>Ga0268266_10000788_pt1 | contig 42242 bp, 30 predicted proteins | sample KBSS13metaG_FD_190356 | JGI IMG/M metagenome (GOLD analysis project Ga0268266, IMG submission 190356) | Switchgrass rhizosphere microbial communities from Kellogg Biological Station, Michigan, USA - KBS S1-3 metaG (SPAdes) (version 2) | ecosystem: Host-associated > Plants > Roots > Rhizosphere...
TCCATTCGAATGCGTTGGCCCCGACCTCACGGATAGCGTTCGCCGTCTCAAGGCGCAGGACGGCCCCGATCTGATTCTCTCGGGCAGTTGCTCGCTGACTTCGGCAGTGATCGAGCACGAGTTGGCGGATGAACTGCTGCTGCTCGTCAGTCCGGTACTGCTGGGAACAGGGAAACGCCTGTTCGCCGAGGGTACACCGCCGCGGGCATTTGCGCTCGAGAGCACACAAGCGCTGCCGTCCGGCATCCTGGTAAACAGCTACAGGTCGAACGGAACGTTGCTCAACCTGCGATGAGGAAGTGGCGACGTGCTAGCGCAACAAAAAAGCCAGCCCTCTTTGGAGAGCTGGCTCTGGATTGAGATCCCAGGTGGTGCTTGCACTCAATTACACTCTTGCGACGGCGCGCGAAGTACGCCAGCCCAATGGCGCCTACGGCGGCCAGAATAAGGCTGGATGGCTCCGGCGTCACAGTGAAGTTACCCGTGCCGGACCCAATGTCGTTGGGCGAGAGCGTGAAGTTGAACTTGCTCTGGATGTTGAATACTGGCGGCATCGCCACGTTCACCAGGCTACCACTTTGGGTGCTCGTCAGGCCTGGCGCGAGCGCTGGCTGAACCAGGCTCGCAAAAACAACTCCGTTGTTGTACTCGGCCTGAAACGCGTTTGCACCGGCGAAGTTACCGGTCAACGTGGCGCCGTTGCCTGTGGTGTCTGTCACTGTGACGCCGCCGCTGGCGGAAGCGAGCGAGCCGATAATCGGCGTAAAGCTGACCAGCGCTGAATTGACTGTGAAGTTCGTCGGGACGTTCCCCGCCTGAACGCTAAAGAACACAAATGCGTTGGGATCGCCGTCAAGCGAGACCTGCAGCTCTGTGATCGTGCCGAGCAGGTTGCCGGAATCCCAAAGCGACACGGGCGATGCAAGAGTCCAGTCAAAGGTGTCCTCGGTGCTGGTCACACCGACGTCGTACGTCTTGCTACCCAATTCACTGGTAACGTTGACTTCGATCTTGGCGCCGATGAACGCGGCAGAAGCGCGAGGCGCAGAAGAACTGAGAATTGCCAGCGGAGCGATCAGCAAGAGCACGATCGCGGCACTGCCGGCGCGACGGACACTAGCCGTCGATCGATTACACCCCGTCATCATTAGCGTCACTCCGTGATTACCCGCCAGCCGCTTTCACCGCGACCGCCGATAGTCCCAGTTGCCCAATCCGCAGAACGATTAACGGTGAGGGTACACTTTCGTAACCTTCGGTCAATAAAATTTCGTCACAATTTTAAAAATCCCCCCAGGTGGTCAAACTGGCGTGGGGGTAGGGGAGGAGTTTGCCACAGAGAACACCGAGGCCACGGAGAGGACTTAGAGAAGTCCACATCAGCAGCAAGGCGCCGTTTTCCGGCCTGAGCAATAAACAGAAGTGTGGCATCCGCAGATTTCGCAGATGACCGCAGATGGAAGATGGTCGCTCACCGTCCTTTGTCTGCTTCGCCCTCTGCGCCTCCGCGTCTCGGCGGTAAATCCCTTTCGCTTTCAAGGGACGAAGCGTTTTGAACCGCCGAGGCGCGGAGACGTCGAGGGAAGCAGAACGATCTTTATTGGAATTGAAGGGCCGTCGATCGTAGTCCTTCGTCTGAGGATCTACCCGGACCGACGCGCGCAGGCCCGAATAACCAACGATTCGAACCAAGGATTTAGCCACCGAGAGCACCGAGGCCACAGAGTTCGGAACAACGGGAACTCAATAGGTTCGTCATGCGCCAAAACAGTCGCAATCGCGCCGCTTTCTCGGTGCCCTCGGTGGCAAAAAGCCTTTCTTCAGGATCCCAAGCCGGCGTCGCCGAAAGTCTCGTTGGCGTTACTTTGCGGCCGACTTATCCGCGGCTTTATCCGCTCCCTTTGCGTCGCCGGCCGGCTTACCGATACAGTACAGCCGCTCAGAGCTGCGAATCAGCAGCTTGTCGCCCACGATCACCGGCGTGGCCATGCACATGTCGTCTTCGGTGAGGCTGTTGGTGTAGAGGATCTCGAAGTTAGCGCCCGGCTCGATGACGAACGTCACCCCGTCCTCGTTGAGGCAGAACAGCTTGCCGCCATAACTCCAGGGCGAGCTGGTGAAGGCGCGGCCGTTGGGGATGCGCTTCTTCGCGTAAACCACATCGCCCGTCTTGGCGTTGTAGCAAGCCATGAAGCCGTAATCGAGCAGCATCTGCAGGTTGTCGCCCACGATCAGCGGCGTGGGATGGTAGGGCCCGGCGTTTTTATGCCAGGCCAGAAAATCATCGGTTTTGCCTTCCTGCCCCGGCGAAATATCGCCGCTCGCGCCCGGCTTGACCGCGTAGATCCGGTTTTCACCCCAGATGACGTGGCCGCTGGTAACGTAGAGCAGGCCAAACCGCTCGAACGGCGTCGGAATCGCCAGGATCGATTTGCCTTTGATCTTCCACAGCTCTTTGCCGTCGAGATCGTACGACGTGGCCCACTTGATGCCTGAGATCACGATCTCGGTGCGCAGCGGGTTTGCCCAAATGAACGGCGTGGAGTAGTTGGTTTTTTCTTCACGCGGGATCTTCCAGATCGTCTTGCCGGTGCGTTTGTCGAGGGCGATCAACTCCGAGGCCTCTTCATTGTCGTTCACCAGGTAGACGCGGTCACCGTGGACGACCGGCGACATCGACGTGCCCCAACCATATTGCGTTTCGCGCGGTTCGATTGAATACGTCCAGAGCGGTTTGCCGTCCATGTCCAGGCAGTAGAGGCCCAAGTTGCCGAACAGCGCGTAAACGCGCTCGCCATCGGTCGTCGCCGTCTCAGACGCTAACGTGTTCTTGATGTGATGCGGTTTGGCCGGCACGCCTTTGTGAACTTCGCGCTCCCAAAGAATCTGCCCGTCGCCGAGTCGAATGCAAAAAACCTTCCAGGCGCGCTCACTCTTGTCAGGCGGATACTTGTTGGCGTCGACGTCTTCGAGGTACAGCCCCTTGCGCGGCTCGGCCCCTTTGACGCTGTTGACGCAGGTGGTCAAAAAGATCTTGTCACCCCAAACAATGGGCGACGACCAGCCGAGCCCTGGCAGATCGGTTTTCCAGAGGACGTTTTCCGTGGCGGACCAATGGTCTGGCGGCGTGGGATCGGCGGCGGCCTTCGGCTCGCGGCCGGTGAGGAATCTGGGAGAGTTCCTGTTCGCCTCTTCGGCGCGGGCGGAGGGGAGTTGGCAATTGCCGCACACCGCGTACAAGATCGTGACGGGCAGAATCCAATAGGAGAGCGTGGTCAAGCGCATGGCCTGCAACCCTTTGCATTGGCGAAGAGAGGTTACGATGAGAAACGGCCGCCAAGCCATTCATTCGCATAGTAACTGATCGTGGGGGAATACTCAAAGATCGGACCGGCGGTTTCAAGTTTCGCGACCGCGAGCGTGGGCAGGTCCTCATTGAGTCCCATCAGGGGCGACCCAAGCTAGCCTGGGGTCAGCCGGCCCACAGCCGGCGCCGCCCCAGGTTCTTGGCACAAGTGCAACCGGTCGTAAGCCCCGACAGGGGCGACCCAAAAGAGGCGTTCGGACGTCGAAACATATTCAAACACGCTGGGACTGCAAAAATAAGCATTGTGTGGCGCCTTGCCCGCCTGGACGCTGTGATCCTTTCCCCAGACATCTCCACGGAAATGCACGGCGCAGTCCCAAAAAAACATCCAAATCAAAATCAGGAACACGGCAGTCGCAACCAGACCGACGCGCCGTCGTTGAAGCAATCGCGCGCTGGCGACGAATAATCCGGCGATCACGGCAATGACAATAGCCACCAACGTTGCCCCGAAAGTTGTCTCGAAGTAAGGCAGCATGAGATTGGGCGCACGACTACCAAGCGAGGCGAGGACGAATGCCTCGATCCCGCGAGTCATGGCGACAACACACAATGGAAAAAGTGCCGCAACAAAGCCAATCGCAAACGCTCGCCGGACTTCTTGGGTCGATTCCATTAACACAAACGCCACTTGAGCGACCAACGAAATCGAAAACACGGTAATCACTACGGGTATTGACTCTTCCTGCACGGTGACAACACCGGTCCCGATGAGGGCGGCGATCAACGTAACGACCCAGAATAGTTGCGCGAGCGTGAACGTTGGTTGCGGTGGATTCGTCATCATGAATATACGGCGATTGCGCCATTAGACGCTGATTGCGGCCACATAGCTGTTGAGACCCGACAATGGAATCGATTCTACTTCGCGACGCCGGACCGGACGATCTACCGCGCATCAGTGAGATCTACAACCACTACGTTCTCCATTCGACCTGCACCTACCAGTTGGAGCCGGAAACACTTGCCGATCGGCAAGAATGGTTCGCCGAGCATTCGCCGGCCCGCTATCCCGTAGTCGTCGTCGAAATCGACGGCCAGGTTGCCGGCTGGGGCTCGCTTTCGAAATTTCATCGCCGCGCCGGGTATGACCCGACCGCGGAGCCCTCGGTTTATATCGCCGATGGATTCCACCGCCGCGGCCTGGGACGGATGATTCTAGAAAACCTGATCGAGCGGGCGCGGGCGGCCGGCTTCCATTCGCTGATCGGCGGCGCGAGCGCCGACCAAACGGCCAGCATCTTGCTGCAAGAAAGCCTCGGGTTCGCCCGCGTCGGCCAGTTGAAAGAGGTCGGCTACAAATTCGGCCGGCGGTTGGATGTCGTTTATTTGCAACGGATGTTGTAGGGGCGACGGCGCTGCATTGATTGCGCCAGAGCTACCTGCTGGAGGTTCACGGTTGCCTCCAATCGCTGATTTCCAAGCCAGCAATCCAGGCAAAGTGCTTGCGATTGGCAGTGACCAGTGGAAGGCCATAGACGAGTGCTGTGGCGGCGATGATCAGGTCGCTGTCATCGACTGTAATGCCGCGTTGCTGTCCATCCGCCCAGAGCTCGGCGGCGCGATCGAGCACGTTATAGGTTACGCTCAGCAGTTCTCAATGCTGGCAGAATATGGCGAACCGTTGAAGTTGAACGGCTGCACGCTTCTTCCGCAGGCCTCGCAGGACCTCGTAACACGAAATTTGCGAAAACGTTAGACGGCCATGCTCCGAGAGATACGTCGCCAGGTGAGCCGCCTCAGTCGCCGAACGTTTGGCACGAGGCGCGATCACATCCGAAAGCGTACTGGTATCAAGCAGGCTACGATCCATCGGCGTGACTAGACCGAACCATTCGGACTGGCGCTGCTAACGAGGCGGCGAAATCCGCCAACTCGTCGTCCGACATACCTTCCAACACGTCGCACCAACTCGGTACATCCCTGGAGACCATCGCGTCCTGGTTGGCGGTTAGCGGCGCCTCGGCCGTCTTTAGAATCACCAAGTCCCTCGTCGTCTCGATGCGCTGTTCAAAGACGCGCTCGACAACCGCCAGGTCGCGTGGATCCACGTCGCTCAGTCGCTTGATCGATTCCATACGACAATTATACCACAGTCCCTCAAGTACGTTCATCTGCTCGTCGGCAAGCGAGCGGTCACCGCAAAAATAGCAATCCCCTGGCTCCCCGCTACCTGTGCAGCGGCTTGCCCTCTGGGAAGGACCTCAGGCGGACCTTCTCGTCGACGCCAACGACTGCCAGCGTCTTTCCATCGGGCGTGATCGAGGTTGCCGATCCACCGAAGGGAGAATAGGTCGTCCCTCAGCAACTGACGACGTTTTTCACGCGTTTCAAAACCTAGGGCTGCGCCCTAGGCTAGCCTAGACCGCCCCTCCGGGGCTCAGCAAAGGCGCCACGGCGATCTGCGTCCGATGCCAACATGTTCGATCACGCCAAAATCGGCTCAATCACCTTCCCGGCCACGTCGGTCAAACGAAAATTGCGTCCCTGGAAGCGATACGTCAGCCGCGTGTGATCGATGCCGAATTGGCGGAGGATCGTGGCGTGCAGGTCGTTGACGTGAACGGGATTTTCCTGGGCGTGGTAACCGAAGTCGTCGGTGTTTCCGTAGCTCATGCCGCCGCGGACGCCGCCGCCGGCCAGCCACATCGAAAAGCCTTTCATGTGATGGTCCCGGCCGCTTCCCTGGGCCATGGGCGTGCGACCGAATTCGCCGCCCCAGATGATCAGCGTTTCGTCCAGCATGCCGCGCTGCTTGAGATCGGCGATCAGCGCCGCCGAGGCCTGATCCACTTCGGCCGCGGTTCCTTTGACGTGCTCCTTGACGCTGCCGTGATGATCCCAGTCGCGATGATAAAGCTGAATGAAACGCACGCCGCGCTCGGCCAGCCGCCGGGCCAGCAAGCAATTCGCGCCGAACGAGCCATCGGCCCCCGTGGCGCCGTACATCTTTAGCACGTGCTCGGGCTCGCTCTTCAGATCCATCAGCCCGGGCACGCTGGTCTGCATGCGGAACGCCATTTCGTACTGGCTGATTCGCGTGGCGATCTCGGAGTCTTCGACGACTTCGTTGCGCAGTCGATTCAGCGCCTGGCTGGCGTCAACGACGTCGCGCTGCCGCTCGGCCGTCTCGCCGGGTGGGTTGCTGAGATAAAGAACCGCGTCCCCTTTGGAGCGGAATTCGACCCCTTGAAAGCGGCTGGGCAGAAACCCACTGTGCCACTGCCGCGCGGCGATCGGCTGCGCCTGGCCGAACTTGCCGAGCGACGTCAGCACGACGAAGCCAGGCAGGTTGTCGCTCTCGCTTCCCAATCCATACAGCAGCCACGAGCCCATCGCTGGCCGGCCGGAGATGCTGCTGCCGGTGTTCATGAACGTGTGGGCCGGGTCGTGATTGATCGCCTCGGTATGCAGCGAGCGAATCACGCACAACTCGTCGGCCACTTCGCCGAGCTTGGGAAACACGGTCGAGAGCGATTGGCCGCTGCGGCCGTATTGCTTGAACTCATGCTGCGGGGCGAAGCAGGTCAGCTTGGCCCCTTGCAACTGCGCGATCGGTTGGCCACGGGTGATCGACTCGGGCATCGGCTTGCCGTGCATCTCGGCGAGCTTGGGCTTATAGTCGAGCGTTTCAAGGTGCGAAGGACCGCCGGCCATGTAGAGGTAGATCACCCGCTTGATGCGCGGCGGAAAATGGGGCTCTCGGATCACGCCGCGCCACTCGCCTGCTTCGCCTATCGCCGGCGCCGCGTCCGGTTGCGATGGGGCTTCGGCGGCGCTGAGCAAGCTTGGGTTCAACAGCGACGCCAGGGCGAGCGTGCCGACGCCGGTGGTCGCGCGGCCGAGAAACGCGCGGCGGGCGATTGCGTGTTCGATTGGGTTTTGCATTTGGTAGTCTCTGTCGTCTTGTGAGCCGCTAGGCGCTAGCCGCGGGTTCTTCGTTGTCTTGTTTTTGATGTACGATCGATTGCACTGCGCGGATCGGCGGGAGCCTCCTGTTCCGTAGTCATCACGGTCCGCGTGATGGTCTTCCTGACGCGAAATCCATTGCGCTTCATTGCTCGGCAGGAGCCTCGCACTCCCGGTTATCTCCGGGCGCGGCTCCTGTGACTTAGTACCGCGTAATCGTTTCGTGCAGATTCAAAATTGCTCGCGTGACGCTGGTCCAGGCGGCTAGGTCGGCGCGGTCGAGGTCCTTTGGCGCTGGCCATTCGCCGGTGGCCAGCAGCTGATCGGCCGCGGCCGTGTCGGCGGCGAACTGCGCGCGATGCTTTTCGTACATCGCGGCGAGCAGCGACGTTTCTGGCGGGGTGGGTGCTCGCGACAGGGCTCGGCGGAAGGCCCAATTCAAGCGCTCGTCGAATGTTTTGGCCTCGGCTCGCAGCGCGTGCTCGGCAAAGACGCGGGCCGCTTCGACGTACGTCACGTCGTTCAATAGCGCCAGCGCCTGCAGCGGCGTGTTCGAACGGGGGCGCTCGGCCGTGCATTCTTCGCGGGATGGAGCGTCGAACGCCAGCAGGCTGGGGTGCAGGAACGTGCGACACCAATAGGTGTAGAGGCCGCGCCGATAGAGATTCTCGCCGTGGTCGGCTTCGTATTCGCGGACCGGAAAATTCAGATGCCGCCAGTAGCCGGCCGGCTGATACGGCTTGGCGCTCGGGCCGCCGATCCGCTCGACGAGCAAGCCGCTGATCGCCAAGGCGTTGTCGCGGACCAGCTCGGCGTCGAGGCGAAAGCGGCCCTGCCGGGCGAGCCACAGGTTGTATGGATCGCGCTGGCGGTGTGTGGCGGTTTCATTCGACGACTGCCGATACGTTTCCGACATCAGGATCTGCTTCCAGAGCCGCTTGACGTCCCAACCGCTTTCGATGAAATCCACGGCCAACCAGTCAAGCAGATCGAGATGCGTCGGCGGCACGCCCTGCGCGCCTAGGTCATCGAGCGGCGTGGCCAGCCCTCGGCCGAACGCCAGCCGCCAGAGACGATTTACAAAGACGCGCGCGACCAACGGGTTATCACGCGAGACGACCCAATTGGCCAGGTCCAACCGGTTGGCGCGGCGTTCGGACCCGGCGGAACTTGCTTCGAGTTGCTTCAAGAAACCGGGCACGCCAGGCGTGACAACCTCACCTGTTTCGTCAAGCCAGTTCCCGCGCGGCAAGACCCGCACCACGCGCGGTTCGACGGACATGGCGACGAGCGTTTTGGGGATCTGCGCGTCGACCGCGGCCAACTGCGTTTCCAACTCGGCCAGGTTCTTACGCACCGGGTCCAACAGCGGCGCGATCGTGCGGTAGTACGCGGCAAGTTCCGCGCGCTGCGCGTCATTGAGCGAGTCGGGCGAAGCCTGGAGGATCTTGGTGATGGCCTCCGGAACTTCAGGCTTCTTTTTCTTGTCTGTCTCAGGTTTCGTTTCGGCCGCTTTCGCGCGGGCAGCGGGCTCCCACTGTGCTTGTGCGGCGGCGATTTCTGGCGCCTGGGTGTCGAGCACTTTTTTGAGAGCCGCCACTTGTTCGCTCAAACGGCGGAACTCGACCGCTTGCGCAGGCGTGGGCACCGGGAAGGCCGGGCCGGGTAGCGCCACGGCCTGCTCCTGCACGTCCGCAAAGAACGCCGCGAAGCGATAAAAGTCTTTGGTCGTGAAGGGATCGAACTTGTGGTCATGACACTCGGCGCAACCAAGCGTGGCGCCGAGCCAGACGGTCGAGGCGTTGCGCACCCGATCGGCCGAGTACTTGGCGATGTACTCCTTGGCCTGCGCGCCCCCTTCGGTCGTCGTCATGTTCATCCGGTTGTAGCCGCTGGCAACCTTTTGCTCGAGCGTCGCGTTCGGCAGCAGGTCGCCGGCGAGTTGCTCGATGGCGAAGCGATCAACTGGCATGTTGCTGTTGAACGCGCGGATGATGTAATCTCGATACGGCGTCACGTCGCGATGGTTGTCGCCGTGGATGCCGGTCGTGTCGGCGTAGCGCACCAGGTCAAGCCAGGCCAGCGCCATCCGCTCGCCGTAATGGGGCGACGCCAGCAGCGCGTCGACCGTTCGCTCGTACACGGCCGGGTCCTCGTCGTTTACGAACGCGGCCACTTGCTCCGGCGTCGGCGGCAGGCCGATGAGATCGAAATAAAGCCGGCGGACGAGCGTGATCTTGTCGGCCGGCGCCGAGGGCGTCAGATCGTGCTCGGCGAGCTTTGCGCGGATGAACTGGTCAATTGGCTGCGCAGCAGTTGGCGGCTGCGCGGTGGACGCCGTAGGCGAAACGACCATCGGCAGCGCCGGGCGTTCGATCCGCGTGTACGACCAATGGGGCTGCCACTGGGCCCCTTCTTCGATCCAGCGACGGAGCAATTCCTTTTGGCGATCGGTCAACGTCTTGCCGGTCGAGGTCGGCGGCATCCGCTCCGCCTCGTCCGCCGTGGTGATTCGCTTCCACAATTCACTTTGATCAGCGTGCTTGGGGACCACCGCGCGCCGGCCACCGAGATCGGCCGTGGCGCCAGCTTCGGTATCGAGCCGCAGGTCGGAATCGCGTTTGTTCTTGTCCGGCCCATGGCAGGCAAAACAGTTTTCGGAAAGGATCGCCCGGATATCTCGGTTGAACGCAATCGGCGGAAGCGGGGCAGGGGGCGCGGCGGGGGAATCGGCCAAGGCAGTCGGGACTAAACTCCCGATTGAGACCAGCAGCGCAAGTACGGCTGCCGCATGGAGATTCGGCCGGCCACAACGCATCAGGCTTTGGTTATATGGGACCATAGCCTGTCATGATCGGTCCCTGGTGGCCCGGTGTCAAATCTGGAACGACACCCGAATATTAGGTTCGCACACCAGCGGGCAGTCGATGGGGGAGCACGCGCGAGGGGGTGAGATCACTGCCCGGCTGTCCTCATCCTGCTGGACGAAGACTGAGAACGCTAATAACCACTAATCTTCACTAATCAGAAGATTAGCGGTTATTCGTCGATTAGTGTTCTTCTCGTATTCGCACCCGATCCGCGTACACCGTCGTAGGGTACGCACGGGGCGCGTATCCTACGGTTCAATCTTGCGCGGCGCGGGCCCTCATCCGGTTTGCTTTCGCAAACCACCTTCTCCCCAGGGAGAAGGATTTGGTGGCGACACCTTCGATCTCACTTGCGCGTCACGCTAGATCCGCAATTCCGTTCGCACGCCACGGACGTCCATCTCGTATTCGATGTCATCAATCGGTGGGCGGCTAAAGTGCCAGTGGGCGCCGTGGATGGCGGTGGGGCCGACGCGCTTCAAGACTGTGTCGCCGATCAGCGGCGTCAGGGAGTGGGCTGTGTAGACGTTGATCTCACTCACGGTTGACCAGTCGACGCCCATTCCCTGCAGGCGCGATTCCATCAGGTCCATTACGAAGCGGGCCTTCGTCACCAGCCCGGCCGGCGTTATGTCGCCGAGCGCGACAATGTCTGGTCGCGCCAGTTTTCCTTCGGGCAGTTCTCCGGCGCCGGCCACGACGAACGTTACCGGCAATTCCGCCGCGCAAGCGCGCGTGAACGAAAAGCCATACAAGACCGGCTCTGCAGGCGCGCCCACAACCGGCGCCACGTTTGTGCGAGCGACTGGATTGACGCCGTCGACAAACAGGCCCCAGTGCTTCAGCACCGCGGCGTACAGCGCGTTGAATTCGCCAAAGCCAGCAAACGAGTATGGCTTTGGCGAACGCAAAGATACTCCGCACAGCGCCGCGCGTTCGCGCCCCTGCAGGGAAAGAAAATGTGTGATCCGCTTGAACCCGTCAAGGTACGGTACCGGCTGGGCAAACGTGACTTGCACAATTTCAAAGCCGGGCTTCGAAACGACGCCGCAAGAGTACGGCGCAATGCCGGGGAGAAATTGGTAGTCCCCGGTTGGATGATCAACAAGCGGCATAGGGTCTTTACATCACCTTGATTGAACTTTGCAGAAACGATCCAACCCAGCTTACTGCCCCCCTGATTTGCTGGTGTTTGGCGGAGCGACGCGAATTCATTTTCTCAGCGATCGCTCCGGCGTAAAAACGCATTGTCCCCGGGAATTACAGCGATTCGTCGTTCCTTCTCAACAGCGCATGCCCCGTGGCAGCCAATCTGTGCTCGACAGACTTGGCCAGACGGCCGATCATGGAGAGAGTCCTGGACGAATCGAAACCTGGGTTTACTGTTTGCATGGCGAATTCGATCGGAATCACGGCCGCCCCGGAAGCGCAGTCGGCAAACGCCGACGATGTGAGCGCCCCGTTATTTCCACTGCCGTTCACGCCGTTCGAATTCTACTACCTATTGGAAGACCGTGCGGACTTTCCTTCCGTTTTTCCGGTGACGCTCGAGTGTCGTGGCGATCTCGACCGCGCAGCCTTTGCGCAAGCCTACCAGATCGCCCACGTTCGGCATCCATTCCTTTCGGCGCGAATTAATTCCGACGCGCGCGGCTGGCCCTACTGGTCCGATGGCGAAACAGTATCGCTCCAATGGACTGAAGCGAATTCGACCGCGTCCTCGCCCGCCGTTTGCGTCGCGGACACCGGGGGACTGCGGCTGCGTGTGAGTCGGGATGGCGATCGGCACACGTTCCAATTTATTTTTCACCACGTCGCCGTCGATGGGATGGGGGCATTTTTATTCATTGCCGATCTATTTCTGGCATATGCCCATTACTGCTCAGGCGAGGCAGGCGAACCGGAACTCCGCCCGCTCCAGCCGCAGCGACTTCGCGATCGGGACGGCCACCAATTATTCAATCGCAAAGTCAAGCTCATCGACCTGCTGCGACTGGGAAAGGTCTTTGGCGGGTTGCAATTTCGCCGCCCGGCCGTGGTGGTAAATCATAACGAACCGTGTCGAGAATCCCTGCCGGTGGATACGATCGGCGAATACCTGGTCCACCATCTGACCGAGGCCGAGACCGCGGCGCTATCGCGCGTGGCGCGGGTGCAGACCGTCATGCTTCATGATTTGCTCTTGCGCGATTATTTTCTGACACTCGAACGATGGAACCGCGGAACCAGGGAAGGCCGCCGACCGATTCGAATGGCCGTCCCCACCAACCTGCGCCGGCGCGAAGATTACCGCATGCCGGCCGCAAATGTCTTCAGCCTGGCGTTCATCACGCGCCAAGGGCGCCAGTGTCTACGGCGCGGCGAGTTGCTGACTTCAATCCGCGATGAAATGGCGTTGATCAAAAGCCAGAAGCGCGGGCAGTACTTCGAAGCGGGACTGCGCATCTCCAGCTTCTGGCCGACGCTGATGCGTTGGTCGGTCAACCGCAAGTGGCCCTTTGCCACGGCCGTATTCACAAATCTGGGGACCGGGCTCGACAACGTGCCGCTACCGGCGATCGATGGGCTGAAAGTTTGCGGCGCCCTCACATTCGAAGGTGGCGCCGGCGCCGGACCGCTGCGGCCCGACACTCGCGTCTCGATTGCTGTCCACACCTACGCCGGACGCATGGCGGTTTGCTTGCGCTGCGACCCCAGCCTGTTCCGCATCGAACAGCAGCGCGAGATCCTTGACTCGTACATCGAGCATCTGCGGGCGACCATCGAGTCCGCGACGTAGGTTCCCAGGGCTCGAACCAAAGGAAGCAGCGTCAGCGCATGTTCCGTAGGGTACGCACTCCGTGCGTACCGGAACCATGCGTTCCATCAATCTTCACGCCGCGCGCGATGCGAAACGCATTGCGGTACGCACGGAGTGCGTACCCTACGTGCGAATGCCCTCATCGTTCGCGGCAGGGCGCAAGCCCTCCTTTATCCGCGGACGAAGACCCCTCGCTGGCGCTTCGGGCTGGTATTTGCGCCAGTCTTCTTCCTCAAGTCCTCAAGTCCTCAAGTCCTTCCTCCTAAGAACCCTCGCTGGCGCTTCGGGTTAGTGTGACAATCCCTGTCTAGGTTCCCCACCAGTGGCGGCTACTGTAGGCGAAGATCGCCATGTTCAGGCTGATCGTCAGGCACCAGGCGACTGGCCAGCCGCGTGGCGTTCCATCGGCTTTCGTGCGGCGGAACAAATCGAGGCCCATGATCGACACGCTGGCCAGCACGTTCGCGATCGAGACGCGCAGATCAGGCTGATCCATCGTAAAATTGACGACCGCGGCGGGGAGCAACGCCACGGATCCTAGCAAGCAGATCCAACCCAGATCGCGCCAATATCGATCGCGCATCGCCGCCGGGAGCAGCAGCGCCGACGCGATACACTGGACTACCCACGTGAAGCTCGGGACGATCATCCCTACCACCAGGACTTCGGTCAGCGAGACGTCTCGCGCGAGCACGAATAACGATCCTGAGAAGACCGCTGTCACCAACCCACCCGACAGAAACAATAACGCCGTCTGCAGCACGTCGCTTCTCCGTTAGAATCGTGGCGACTTATAGTCGCGATTTTGGACTCGCGTCGAAGCCCAAGCATAGCAGTTGATCAACGCGCCATGACTGATCGAAGGACCACGACCGACGACATCCGCCAAATCGGCCTGGACCAATTCGCTTCGGCCAAGGCGGTGCTTGGGCGGGCGTTCTTTGACTACAACCTGATTGTCTACGCCGCGCCGAACGACAAGCGTCGGGCGCCGGCGACGACCTTGCTGTACGGCGCCATGCTGTGGGACTGCCTGGTCCGCGGCGAGGTCTATGCCACGGCCGACCACTCAGGCGTTGCCGCGTGGCTGTCGCCAGGGACCGGCCTCCCATCGTTTTTGCAGCAGTCACGGGCCGGCATGCTGTGGTTGCCGTGGATGTTTGGACTGCGAGGTTTTATGCGGCTGCTGGCGTACGACGAAGTCGCGCGGCGTTTGCATCATCAGTACGCGCCGGAACCGCATTGGTACCTGGCAATTGTCGCCGTCGATCCCGACAGGCAGGGACGTGGGATTGGCAGCCGGCTGATGGCGCCGATGCTCGCGCAGGCGGACACTCAGCGCATGTCATGCTGGCTCGATACGCACCAGGAACAGAATGTCAGGCTGTACGAGCGCCATGGATTCGAGGTTGCCGAACGCGTAACAATACCCGGCCATCCAATTCCGGTTTATGGCATGCTGCGACGACCGCGCTGACGACGAAGTGTATTCGCCAGACCGGTCTCGAAAACGCGACTACTTCGCGCCCACCGGTTCGAGCAGGGCGCTATAGATCTTCTTGCGGGCGTCCTGCACAAAGGTTGGCGTGGCCGGCATGAATTGCGTCATGCCAACGCAAATCAGGTTCTCGCGCGGCGCGATGAAGAACTGCGTGCTGGCCGCTCCGCCCCACCAGTATTCACCGACAGACCCGGCCGGCTCGCCTTCGGCCGCTTTCATGCGCACGGCAAAGTCGAGGCCGAAGCCGGTGTTCGCGATCGGGAGCGCGAGCTTGATCGGAATCAGTTTTTCGGGCAGGTGATTCCGCGTCATCAGGTCGACTGTTTCCGGCTTCAGGATCCGCGCGCCGTCGAGTTCGCCCCGGTTGAGCATCATCTGCGCAAATCGCAGGTAGTCGTCGGCCGTCGAAACCAGACCGCCGCCGCCGGAGAGCAGTGCATGCTTCTTGGCGAATTGGCTGTCCTTGGCGCCATCGACCGGTGAGAGCTTGCCGTCTTTTTTGCCATAGTTGACCGTCATCCGATCGAGCTTATCGGCCGGCACATAGAATCCGGTATCCTTCATCGCCAGTGGCTTGAAAATGCGCTCGGCAAAGAACTCATCGAGCGGCTTGCCCGAAAGCTTTTCGATCAGTTTGCCCTGCACGTCGACGGCGATGCTGTACATCCATTTTTCGCCAGGCTGCGCGGCCAGAGGCAGTTTGAGCAACCGCTCGACCAGGCTGTCGAGATTCTTCGCTGGATCCAGGATGCGGATGTCTTTGTACATGTCGTCTACCGGCGAGGCGGGCATCAGGCCGTAGGCCAGGCCAGCGGTGTGCCGCATCAGGTCTTCGACCGTGATCTGTCGATTCATGGCGACCGTTTTGTACGAGTCGCCTTCTTTGCCCGCGTAAACCTTCAGGTTCTCGAAACCCGGCAGATACTTCGAGACCGGGTCGTCGAGCTTGAATTTTCCTTCTTCATAGAGGGTCATTAGCGCCACGCCGGTGATTGGCTTTGTCATCGAGTAGATCCGGAAGATCGCGTCGCGGCGCATCGGCTGGCCGCTTTCGATATCCATCTGCCCATAAACGCCGGCGTGCGCGATCTTCCCCTCGCGGGCGATCAGCAGCACCATGCCGGCCAATTTGCCGTCAGTGACATACGACTGCATCTGGGCGTCGATCTCAGCCAGCGGCGTGGTGGCAATGCCGACCGAATCTGGCGCGGCAGCCGGCAGCGGCTGGGCAAGACCCGTGGTCGCTGAGAACAAAACCAGCGCCGAGCAACAGGCAAAGATGACGGATCGCATGAAGGGAATCCTCCAATGGACGACGAGTGGGGTGGATGGCGATGAGGTGCGATCACGATTGTGCCCGCCGGCGGATCCGTGGGCAAGCAGAATCTTGGCGAGCCAATTTTGACCGGCTTTCGCGCCTGACAGGCTCGGTCTTAGCCCCTGCTCTGGCGTCGAGCCGCAGCCGCTCGCGGACCTGCTAGCGGTGGGCACGCATGGCGAGCTTCTCATCCAGCGGACGCGAGAACAAAACAAGCGCGAACAGGATGCAAGCAGTCGCTTCGCTCGGTCAGCGGCGCAAATGGTGGGCAAAAGGGCTTGCCCATTTCCTCGCCGCGCTATTTCGCAACGCAGCACGCTCATTGTGCGGGCGCCTGCGGAAAAGTTTCGCTAGTTGTTGCAAAGTACGGCGGTGGATTCAGACGATATCCGAGTGACGCTTCGGGCGTTGCGAACGCATTCGGTTGCCTTCCGCATCGCCGATTAGATGGCAGAGTTCGCGCCCTTGCCATTGCCTGTGTGTGACGCCTGCAGGCGTCGATTGCAACTTTTTGTCATTGAAGTCGAGTGGTCAGCATGCTGAATAATGCCTCGTCGATCGTCGATGTTCTTCGCTGGCGCGCGGAGCATACGCCGAATGCAACCGCTTACGTCTTTCTGGGTGATGGCGAAACGGAATCTGAGCGCTGGTCGTATCACGAGCTTTACTCGCGGGCCTGCGCCGTCGCGGATCGCTTGCGCGAAAACAGCGCACCGGGCGACCGCGTGCTGTTGATCTATCCGCCTGGATTGGACTTTGTGGCGGCGCTGTTGGGCTGCTTTGTCGCGGGTGTGACGGCAGTGCCGGCCATACCGGATCCCAGCCCCCGGGCCATGGCGCGCTTTCGAAAAATTGTCGCCGATGCGCAGTCGTCGTTGGTCCTTTCGACCGAATCGCTGCTCGGCATTGTGCAGTACAGCCTGGCCGATCTTCCAGAACTGCAAACCATGCAGTGGGTCGCCACTGACTCTCTGCCGCAAGAGACGGCCCGCGCAGTGCTCCGCATGCCACCGGTCGCCGATGACCTGGCTTTCATTCAATACACGTCGGGCTCGACTTCAGCGCCTAAGGGCGTTGCCGTCAGTCACGGAAACCTGGTCTACAACCAGCGGATGCTACAGGCCGGGCTGCAAAGCTCTTCGGACACGACGATCGTCTCGTGGTTGCCGGTCTATCACGACCTGGGCCTGATCGCGCAACTGCTGCACGCCCTGTACGTCGGCAGTAACTGCGTGCTGATGTCGCCGGTCGCGTTTCTGCAAAGGCCAGCCCGCTGGCTGCAGGCGATCAGCCGTTACCGCGGTGTGTTCAGCGCCGCGCCGAATTTTGGCTATGAGCTGTGCCTGCGCAAAGTGAGCGCCGAAGATTGTCATTCGCTCAATCTCAGCAGTTGGACGCTGGCGATGAACGCGGCCGAGCCGGTCCGACACAGCACCATCAGCGGATTTGCCGAGCGATTTGGCCGCTACGGCTTTTCGCCGCGCGCGTTTTTCCCCGGTTACGGATTGGCCGAGGCCACGATTTGCGTCGCAGGCGGACCGTGCGGTCAAGGCGCCGTGACGCTCGCTGTAAATCCTGAAGCCTTGGCGCAGCACCGTGTCGAGGTACTACCCGCAACGGTGGCAGGCGCGCAACTGATCGTCGCGTCGGGTTCTTCGCAATTGGACGAAGTAATCAAGATCGTCGATCCCGAGACAATGCACCCCACGGCTGAGGATCGCGTCGGCGAGATCTGGGTGCGCGGTTCGAACATAGCGCGTGGTTATTGGGCTCAGCCTGACGCGACGGCCAACGTCTTCGAGGCCTACCTGGCGGGCACGAATGACGGCCCCTATCTGCGCACCGGAGACCTCGGGTTCTTGCGCAACGGACAACTGTTCGTCACCGGACGGATCAAGGATTTGATTCTGATCCGCGGGCGCAATCACTACCCACAAGACATCGAACTGACGGTCGAGACCAGCCACGCGGATTTTCGGCCCGGTTGTAATGGGGCGTTTTCGTGCGAGATCGAAAACGAAGAGCGGCTGGTTGTGATTCAGGAAATGCGGGATAACTCCGCAGTCGACTTGAGTGTCGTCGCGGCCGCGGTTCGACTTGCCATCAAGAAAGCCCACGGGATCGAGCCCTGGGCGATCGCCTTGGTTCGGGCGCACGCCGTCATCAAGACGTCGAGCGGCAAGATTGCCCGCCGCGCCTGTCGCGACGCCTACGCCCAGGGCGAGCTGGCGACCCTCTTCGAATGGAACGATGCCCGCCGGACACCGCCACCCCACGATCGAATCGCGTTTGCGGCGTCGCTGGCGAATTGGACTTCGTCCGACGTCTCGCACAGCCCGCGGTAAGGCGTAGCGGCATTCGCCCGACTGCCTCGGTTCCGTCAGGGGATCCTGATGGCTTTCGACGTCAATGTCGCTCGTCGAACGTAGCCGGACAGGCGGCGCCACGGCGGCGGCGGACCGCCGGAAGCAAGATCGTCGTCAGCGGACGCCAGAAGGTCCATCCGCAAGCGGTAGATTTGCCGGTGGCAACAAAAAAAGACGCGGTGGAATGATCCACCGCGTCTTTCGTAAGCTGTTTCCAGCCAAGTGCTTACTGTAGTCAGTAAAGCACCAAACGAAGCGAGGGCGACGGGACTCGAACCCGCAACCACCGGATCGACAGTCCGGTACTCTAACCAATTGAGCTACGCCCCCGTAGCATCGAAACGGTGAATTATACTCCCCATCGGACGCCTCGCAAGCGACCTTTGTTCGCGTGGCTATTTCGGTCCGTAGGACGCCATGCTCGGAGCGCTGCAATCGTTTCAAACTACTGCGCCGCTTGACACTCGTGTCGCGCGGCGGCTACGGTCAAAGTTGGATTGCGAGGCGCCAGGACGGCCCCGCACAATGACCTATTGGTCCGGACTGCGGACAATTGAATGCCCGAAATAGAGCAGGGGACTTACACCGAGGAACCGGAAGGCGCAGGCGAGTCCCACTATCGGGCCGTCAGCGTCCTGGCCATTGCCAGCCTGCTGGTGAGCCTGCTCTCCGTGCTGGCCTTTTGGCATCCGATTTTATGGATCGTGCCGGTCGCCGGTGTCGTAATCGGATTGTTGGCCATCCTGCGAATCGATCGCCACGGCGGTGAACTGCTCGGCCGCGGGTTGGCGATTTTTGCAATCTGCCTTTCCCTGTTTGTCGTTTCGGCTGCCGCTTCGCGCTATGGGACGGTCAATTATCGTGCACGGACCGCCGCTCGTGAGATGGGGCTTCGCTGGTTCGAGGCCCTGCGAGACGGCAATCCGGAGCTGGCCGCCCAACTATCCATCGAGCCACTGCAGCGCGAGGATGATGGGACTGATTTGCAGGCGTTTTATCGGACCGAGCCTGGCGCGGGAGATTACCTGCGGCGCTTTGTCGATGACGTCGTGGTAAAGGCGCTGCTGACACTAGGGCCTTCGGCCCACGTCCGATTTCTCGAAACGGTCGAACATCTCGACGATAACCGCAAAGAACGATACTACGGCGTCTACGCCGTAACGTACGAGGAAGCCGGCGAGCTCAAGACGTTTTTTGTGCAATTGGGACTGGTGCGATACGTCGCCTCGCCTCGACAGGCGCCTCACTGGTGGGTTGCCAGAGACACGCTGCTGACCAGGCCACCGGCGATTCTGGCCAACTAGCGCCTCCGCGGCGGCAGCAATCCATGCTCTCGTCGGCTCAATCCACAGCGCAATTCCACCCCTAACGCCGCGTTCGCCTCCCAGATTGGGCGGTCGGCGCGACGGGCGAATTTCGCTAGAATCCCAGACTTTCCGCCACCACGGCCGCTCGTGGCCGGTGAACCTTCCGACGACACACCCTCTCTGGCATCAGTATGGAACGCGTATATAACTTTTCGCCTGGCCCCGCCGTCCTCCCGATCAGCGTCCTCGAAGAAGCGCAGCGTGATCTGCTGTCGCTGCCGGGGCTGGGGGTTTCTGTCCTCGAAGTCGGCCACCGAACCAAGTGGTTCGAAGGCGTGCTCGAAACGACCAAGGCGAACCTCAAGAAGCTGTTGAACCTGCCGGACAATTACCAGATTGTCTTCATGCAGGGTGGCTCACGGTTGCAGTTTTCGACCATCCCGATGAACCTGCTTGCGCCAGGCGCTTCGGCAGATTACATCGTGACCGGAACGTGGGGACAGACAGCCGCCGAAGAGGCGCGCCGTGAAGCGGAGATCCGGATCGCCTACGACGGCAAGGCGACCAACTACGATCGCCTGCCGACCGCGGCCGAATTAAAGCTCAGCCCAAACGCCAAGTATCTCTACTACACCTCGAACGAGACGATCCAGGGCGTGCAATTTCAGTCGGAGCCGCAAGGGAGCCAGGCGCCTTTGATCTGCGACGCATCGAGCGACTTTCTCTCGCGTCCGCTCGACATGCCACGCTACGGCATGTTGTACGCCTGCGCGCAAAAGAACGCCGGTCCGGCCGGTGTGACCGTGGCAATCTTGCGTGACGACCTGCTCGCCGATTGTTCGAAGCGCGTGCCGACGATGCTCAGCTATCCGGAGTACGTGAAGAACAACTCGCTGGCCAACACGCCGCCGGTGTTTGCGATCTATATCGTGATGCTCGTGACGCGCTGGCTATTGGACGACGTAGGCGGACTTGCCAAGATGCACGAGCATAACGCCCGCAAGGCCAAGTGGCTGTATGACGTGATCGATGGCAGCGGTGGGTTCTATCGCGGCCACGCTCAGCCGGCTTGCCGGTCGCTGATGAACGTCACCTTCCGGTTGCCGAACGACGACGTCGAGAAGGCGTTTCTCAAGGGCGCCGAGGAACGCAAGCTGCATTACCTCAAAGGACACCGCTCGGTCGGCGGAATTCGGGCCAGCATCTACAACGCCATGCCGGACGCGGGGGTTGAAGCGCTCGCGAGCTATATGGCGGAATTTCGCAAGCAGAATTAGGGCAACTGATCTCGTAGGGTACGCACTCCGTGCGTACCGAATTGCGGGTTCCTTTGGTACGCACGGGGTGCGTACCCTACGGCTTTGCGCGCTGCGCAGCCCTCATCCGGTTCGCTAACGCGAACGACCTTCTCCCGGCGGGAGAGAGTTGGGGTGAGGGCCGACGCGCGCTGGGGTTTTCACACTAGCTCGATCGAGCGCAGTTCTCTGCCCTCATCCGGTTTGCTTACGCAAACCACCTTCTCCCGGCGGGAGAAGGGTTTATTGGTGACTGCGCCGGAACAGTCAGCCTGCTTTAGCGGAGCATGCGGCCTTCGACGACCGTGACTCGTTTTGCCGTTACGTGCTGTGTGCGGGCGTCGGTCATGTAGCCGAGCGTGCCCTGCACGCCGACTTCGCGCCCTACGTATTGCCGCAGATTGACGCCTGGCGCGGGCGTGACGTATTGCTTGATCACGCCTTGTGCGTCGACCAGGGCAAAATTGGCCACGGATCCCTGGCTTTGATCGACTTGCGTCAATCGTCCGACCCCGTCGTAACGTTCGACGTTCGAAGTCGTCAGGCCGCCCAGCGTGGCGCGGGCGAGCTCCTGATTTTTGGCGTCGGTCAATTGCTGCGTCGAGACGATCTGCTCTTGCCGCTGCTTGATATCTTCGAAACGGGCGATCTTGCGCTGCACAAGTCGCACTCGACCGCGGTCGAGCGCCGTTTCGCTCTGCGCCAGCAGTGAATCGCTGCGCGTCTTGATTGCTTTCAGATCCCAATTGGCCGGGTCCTGGGCTACGGCCGCCGAAAGATCGAGATCGAGCTGTTCCAACTCGGCCCTCAGGCGCTTGTCGCCCAGGTCGGCATAGCGGCCTGACTTGGCCGTGCCACCGCTGGCGCGCCGCCGGATCACGTTGCCGACCGGGAACTCATCTTCTTCGACGATCGCCGGCGCCTTCGGACGATGCGAAACGCCGCTCGAGGTCGAATGGATCGAGCCGTCGTTGCGGTCGAGGTCAACGTCGTCCTCCAGCGCCTCAGCGGGCAAGCTTGCGTCTGATGGTGGCGGAGTCTTGGCGTGTAGCGACGTTAGTTGCGGATCGGGCCGGTTGCGCTGACGACGCGCTTCGCGCTCCTGTTTGGCGAGCAGCAGATTGTTGTTCGGGTCGACCTTCTGGACCTGTTCGCCGGCTGGCGTGCGATCGAGATATTGGCCAGAGATCCAGCGGAACTCGCCCGCCGGCGGCACGATTTTATACCAGGTTTGCGCCGCTGGCCCGCTCCCCAGTCGTCGCGCCTCGATGACTTCGACTTGCTCGCCCGCGTCGAGGCGAACTTGGATCACATCGCGGATATCACTGTACGCGCTGCCCACTCGAGCGACGACCTGGTCTCCCTTGACGGTGGCCATGCGGCCTTCGCCCGGCTCGACGAACTCGGCCGAGATCCAACTGAAACATTCGGCCGGGGGACGGATCGCGCACCACCCACCGGGATCGTGGCGATAAACGTACACCGGTTCGCCCGGCTTCATCTTCAGCACGGTGTAATAGTTCTGGCCCGGGCCGCTACGAACGTGAACGCTGTCTCCGTTGATGTAGGCCTTGTACGGAAACTCGGTCTCGGCATCGCCGCTCTCGACCGATTCGTCGATCGGTTCGTCGTAGTACGCTGCTTGGACGTCGTAGGCTTCTGGCGGCGCGGCGCTGGCATGGCAACAGCCAAACGCCAACAGGGCGCCGATCCAGAACTGCGCACGCAGAGACATATACAGCCTCCTCGCCGAGAACCGGCGAGCTCACATATCGGGAAAACCGGGTAGAAGGGGCCGAACTTGTAACGGATTGCCGCCGGTGGCTCAAGGTCAGTCTGTGCGATAGCAGGGGCGCGATCGTCGATACAGCACTGCTGGGCAAGCCAGCAGTGGCACAAAGGTACGGCTTAAGCAACGTTTGTTGCGCCAGCCGTAATTGCTGGCATAGCCCTCACTTATTAGAATCATCCCTCCGCGGCAGGCTGCGAACATTCGCGCGGCGCCCCCTGTCCGCGCTGGTAGTTCCTCCATCAGCCGCCGCCCGCCCCCGGACCAGAGCTTGCCCCATGCCCCGCTATAACCCCGCCGTGATCGAGCCGAAATGGCAGCAATACTGGCGCGAGCATCGTTCGTTCGCCGCGCCGCGGGAGCCGGTCGGCAAGAAGATCTATGTCCTCGACATGTTCCCTTACCCCAGCGGCGATGGACTGCACGTCGGCCACCCCGAGGGCTACACCGCGACCGACATTACTTGTCGTTATCACCGGATGCGCGGCCACAGCGTGCTGCACCCGATGGGCTGGGACGCGTTCGGCCTGCCGGCTGAGCAACACGCCATTCGGACCGGAACTCCGCCGCGGACGACGACCGAAAAAAACATCGCCACGTTTCGCCGTCAGTTGCAGATGCTCGGGTTCAGTTACGACTGGGACCGCGAGCTGAGCACGACCGATACGGATTACTTCCGCTGGACGCAGTGGATCTTTCTGCAGCTTTTCAATTCGTTTTTCGACGCCGCGCAGCAGAAGGCTCGCCCGATCGCGGAGTTGCCGATCCCAGCCGACGTACAGGCCGAAGGCGAAACGGCCGTGCGCCGCTACCGCGACGAAAACCGGCTGGCGTACCAGCTCGAAGCGCCGGTGAATTGGTGCCCGGCGCTCGGCACGGTGCTATCGAACGAAGAAGTCAAAGATGGGCTGAGCGAGCGTGGCAGCCACCCCGTGGTGCGGATACCGCTACGGCAATGGATGCTGCGGATCACGGCCTACGCGGAACGCCTGGAGCATGACCTGGAGCCGCTCGATTGGTCCGATGGCATCAAGGCGCTGCAGCGCAATTGGATTGGCCGCAGCGTCGGCGCGGAAGTCGATTTTTACGTCGGCGAAGGCAGCACTACGACCCAAGCAGCGCGCGATCAAGGTTTTTCTGCCTGGAGCACAGCCCGCGCCAAGAGTGGCTTCCCGCGCAAGCCAGGCGAGGACGCGCTGCGGATTTATACAACTCGGCCAGATACGCTGTTCGGCGCTACGTACATGGTGCTGGCTCCGGAGCATCCGGCGGTCGAGCGTTTGACGACCTCGCCGCAAGCCCAGGCCGTGCGCGAGTACCGCGACGCGGCCGCGCGGAAAAGCGATCTCGACCGCACTGAGCTGGCAAAAACGAAAACCGGCGTCTTCACCGGCGCGTACGCCATCAACCCGGTGAATGCCGAGCCGACGCCGATCTGGATCGCGGACTACGTGCTGATGGGCTACGGCACGGGCGCAATCATGGCCGTGCCGGCGCATGACATTCGCGACTTTGAATTCGCGCAACAATTCGGCCTGCCGATTGTGCCGGTCGTCGACCCAGTCGGACAGGACGAAATTCGCAACCAGGTTCGCGCCGGCGCGATTTGCTACGCAGAGCATGGCGTCGCGATCAATTCCGGCGCCTACGACGGTTTGAAGACCGCCGACTTCAAGCAGAAGATTTCGGAGGACCTGGCCACGAAGGGAGTTGGCGCCGCCGCGGTGAATTACAAACTGCGCGACTGGCTGTTCAGCCGGCAGCACTTTTGGGGCGAGCCCTTCCCGATTCTGCACGAGTTGGACGCCAATGGCGAACCGACCGGCGCACTGCGGGCGATTGACGCCAAGGACCTGCCGGTCGATCTGCCGGAGATGACACACTTCAAGCCGCACGGCCGACCCGAGCCGCCGCTGGAAGAAGCCCCGCAGGATTGGCTCTACCCAACGATCGACGGCGTGCGCTACAAGCGCGAGACGAACACCATGCCGCAATGGGCCGGCTCTTGCTGGTACTACCTGCGGTTCATCGATCCGAAAAACCAACAGGCGCTCGTGGACCCAGCGCTCGAAAAAGCCTGGATGCCGGTCGACCTGTATGTCGGTGGCGCCGAACACGCGGTGTTGCACCTGCTCTACGCGCGATTCTGGCACAAGGTGCTGTTTGACCTCGGCGTGGTCAGCACCTCGGAGCCATTTGCGAAGCTGGTCAACCAGGGGATGATCCTGGGGGAAGTCGAGATTACCGGGTATCAGGACGCTGCCGGGTCCTGGGTCAGCGCGAGCGACGTCACCACGAACGACGCCAACAAGCCGATTCGCAAAAGCGATAAGGGCGAGCTGACGGCGGCGCGCGTTTCGCCACAACAAACGCAAAAGCAGAGTGATAGCTTTGTCCTGACGGCGCAGCCTGAGATCAAGCTCGACAGTCGCGCTTACAAAATGTCGAAAAGCCGTGGCAATGTCGTCAATCCGGACAAGGTCGTTGCGGAGTACGGCGCCGATTCACTCCGCCTGTACGAAATGTTCATGGGCCCGCTCGAAGCGGTCAAACCGTGGAGCATGGAAGGAGTGAACGGCGTGCGGAACTTTTTGGATCGCGCGTGGCGCATGATCGTCAACGAGCGGGCCGAGACGCTCGCGCTAAATCCCGCCGTGCAGGACACGCCGATCACGCCGGATCAAAACCGGATGCTGCATCGCACGATACAGGGGGTAACGCAAGACATCGAGAAGATGTATTTCAACACGGCGATCTCGAAGATGATGGAATTTACCAACTTCTTTTTGAAGGAAGAACGCCGGCCGAAGGCCGCAATGGAAACCCTGACGCTGCTACTAGCGCCGTTCGCGCCGCACATGGCCGAAGAGTTGTGGCAGTTGCTAGGGCACGAGAAGTCGTTGGCCAGCGAGACGTGGCCTGCGTTTGACGCCGCGGCGATCAAGGAGGACACGATCGAGATCCCGGTCCAGGTGAACGGCAAACTGCGCGGACGGATCAGCGTTCCGGCCGAGGCCGATCAGTCAGCGCTCGAAGCCGCCGCCCGCGCGGACGAACGAATTGCCGAACTGCTGGCTGGGAAGACGGTAGTGAAGGTGATCGTGGCGCCAGGGCGGTTGGTGAATTTTGTGGTGAAGTAGCGCCTGCTCCCTCTCTCGGCGGGAGAGGGTCGGGGCGCCGGCCTGATGCGGGTTGGGGTGTTCACACCTAACCAATGCCAAGCGTGGCGCGGGCCCTCATCCGGTTTGCTATCGCAAACCACCTTCTCCCACCGGGAGAAGGACTAGATGGCTCCTGCTCCTGACGGGAGATGGTTGGAGCGTTCGTACTAGAACGGTCGCGCGCAGTTCTCTGCCCTCATCCGGTGAGCTACCGCTCACCACCTTCTCCCGGCGGGAGACGGATTTGATGTCGATTTCCGACCCCGCGAGGGGTCGCAGCGCATAGCCGGGGGATGAGCGCAGCGATTCCCCCGGTTATGTTCCCAACCGATCGTCGTCGACCCCGGACGGGGTCGCACATGCGGACGATTGACAATCGAATGTCGCGCCGAGAATGGAGTGCGACCCCTGGCGGGGTCGATTGACGACGAATTGTGATGCGTGTGTGTCCGGGGGTCTTCGCTAGCGCTCGACCCCCGGCTATGCGCTACGATCCCTGCCGGGATCGAAACCCGCTGCGCGGGCCCTCATCCGGTTCGCATCTTCTCCCTGACACGGTGGGAGAGGGTTGGGGTGAGGGCGGAAGCGTATTGGGGTGTTCACCCTGGAACGGTCGCGCGAGCCTCTCTGCCCTCATCCGGTGAGCTACCGCTCACCACCTTCTCCCGGCGGGAGAAGGGCGTTATTTCGCGGCTTTGCGCACGGCTCGCACGCCGAAGTCGGGCGCGTCGACGAATACACCGTCGACGCCCATTTCGACCCAGCGAGTTAGCTCCGCGGCCGGGTTGTCGTGGTAGTCTTCGGCCAGAAATTGCGGTTCCGGCTTGAACGTGAACGGGATCACTTTCAGGCCAGCGGCGTGGGCGTCGGTGATCCATTTGTTCGCCGGTTGCAACCGGTTTTGCTTGTCGCGCGGCAGGATCGCTTCCTTCGGCGGGCCTACGCCCCAGGCGTATTTGGCGATTTCGGCCAAACCGGGTGGAGTCATCATTTCGCCATAGGTTCGCGTGCCCCCTTGCGCTGCCACGTCGACCGGAATGTCCTTCGGCGCGCCGATGAGTTGCAATAGTTGAAACTTCGTCTTGCCCGCCAGGAGCTTCAGGTTCGCGACTTCGAAGGATTGAATGATGCACGGCTTCGCGTCATTGGGGTAGCCACGATCTGTGAGCGTTTTTAGCAGGCGATCTTCGATCGGCACGCCTTGCGCGGCGTGATAGGTGGAGCTTTTGATCTCGGGGATGATGCCGATTGGACGCCCGCAGTCTTTCGTCTTGCGCTCGATCAGATCCAGGTACTCGTCGAACGTGGGAACCTCGTACTGGCCATCATAGGCGTGCGCGCGGAACTCGTTCGGCTCGCGAGCCCGCAGCGTTTTGATCTCGGCCAGGGTAAAGTCGAAAGCGAACCAGCCGCTGTACTTCTTTTCGCCCACGGTGATCTCGCGGCGGCGATCGGGAAACTTCTTCGCCACGTCGGTCGTGGTGGCCAGGTCGAGATCATGCCGGCAGATCAAAACGCCGTCTTTGGTCGAAACGAGGTCTGGCTCGATAAAATCGGCCCCTTGGTCGATCGCCAGTTCGTAGGCGGCCAAGGTGTGCTCGGGCCGATAGGCGCTAGCGCCTCGATGCGCTACGGCCAGCGGCGCCGACGACAGAGCAGGGGACTCAGCGAACAGTTCTTGCGCAGCGCCGGTCGTTGCTAGACACACCAGCGCCGCTGCCGGCCAACGAGAAAGGAACGACATGATGATGGATCTCAGATGTTGATTTCTTGGTGCACCCAGAAGGCGAATGCGCCGATTCTCTCCGCCGGCACGGCGGCTGCCAAGTGGGCTAACGCGTCGGATCGGCTTGCTGACGAACTCAACAATGGCCAAGTCACTCTTCGCTTCGGCCCTCACCCTAACCCTCTCCCGCCGGGAGAGGGAATCGGCTTGCGCAGTGCAAACCCGGACACTTAGGGCGAGCGTCATGAGGTCAACGAATCTACTTCCAACTCAATCCGCGGCGGTGACTTCGGCGCATCGGCGTGGTGCTGATGCTTCGAGCCTCGCTTGAGCCACAGGCTGAAGCGGTCGAGGTAAAGATAAACGACCGGGGTCGTGTAGAGTGTGAGAATTTGACTAAAAATCAAACCACCCACGATGGCGATGCCCAGCGGCTGCCGCAACTCGGCGCCCGTGCCTGTGCCCAGGGCGAGTGGCAGTCCGCCCAGTAGCGCCGCCAGCGTGGTCATCGTGATTGGCCGGAAGCGGAGGACGCAGGCCTGAAAGATCGCTTCTTCGGGCGTCATGCCGCGGTTGCGCTCCGCGTCGAGCGCGAAGTCGATCATCATGATCGCGTTCTTTTTGACGATTCCGATCAGCAGGATGATGCCGATCATCGCGATCACTGTAAGGTCAGTCTTGCAGAACAACAGCGCCAATAGCGCGCCGACGCCGGCTGAAGGGAGCGTCGAAAGGATCGTGATCGGGTGGATGTAGCTTTCGTAGAGAACGCCCAACACGATGTACACGGTGACCAGCGCCGCCAGAATCAGTAGCGGCTGATTGGCCAGCGAATCTCGGAAAACGCCTGCCGTGCCGGAGAAGGAACCCTGAATCGACTCCGGCAGATTCATCTTGGTCATCAACTGCTCGACCTGTTCGACCGCCTCACCGAGCGCCGCGTCGGGCGCCAGGTTGAATGAGAACGTGACCGACGGATACTGCCCGGAGTGGTTGACCGACAAAGGCGTCGTCGTTGGCTCGTACCTGCATACGGCGCCGAGCGGGACCTGCACATTGTTGGCGCCGCGCAGATAGATGTGCTTCAGCGACTCCGGGTTTTCCCACAACTCCGGCTCGACGCCCATCACCACGCGGTACTGATTGAGCGATTTAAAAATCGTGGACACCTGCCGCTGACCGAAGGCGTCGTAGAGCGTGTCGTCGATCGATTGCATTGAGATCCCCAACCGCGCCGCGGCTTCGCGATCGACGGTCAACGCGACCTTCAGGCCGAGGATTTGCTGGTTGCTGTTAACGTCCGCCAAGGCCGCCAGCGAGCGCATCTGACGCAGGATTTTTGGGCCCCAGTTGTTCAAATCTTCGAGGTTTTCGGTGCTGAGCGTGTATTGATATTGCGCGCTGCTGGCGCGGCCGCCCACGCGCAGATCTGGAATGGTTTGAAACACCAGCGACGCGCCGGGCACCTTCGACACCTTGGCCCGCAATTGGGCGATGATCTGATCGGCCGTCAACACTCTGCCATTCTCGCCCCGTTCGCGCTCTTCGAGGGACTTCAGATTGACAAACATACGGGCCGAGTTGGTCGAGCTTCCACCGCCGCCACCGCCACCGGTGAAGGCAATCAAACCGGAATCAATGTTTGGATTCTCGCTGACGAGCGTCGCGAATTTTACGAGCAGCTTATTGACCGATTGAAACGACGCGCCCTGGTCAGCCTGGATTGACCCGACCAACCGGCCCGTGTCTTGCTGCGGGAAAAAACCCTTGGGGATGATCACGTATAGGTATCCAGTCAGCGCCACAGTCGAGAGCATGACAGCCATGGTGATGCGGCGATGGCGAATGCCCCAGGCCAGGGTTCGCGCGTACCAGCCGAGGATATAGTCGAACATCCATTCGCTGGCGCGATATAAGCGTCCGTGGCGTTCCGAGGCGTGCGGCTTGAGCATGATCGCACACATCATCGGCGTGGTCGTCAGTGAGACAACCATCGAGATGGCAATCGCCACGGAGATCGTCACGGCAAACTCACGAAACAAACGGCCGACGATCCCGCCCATCAGCAAAATCGGGATAAATACCGCCACCAGCGACACGCTGATCGAAAGGACCGTAAAACCGATTTCTTTGGCGCCGACCAGCGACGCTTGCAGCGGAGAAAGGCCGTCTTCCAAATGACGGGCGATGTTTTCAATCACCACGATCGCGTCGTCGACGACAAACCCAGTGGCAATGGTCAGCGCCATCAGCGACAGGTTATCAATGCTATATCCGGCCAGGTACATCACGCCGAAGGTACTGATTAGCGAGACCGGCACGGCCACGCTGGGGATAAAGGTCGCTCGCAGGTTACGTAAGAACAGAAACACCACGAGCAGCACCAGGCCGACCGAGATCATCAGCGTGAATTGCACGTCGGCCAGCGACGCGCGGATCGTTGACGTGCGGTCCATGGGGACCGTCAGTGTCATGTCGGCCGGAATCTGCGCTTGCAATTGCGGGAGCATGGCGCGGACGCGATCGACCGTGTCGATGATGTTGGCGCCCGGCTGACGAAACACGACGATCGTGATCGAGGGCTTGCCATCCGTCACGCCCGCGGCCCGCAGGTCTTCGACAGAATCCGTGACTGTTGCGACGTCACTCAGCCGGATCGGCGCGCCGTTGCGAAAGGTGATGATCAACGGCTGATATTCGCTGGCCTGCATCAATTGGTCAGAACTGGCGATCGACCAAGCGCGATCGTCGGAGTTGATTACGCCTTTCGGTCGATTGGTGTTGGCGGCCGAGAGCGAGCTGCGAACATCTTCCAGCCCCAGCCCAAGATTGTTGAGGACCGTGGGATTGACTTCGACACGCACAGCCGCCGCGGCGCCACCGCCGATGTATACCTGCCCCACGCCTGGCGTCTGCGCCAACTGCTGTTGCAGGATCGTCGAGGCGACATCGTACATTTCCGGCTTGCCGTACGTTTCGGAGGTCAGCGCCAGGATCATCACGGGCGAATCGGCCGGATTGACCTTGCGATACGAGGGATTGCTGGGCAGATTCGCCGGCAGCTTGCCGCGCGCCGCGTTGATGGCCGCTTGCACGTCGCGCGCCGCGGCGTCGATATTGCGGTTCAGGTCGAACTGCAGCACGACCGAAGTGGAGCCGAGTGTGCTACTCGACGTCATTTCCGTAATCCCGGCAATGCGACTGAACTGTCGCTCAAGCGGCGTCGCCACGGCCGAGGCCATCGTCTCGGGGCTGGCCCCGGGTAAGCTGGCGGAAACTTGGATCGTGGGAAACTCCACTTGAGGCAGCGGAGAGACCGGCAGCAGAAAGTAGCCCAGCACGCCGGCCAGGGTGATGGCGATCGTCAGTAGAGTCGTGCCGACCGGGCGATGGATAAAGGGGGTGGAGAGGCTCATGCGTGCTCCACCGGATTCGCTTCGGCCTCGACGCCCAGCAACGACTTTCGCATGCCGAGCATGCGGCCCAACCGATCGAACGCCAGATAAATCACCGGCGTGGTATAAAGCGTGAGAATCTGACTGAAAATCAAACCGCCGATGATCGTAATGCCGAGCGGGCGGCGCAATTCAGAACCTACGCCGCCCCCCAGCGCCAGCGGCACCCCACCCAGCAGAGCCGCCATGGTGGTCATCATGATCGGTCGGAAGCGCAACAGGCAGGCTTCGTAAATTGCCTCGTCCGGAGACATCCCTTGCTTGCGCTCGGCTTCGAGCGCGAAGTCGATCATCATGATCGCGTTTTTCTTGACGATGCCGATCAGCAGGATGATCCCGATCAGCCCGATCACGCCCAGATCGATCTTGCAGATCATCAGCGCCACTAACGCGCCGACGCCGGCCGATGGGAGCGTCGACAAGATCGTGATCGGGTGGATGTAGCTTTCGTAGAGCACGCCGAGCACGATGTAGACCGTGATCAGCGCCGCCAGAATCAACAGCGGCTCATTTTTCAGCGACGCCTGAAACGCCTCGGCCGTCCCTTGAAACGAGCTTTGGATGCTGGGCGGCATGTCGACTTCGGCCTTGGCGTCGGCGATCGCCTTGACCGCGGCGCCCAGCGAGGCGTTTCTGGCCAGGTTGAACGAGATTGTCACGACCGGAAACTGCCCCTGATGATTGATGGCCAGCGGCGTGGCGCGTTGTTCGATCGTGGCGAACGAGCTGAGCGGGACCTTGCCGTTGTTGGGCGTGTGAATGTAGACGTTCGCCAGATCGTCCGGGTTGTCGCCGAATTCCGGTTTCGACTCAAGCACAATGCGGTACTGATTCGACTGCGTGAAGATCGTCGAAATCTGGCGCTGGCCGAAGGCGTTGTACAGGGCGTCCCCCAGCATCTGGATCGAGACGCCCAAACGGGTTGCCGTGTCGCGGTTTACCTTAACGAGCACCTGCAAACCATCGTCTTGCTGGTCACTGGCCACGTCGCGCAACTCAGGCACTGACTGCAATCTGTCGAGCAGCTTGCTCGACCATTCGGCCAGCTCCTTGGCGTCCGGAGATTCCAAACTGTACTGGTACTGTGTGCGGCTGACACGGGTTTCGACGGTCAGATCCTGCACCGGCTGCATGTAGAGCGTAATGCCATGCACGTCCGCCAGGTCTTGCCTGAGGCGACGAATAATCTCAATCGCCGACTCGTGGCGTTCTTCGAGCGGCTTCAGGTTGATCTGAATGCGGCCGCTGTTCATCGTTGTGTTGACGCCGTCGATGCCGATGAACGACGACAAACTTTCGACCGCCGGGTCTTTCAGGATGGCTCGATTGAGGGCCTGCTGCCGATCGGCCATCGCTCCGAACGAAATGCTCTGCGGCGCTTCAGAAATCCCCAAGATGACCCCGGTGTCTTGCACCGGGAAAAAGCCCTTCGGGACGATTACATACAAGTAGACCGTGGCGGCCAGCGTGGCGATCGCCACGAGCAGCGTTAGCACCTGAAACCGCAGGGATACTCGTAACGTTGCCGCGTAAATTCGGATGATCAGGTCAAAGGCGGCTTCGCTGGCGCGATACATCCAGCCGTGGTCTTCGGGCTTCATGTGCCGCAGCAGCTTGGCGCACATCATCGGCGTGAGGGTCAAAGAGACGATCGCCGAAACCAGGATCGTTACGCTAAGCGTGACGGCGAACTCGCGAAACAGACGCCCGACGATATCGCCCATGAACAACAGCGGGATCAAGACAGCGATCAAGGACACGCTGAGCGAAACGATCGTGAATCCGATTTCCTCAGAGCCTTTGAGCGCCGCTTCGAGCGGCGACATGCCTTCCTCGATGTAGCGCATGATGTTTTCGATCATCACAATCGCATCGTCAACGACGAAGCCGGTCGAGATCGTGAGCGCCATCAGCGTGAGGTTGTTCAGGCTGTAATCCAGCATGTACATAAACCCGAACGTGCCGACGAGCGAGAGGGGCACGGCAACACTGGGGATGATTGTGGCCGGTATGTTGCGCAGAAAGACAAAGATCACGGCCACGACCAGGCCGATCGTGATCATCATTTCCCACTGCACGTCTTCGACCGAGGCGCGGATCGTCGTGGTACGGTCTGTTAGCACGTCCACCTTGATCGACGCCGGCAGTGCCGCCCGGAGCTGCGGCAACAAGTCCTTCACGCTGTCGACCACTTCGATGATGTTGGCGCCCGGCTGACGCTGGATATTGAGAATCACGGCCGGGGTGTCGTCCATCCAGGCGGCCTGACGGACGTTCTCGGCGCCGTCGATCACTTCGGCCACGTCGACCAGCTTGACCGGGGCGCCGTTACGGTAGGCGACGATCAGTTGGCGATATTCTTCGCTGGTCAGTAGTTGGTCGTTGGCGCCAATCGTGAAGGCCTGGCGGGCGCCGTCGAAATTACCCTTCGCCTGATTGACCGTGGCCTGCGTCAGCGCCAGGCAGATATCTTCCAGGTTCAGTCCGAGCGCCGAGACCGAGGTGGGATTCACCTGGATCCGGATCGCGGCTTTCTGCCCACCGCTGAGCGAGACCAGGCCCACGCCCGGTAACTGCGAGATCTTTTGCGCCAAGCGCGTGTCGGCCAGGTCCTGCACCTTTGGCAATGGCATCGAGTCGGACGACAACGCCAAGGTCAGAATCGGCGAGTCGGCCGGATTGATCTTGCTGTAGACCGGCGGGTTCGGCAGATCGCGCGGCAGAAAGTTCGATCCGGCGTTGATGGCGGCCTGCACTTGTTGCTCGGCAATGTCGATATCGAGTTCCAGGTTAAACCGCAACGTGATGACCGAGCAGCCGTCGGAGCTGCTCGATGTCATTTGCGTCAGGCCTGGCACCTGGCCGAATTGCTTTTCGAGTGGCGCGGTGATCGACGACGCCACAACTTCGGGGCTGGCGCCGGGGTAGAACGTCAACACCTGGATCGTCGGATAGTCCACCTGCGGCAGCGCAGAGACTGGCAATTGCTTATACGCGACAAGCCCTGCAAGCAGGATAGCGACCATCAGTAGCACGGTCGCCACCGGCCGCAGAATGAATGGCCGGGATGGACTCATCAGTTCCCTTGCGGTCGAGCGTCGGGCGATGCGATCGGAGCGAGGCTAATAACTTTTTGCGCTGGCGTTCACGCCGCAGTTTTGGGTGGACCAGCTTGCCCGGCTTCGGTCCCGCGCTCGACGACTTTGGATCCCTGTTGCAGCTTGTCGACGCCTTCGATCACCACCGTTTCGCCCGGCTCCAGCCCACTTCGAATAATTGTGCGATCTCCTTCGGTTGTCGCGACGACAACTTTACGCAGTTCCACAGTCGAATCAGGCTTCACGACGTACGCGAACATCGAGTCCGGGCCGTGCTGCACGCCCGCGGTCAGCACGACCACTGCCTGTTGTAGTTTCTCGACCAGCAAGCGGCAGTTCACAAACTGATTGGGAAACAACATCCCTTTCTCGTTTTCGAACACGGCCTTCAGCTTGACCGTGCCCGTGAGCGGGTCGACCTGGTTATCGATCGCGGCCAGCTTACCGGTGGCCAATTTAACCTTGCGTTCGCGATCGTAGGCTTCGACGACCAACTGCTCGTCGGCTTGCATCTTTTCTTGCACGCGTGAGATGGCGTCCTGTGGAATCGGAAAGACGACTGCAATTGGGTTGAGCTGCGTAATGACGGCGATGCCGGCCGTGTCGTTGGCGCGCACCAGGTTGCCCAGGTCAACCATCCGCAGACCAATCCGACCATCGATGGGCGCCTTGATCTCGCAATACTGCAACTGCAATTTCACATTCTCGATCAAACTTTCGTCGACCTGAATCGTGGCTTGAGATTGATTGACAAGCGCTTCCTGCGAATCGAGCTGTTGCTTCGTGATCGCTCGACTGCTGACAAGCGGTTCATAGCGGTCGTAATCCATCAGCGCCAGTTTGAGCGTGGCTTTATCTTTTGCCAGCTGTGCTTCGGCCTCGGCTAGTTGCACGCGGTATTGTCGCGAATCGATTTGCGCGAGCAGATCCCCGGCGTGGACCATCTGACCTTCGGTGAAGGCGACCTTCATGATCTCGCCATCGACGCGGCTGCGGACCGTTACGGTTTTGAAACTCGTGACAGTGCCCAGCAGGCCGCCGATGTACAGGTCGACATCGGTGCGCTCGACCTTGGCCGTGACGACCGGGGTCACGCGCGGTGGTGGTGGCGCCGTGGGTTGCTTGAGCACCAGGTACGGTTTGATCCAGGGATAGCCCAGTGTCGCGCCTCCGCCAATCACGGCGAGGATCACCAGTGTCAAAAACCAACGTTGCTTGGGACGCGGCGGCTCGCTCTTGGGCGGCGGCGTGGGGGGACCATGGATGATCGTGACGGTCGAACTCGTCTCGGGCGACGAGGCCGGTTTGGCGGTGGCGGATTTTGAGCCGTGAATGGTTGCCATTATCCCGTGGAGATCCCTGGAGTGGCGGCGTGTGCGTGCGGCGGCTCTGCCCCTGCCCTTATTATGAAACCCCGCGCGGTTTGTGTGAACTGTTCTTTTGCTGGAATCCTCAAATGTCTTTTGGCATAGAGGGGTATAACCGGCGCTTCCGGCGCTACTTGGAGGTTACTGGACCGTAACCTGCCAGACAGTGCGTGCGGTCTGGGTTTGTCCTAGCCGCCCCCAACCTGGTGGCGTCGGCAGGCGTAGCTTCCCCCGCCAAGCGCGATTACAGTGAGCTGACAGGCATTTCAACCTCAACGGCAGCCGTCCGGCGCCTCGTTTCGGGCAGGTTTCAAAATCGCAAGGCGAACAACTGTTCGCCGTTATCTTGCTGGGAGCAGACGCGTGACCGCGGAGGATTCGCTCGAACAAACGCGCGGCAGACTCCTTGCACTGTCGCCAGCGTCGGACAGTTATGCGACGCAATTCGTCGACATCCTCTTGCACGCCGGGTATGCATTAGGCGCAAGCGATCTACATCTGTTGCCAACCCCGGCAGGCGTAGACATTCGCTTGCGCATCGACGGCGTGATGCAGCCGCTGGGAACCTTTCCCCCAGGCGCCAAGGCCGACACGATCACGCGCTTGAAGGTTTTGGCGGATCTGCTGACCTATCGAACCGACGTTCCCCAGGAAGGACGCATTCGCGACTTGTCGGCAACGATCGAAATGCGTGTCAGCACATTTCCGACACTGCATGGCGAGAAAGCTGTCATCCGACTTTTTGCCGCCGATGCGCGCTTTCCTTACTTGGCCGATCTCGGATTGCCACCTTCGCAATGCCAGCAGTTGGATCGATTGCTTAACGAGACCGCTGGCGCCTTGTTGATCACTGGGCCCGCTGGTAGCGGCAAGACCACCACGGCGTACGCCTGCCTGCGCGAGCTGGCGCGTCGTAGCGCTGGGCGCAGCATTGCCACGCTCGAAGATCCGATCGAGGTCGCGATCTCGGGCATCGCGCAATCGCAGGTCAACTTGCGAGCAGGATTTGATCTGGCAACGGGTCTGCGTTCGCTGTTGCGGCAGGATCCGCAAGTGATTCTGGTCGGCGAGATGCGTGATCCCGTAACCGCGGGAATCGCGCTGCAAGCTTCGCTCACCGGTCAGTTGGTGCTGACTACGTTTCACGCCGGGTCAGCGGCTGGCGCGCTGAGTCGGCTGGCCGATATGGGAGTGGAACCGTACGTGTTGCGATCGGGCGTGCTGGCTGTCGTCTGCCAACGATTAGTGCGCAAACTGTGTCACTGCGCGATCGAGAGCGATTCGCCTGAGGCGCGATTGGGATTGGCTGTGACTACGGCGCGCTTGCCGCAGTCCTGCGCGGATTGCCATGGAACAGGCTATTTGGGCCGGACTTTACTGGCCGAGCTGCTCTCGCTCGATCTGGACGAAGTGCCAGCGGCGATTCTGGCGCGCGCGGATCGCGTGGCGATCGAACAAGCGGCGCTGCGCGGCGGGATGCAAAGTCGTTGGCATTGGGCGAACCTGGCCGTTGAGTCTGGATTGACGAGCGCGGCCGAAGTGCGACGGGTTCTTGGATTTTCGGATGCACTCGAGCCGGAGGCCGGATAGAATCAGCCCACAGCGATCGAGGGGTACATGTCTAATCCGTCTGCTTCGAGCGTTCGACGCATCTCGCTCGACGAATTCATTGCGTTGGCTGATGAAATGGCGGCGTTGGTGCGCGCCGGCGTTCCACTGGAACGTGGACTGGTTGGCGCTGCGTCCGGTTTTACGAAGCGATCCAGCCAACTTGTCGCACAAATCACCCAGCGCATGCAGGCGGGCGAAACCCTCGCGCAGATTATTGCCACTTCACCTGAAGCGTTGCCGCCGGCTTACGCGGCGGTGCTCGAAGCCGGCATTCGCTCTGGACGGATTTCTTCAGCGCTCGAAGGGCTGGCCAGTTCGGCGCGGCGCGCCGCGGATCTAAGACGGATGACCGCTGCGTCGCTCGTCTATCCGCTGTTGGTCGTCCTGGTGGCTTATGGGCTGTTTTTGTTTTCTGTGCTGCGTCTGCAACCGACGGTTGAGAACGCGTATCGTCGCTTGAACGTCCCGACGACCGAACTGAACACGGTCTTATCGAGTCTCGGCTCGACGGCAAAGTATTGGGCGCCGGTGCTGCCGATGGCAATCGTCGCAGGCTTGGCGATTTGGTGGCGACGCTCCGGTCAGGCCATGCGTGCAAACGGCCGCGGCGCACTCGTGTTTCTGCCGACGAATCGCCTGCGGCGCTATGGCCGTCTGGCCGCCTTCGCCGACACGCTGGCGTTATTGATCGAACACGACGCGCCGCTGGCGTCGTCGGTCGTCTTGGCGGCCGACGCCAGTGGCGACGACGAACTTAGCGCCGCCGCGCGACGGTTGGCGTCGAATGTCAATCGAGGCGACGCCGGCGCATCATCCGCGGCCGAAACCGGCCTGCCGCCTATGCTGGCCTGGCTCCTTTCGGGCGACATGACGCAGGCGAACCTGGTCGAGGCGCTCCGCCGCTCGGCCGACTCGTATCGGGCTCGCGCTAGTCGGTTGGAAGAACAACTGCGGCTCTATCTGCCGCTTGGATTAATTCTGTGCTTGGGCGGCGCCTCGATCGTAATTTACGCCCTGACTGTGTTTTTGCCCTGGTACCACTTGTTGTACGAAATTCCGTCGCACACCTGATTCAATGGGCCTGCAGTTCGCTCAATCCCATGCAACGACCCTCGTTTCAATACCGAGCCATTCTGCCAGACGGTGAGCCGCTGGTGGGCGTGATTGCCGCGGCCGATATCACCGCAGCGACGGCGCTATTGGCGGCGCGCGGATTGAAGTCGATCGAAATCGCGCCTGTCGAGTCTTCAACCGCGGCAACTTCGAAGTCTGCTGTCACGGCCGTGGCGTTATCCGCGGCTGAGCTGACCCAATTGGCGGAGCATCTGGAGATGCTGACCAGGTCCGGGTTGCCGCTAGCGCCCGGACTGCGCGCCATGGCGCAAGAGCATCCGCGCCAGCGTCTTTCGGCCGCGCTGCTGGAGATCGCCAGCCAATTAGAGACGGGCCACACGCTCGACGAAGCCCTGGCCGCGCAGCCACGGCTGAAGGACGGCAACCTCGGCCGTCTAATCGAAGCCGGCGTCCGCACCGGAACACTCGCGCAGATCTTGTCAGAACTGGTCGATATCGAACGCGCTTCGCGCGAATTGGGGCGCACGATTCGTCTGGCGATCTCGTATCCGCTCTTGATTCTGGCCAGCGTGGTGGTGTTAGCCATCTTGGTGTCCTTGTTCCTGTTACCAGGGTTTCAGGAAACCATTCATCCAGGATGGCAACTGGACTTTTATGACCGAGATTCGCGAGTTCCTTTTTCGACCCAGATTGTGATGTGGTTCTCCGGCCCACGCCTGGCGATCGCCCTGGCTGGTGTCGCTGGCGGGGCCGCGTTGCTCGCGCTCTTGATTCGCCTGGTCTGCCAGCCCGCCACGTATTGGCGATGGATCGAAAAGACGCCGTTTGTCGGTCCGATGGTGCTATGGCGGAACGTCGCGACCTGGGCCCGGTTAATGGGTTTATTTCTCGAGCACGGCATCCCAGCGCCAACGGCGCTACAAATGGCCGCCAGCGGCGTGCGCGACGCCAACGTGGCCGAAGAGAGTAGGGCGCTGGCCGCATTTACGTCAGCCGGTCACGGACTGGCCGCTTCGGTCGCCGCCGAGGCGCGCCTGCCGGCTTCGCTATGGCCCGTGCTGCGCTGGGGCGAGGATTCTGGCGCGCTACCAGCCGCGCTCCGCACCGCCGGGGACATGTTCGAGAATCGGGTGCGGATCCGCGCCGGGCTATTGCGAATTGTGTTACCGCCGCTGGTCTTTGTGCTGGTGGCGTTCGGGACCCTGGCGATCTGGAATATCCTGCTCGCGCCGCTAGTTCAGTCGATTAACGCATTGTCCGGGGTAACGGGTTGGTAATTCGGTAATTCTTGTGCCTTCGAGGCGTTCAACGTGCCCACTTGGCTGATCATTTTTGATGTACTAATGGCGCTCCTCGCGTTCGGGCTGTTTCTGCGCTTGCGCGTGGTCGGCCGAACGCTGATGGCGTTTGGCGAATGGACCGGCAATTCCAAAATGTTCAGCGTCTGGCAGATTGCCTGCTGGGTCTTTTTCTTTCTGATTCTCAACGCCGTAATGATCCTGGTCGGCGGCCCGCTGGGGTTCTTCCTGTGGCTAACGACGATCGTGATCAGCTTGATGGTGGCGAATCGGTATCGAGAGAGTGAATGGCGGATGTTGTACTGGTCGCTGGGAGTCGCCGCCGAGCGCGGCATTCCGCTCCAGGCCGCTGCTCATGCCTTTGCCGACGAACGCCGCGACAGTATTGGCCGCCGCGCGCGGACCCTGGCCTTGGCGCTCGAAGCGGGCATGTCGCTGGAAGACGCACTCGAAACTTCGGGCGCGGCGCTGCCGACCGAGGCGCTGTTAGCCGTGCGAACCGGCGCCCATACCGATCAGTTAGCGTCGAGGCTCAAGGGAGTCGGTCAGGCGGGCAATGCGGCGGAAACTTCGGCCCGCGCGACGATGTCACAGTTCACGTATCTGTCGGTGATGATCTGCTTTGCCGCATTCGTCGTCACGTTCCTGATGTACAGAATCGTGCCCGAGTATATCAAGATCTTCGATAGCTTCAACATCCAGCTCCCTGCGATCACCATCCTGTTCGCCTCGACTGCCAATTTCTTTGCGTCGGCCTTCTTTCTGTATTTTCTGTTCGTGCTGTTGTTGACGACGCTCTTTTTGATTGCGCGGTACATTGGGCTCGTGCGCTGGGATCCGCCGCTGGTGCGCCGCTTCACCCGTCCGTTGGACGAGGCGATCGTGCTCCGCTCGCTAGGCCGTTCGGTTTCGCAACAGCAGACGCTCCCTGCGGCCGTGGAAACGCTAGCCCGGTTCTATCCAAAGCGGTACGTCCGCCGGCGATTGTTGACGGCTTTGCACAAAATCGACGACGGCGGCAACTGGTGCGACGGTTTGATCGCCGCCGGCCTACTGCAACCAGTCGCGGCGAACGTCTTGAAATCCGCCGAACGGGTCGACAACCTTGCCTGGGCGCTGAATGAAATGGCCGACCGGCAAGTGCGCCGGTTTGTGGTGCGGATGGCGACTGTGCGATCAATTGCGTTTCCGGCGGCAATTTTGGTGGTTGCGATTGTTGTCGGCGGAATCTCGATTGGCATGTTTTTGCCCCTGGTCACTTTGATTCAAGGGATCCTATGAATCGTCGGCGGCGCGGATTTACGATGATCGAAGTCGCGGTTGCCATCGCGCTGTTGGCCGCGGCGCTGCTGGCGGCGACGCAGGTGCTGGCGATGTCGGCGCGGCAGCGTTCGGCCGCCGATCGTCATTTTGCGGCGCAACTGGAAGCCAGCAACGTGGCCGAAACGATCGCCGCAATGGATTACGACGCCGTCACGCCAGAGACCGCCGCGGCGATGAAGCTCACGCCCGAGGCCCTGGCGGCGCTACCAGCGGCGGAATTGAAAGTCATTTGCGAAGTCTTGGAAAGTGCGACGCCACCGCACAAGCGGATCGCAATTGAAGTCAATTGGCCAGGCGTGGAACCGCAGCGGCGAGCGGCGCGGTTGACGACATTTAAATACGCGCCGGCGAGGGCTAACCCATGACCCTCGTCCCTCGTCCAACACAGCACCGTACACGCCAACGCAATTCCGCGCGGCGCGGATTCACGCTGATTGAAACCTTGGCGGTCATCACGCTCACGTCCACAATCCTGGGCGGTATCGCGGTGCTGCTGCATGGGGTCTGGCGGACCGAGCGATCGGTTAGCGATCATCGCACGCAAATGGCGGTGTTGTTTCGCGTGGCGGAGTTGTTCCGCGCCGATGCCAACGCTGGTGAACTGACGGCCGCGCAGCCGTCGCCTGGTGGGTCGGCCGTGGACCAGGTTGCGCTCACGTACCCAAACGAACGCTCGTTGGAGTATCGCGCTGTCGACGCACAGATCGAGCGGATTGTGAGGATCCGCGGCGCGATCACGCATCACGACACATTCCAACTGGCCCCGAATTCCCGCGCTTCCTGGCGGCTGGGGACCGAAGAGCCGCGCCGGCTGGTGATGCAGATCATTCGCAGAACACCAGAAGCCTCGACAGATTCGAATAACGCCGCGGAAGCAACATCGCCACCAGCCGAACGAACGTGGCGCGTCGAGGCCACGCTGCACCGTGCGGAGCGGGCTATTGTCTCTGTGACGAGCGAGGAACCATCGCCATGATCAGACTCGCGCACGGCAAGTTCGCATCACGCCGGTTGGAGAGTTCCGCCAAGCGCAGTGGGATGGTGCTGGTGGGCGTTTTGGTCTGCCTGGCGGCAGCCGCGCTCACCATCATGGCCATCTTGCGAACAACAACCATGGAGTTCAGGCAACTGCGCACGCAACATCAGCACTTGCAGGCAGACCGGCTGGCCGAGGCTGGCGTCGAACGGGCCCACGCACAGTTGAGCCTGTCGCCAACCTACGCGGGCGAAACCTGGACCGTCACGGCCGCTGAGCTCGGCGGGACGGCCGCGGCCACGGTGCTGATTACTGTCGCCGAAGTGAAAGACCAGCCGAACCAACGCCAGATCCACGCTCAGGCAGATTATCCGAACGACTCCGAACGTCGCGTTCGTAAAAGCCGCGACGCCATCGCTAACCTCCCTTAGAAGGCGCACTATGAAATCGCAACGTCACGCGTTCACGCTCGTGGAACTGCTAGTGGTGATCGCCATTATCGGCATCCTGATCGGGATGGTGATGCCGGCGGTGCAAGCTGCGCGAGAATCAGCCCGCCGCGCCCAATGCAGCAACAACCTGGCGCAATTGAGCGTGGCGATTCAGAATTATGAATCCGCGCACCAGGTCT
>Ga0268266_10000789_pt1 | contig 42235 bp, 36 predicted proteins | sample KBSS13metaG_FD_190356 | JGI IMG/M metagenome (GOLD analysis project Ga0268266, IMG submission 190356) | Switchgrass rhizosphere microbial communities from Kellogg Biological Station, Michigan, USA - KBS S1-3 metaG (SPAdes) (version 2) | ecosystem: Host-associated > Plants > Roots > Rhizosphere...
GACCGCAGCGGCCTCGAGCGGGCGGCGACCCTGCTCGACTTCGACGAGGACCGCCTGGCCTGCATCCCCAACGGCTTCGACCCGATCTTCCATCCCGGCGCGGTCGACCGCCGCGCCCACTGGCGCCGGTGCCTGGTCGAGGAGCCGCGGGGATGGAGACCCGGCGCCGTACCGGGAAGCGTCTCTTATGAAGAGCAGGACCTGGAGGCGCTCGACGGAGTGGTGCTGCTCGCCGTCGGCCGCTTCACCGAGGTCAAGCGGCTGCCGCTGCTGATCGAAGCCTTCGCCCGGGCACGACAGCAGCTGGACGAGCGGGCGGCGCTGGTCCTGATCGGCGGCCATCCCGGCGAGTGGGAGGGCGAGCACCCCTGCGAGGCGATCGAGCGCACCGGCGCCCGCGGCGTCTTCCTCGCCGGCTGGCACCGGCACGACGAGCTGCCGCCGTCCCTGCGCGCCGGCGACCTCCTCGTCCACGCCTCGGTCTGGGAGGCGTTCGGCCAGGTCCTGGTCGAGGCGATGGCTTGCGGCCTGCCGGTGATCGCCGTCGAGCGCGGTGGCCCGGCGACGATCGTCGACGACCCGGAGACCGGCTGGCTGGTCGGCCCCGACGACGTCGAGGCCCTGGCGGCGGCGATCGTCGCCGCGGTGGCCGACGAGGGCGAGCGCCGCCGTCGCGGCGAGCGGGCGCGGGAGCAGGCGGTCGAGCGCTTCTCCTGGTCGCGGCTCGGCGGCGAGCTGGCGGAGGTCGTCCGCGCGGCCGCCGCGGAGCCCGCGCGCGAGCGCGACCCGGTCGAATAGCGTCCCGGCCGTGGATCTCGTCTGGACCGTGCTCGGCGTCGCCCTGATCGCGATCGCGCTGCGCGACATCTTCGACGTCCTCTTCCATCCCCTCGGCCGCGGGATGGTGGCGCGCAAAGTTGTGCGGGGGGTCGCCTGGCTGGCGCGCCACCTGCCGCGCAGCGGCACCATGGGCCTGCTCGCGGGTCCCCTCAGCTACGTCGCCGTGGTCGCGACCTGGGCGGCGCTGCTGGCGCTGGGCTGGGCGCTGGTCTTCCTGCCCCAGCTCCCGGACGGTTTCAACTTCGACCCGGCGCTGAACCCGGCCGAGCACACCGGCTTCTCCGACGCGCTCTACGTCTCGCTCGTCAACCTCACCAGCCTCGGCTACGGCGACATCTCGCCGGCGACGCCGCTGCTGCGGGTGCTGGGCCCGGTGGAGACGATGTTCGGCCTCGGCCTGCTGACGGCCAGCATCTCCTGGCTGATCTCGATCTACGGTGCGATCTCCCGCCGCGACTCGCTCGCCCACGAGGTCCACCTGGCGAAGGAGACCGAGGAGCGGCTGGGGGAGAAGCTGGCCGACGCCGACCCGGCGCTGCTGGAAGCGCTCCTCGCCGGCTACGCCGAGCAGCTGATCCGCGCCCGCCGCGACCTGATCCATTTCCCGATCACCCACTATTTCCGCACCGAGGACGAGGAGCGGGCGCTGGCGGGGCTGCTGCCCTTCCTCAGCTCGCTGGCCGGCGAGGCGGGCGAGGAGGACCGGCCGCACTCGCTGCGGGTCCGGGCGGAGATCCTGCAGATGACGATCGACGACTTCGCCGAGACCCTGCGCAAGCGGCTGCGGATGCCGGGGGAGACGACCGTCGACACGCTGCGGCACTACCAGTCCGAACACGGCCAGCTACGGTCCTAGGTGGCGTCGGCGGTCGGCGCCGTCTATGTTCATTTGACGACGCGCGACGGGGAGTGAACGGGGTTTGACGAAACTGCGGTCATCGGTCGGCCGCCTGGGAATGGTCGTATTGGTCTGCCTCGCCTTCGCGGGCTGCGGGTCGAGCGGCGACTCGGGCGAAGGCGGGACTCTGCGCGGGACCTACAACTCGTTCCCCGATGCCCTCGATCCCTCGCTGGCCTTCAGCCTCGAAGCGGCGACGGCGCTGCACGACACCTACATCCCGCTGCTGACCTACGCGCCGGAGAACGGCAAGGCCGGCGTCGAGCTGATCCCGGGGCTGGCGAAGGCGCTGCCGAAGATCGACGACGGCGGGCGTCGCTACACGCTGCAGCTGCGCCCGGAGCTGAAGTACTCGGACGGCAGCCCCGTCCGCGCCTCCGACTTCCGCTTCGCGGTCGAACGCCTCTTCCGCATCAACTCTCCCGGCTCGACCTTCTACACCGGCATCGTCGGCGCCGAACAGTTCGCGAAGACGAAGAAGGGCGGCATCGCCGGGATCGAAGCCGACGACGCCAGCGGCAGGATCGTCATCCACCTGAGCCAGCCGAGCGGGACCTTCAGCTACACGCTCGGCCTCACCTTCTCGGCGCTGCTGCCGCCGGGCACTCCGGCCGAGGACCAGACGACGAGCCCGCCGCCGGCGACCGGCCAGTACATGATCACCGCGGTCAAGCCGGGTCGCAGCTGGGAGTACCGGCGCAACCCCTACTGGGCCTCGGACAACGGCCCGGCGATGCCGCAGCTTCCCGACGGCCACGTCGACAAGATCAGCTTCGAAGTCCGCACCAACCCGATCAGCCAGCTCGAGGAAGTCGAACGCGGCAAGGTCGACTGGATGAAGAACCCGCCGCCGGTCGAGCGCTACCCGGAGGTGAAGCGGCGCTTCGAGGGGACCCAGTTCCGCGAGGACCCGACGATCAGCACCTACTACTTCTGGATGAACACGCAGGAGCCGCCGTTCGACGACGTGCGGGTCCGGCGGGCGGTCAACTACGCGATCGACCCGGAGGCGCTGGAACGGATCTACGCCGGCACCCTGAAGCGGACGCAGCAGGTGCTGCCGGCGCAGATGCCGGGCTATCGCAAGTTCGAGCTCTACCCGCACGACGTGGAACGGGCGAAACGCCTGGTCGAACGCGCCGACCCGGCGGACCGCGAAGTCACCGTCTGGACCAACAACCTGTCGCCCAACGACGAAGTCGGCGAGTACTACCAGCAGGTGCTGAACCAGATCGGCCTCGACGCGAAGCTGAAAACGGTCGACGCGGCGAACTACTTCACCGTGATCGGCAATGCCAGCACCCCCGACCTCGACACCGGCTGGGCCAACTGGTTCCTCGACTACCCGCACCCGAGCGACTACTTCCAGCCGCAGCTCGCGAGCGAAAGCATCGCCCCGGTCGGCAACACCAACTGGGCGCGCTTCGGCGATCCGGAGATCGACGCGAAAATCCGCAGGCTTGCGAGCGAACAGCTCGGGCCGAAGCAGGAAGCCGAATACGCCGCCCTCGACCGCGAGGTGATGAAGCAGGCGCCGTGGGCGCCGTTCGGGACCCTGAACCTCGGCACCTTCGTCGCCGACTCGGTCAACCTCGACGAGCTGGTCGTCAGCCCGATCTACGCGCAGGACCTGACCAGCTTCGAACTCGAATAGCCCGCCGCCGCGCTAGCTCGCCCCGTACTCCTCGTACGGGAACCACCATTCCTTGCGCTCGATCCGGCTCTCCATGTGGACGTGCTTGGTCTCCTGGAAGGCCTCGAGGCCCTCGCGGCCAAGCTCGCGGCCGAGGCCCGACTGCTTGAAGCCGCCGAAGGGGCCGGCGTCGTTGTCGGTCAGCGGGTCGTTGATCCAGACCGTGCCGGCGCGCAGCTCGCGCATGCAGCGGACGGCGTTCTCGAGGTCGGCGGTGTAGACGTTGGCGCCGAGGCCGAACTCGGTCGAGTTGGCGAGCGCGATCGCCTCGTCGAGCGAGGCGACGGGGACGATCGGGGCGACCGGGCCGAAGGTCTCCTCACGCAGCAGGGCGCTGTCGGGGGCGGCGCCGACGACGACGGCTGGGGAGAGGAAGTGGCCGCGCTGCTGACCGCCGTCGTCGCCGCCGGTGAGGAGCTCGGCGCCCGCCGCCGTCGCCGCTTCGAGCTGGGCGACGACCTTGGCGCGCTGCGGGTCGGAGACCATCGGGCCGACGTCGGTCGCGACCTCGAACGGGTCGCCGAGGACGAGGCTGCGGGTGTGCTCGACGAAGGCCTCGACGTACTCGTCGTAGACCTCCTCGGCGACGTAGAAGCGCTCGGCCGAGGTACAGACCTGGCCGGCGTTGAGGAACGCCGCCCAGGCGCCGCCGCGGGCGGCGACCTCGAGCTGCGGGGCGACGTCGGCGCAGACGATGAAGGCGTCCTTGCCGCCCATCTCGAGGTTCATCCGCGCCATCCGCGGGATGCAGGCCTCGGCGACCTTCTTGCCGGTTGCGACCGAGCCGGTGAAGGCGATGCAGTCGACGTCGGGGTGGGAGGCGAGCGCGGCGCCGACCTCGCCGGCCCCGGCGAGGGTGTTGAAGACGCCGGCCGGCAGGTGCTCGAAGACCGGCGCCAGGGCCAGGGTCGAGAGCGGGGTCAGCTCCGAGGGCTTGGCGACGACGCAGTTGCCGGCGGCCAGCGCCGGCGCGACCTTCCAGGCCAACAGCAGCAAGGGGTAATTCCAGGGGACGATGCAGCCGACGACGCCGAGCGGGTCCTTGACCACCATCGCCAGCTGGCTGGCCTCGATCGGCGGGATCACCCGTCCGGCGTGGTCCCGCCCGATCTCGGCGTAGTAGTCGAAGGCGGCGGCGGTCCACTCCAGCTCGTCGCGGTTCTCGACCAGCGGCTTGCCGCCCTCGGCGGTCATCGTCCGCGCCAGGCCCTCGGCGTCGCGGCGCAGGCGGCGGGCGACCTCGTGCAGCAGCTCGCAGCGCTCGCCGGCGGTCATCCGCGCCCAGCCGGGCCAGGCCTCGCGGGCGGCGGCGACGGCGGCGTCGACCTGCTCGGGCGAGGCGCTTCCCAGCTCGACGATCGTCTCGGTCGTGAACGGGTTCTCGACCGCCAGCGAGGGGCCGGCGCCGGCGACCAGCTCGCCGCCGATCAGCAGGCTCTCGTTGTGCTCGGGCTCGGGGGACACGATCGCTGCGTGCAGGCTACGCAACCGCCGTGGTCGGCATCCACCCATATAGTCAGGCAGCGATGAAGCTGCGGATCGGAGGACTGGCGGCTGTCTGCGCGCTCCTGAGTTGCGCGGCGATGCTGCTTGCGCCGCTCGCGCAGGCCGAATGGCTGCCGCCGGTGGACATCTCCGCGACCTCTGAGCACGCCGGCCAGCCGCACGTCGCACTGGACTCGGAAGGGAACGCGACGGCGGTCTGGGACCGCTGGGACGGCACCGCCACCGTGGTTGAAACCGCCTACCGGCCGGCCGGGGCGCCATGGGGCGAACCCGAGGTGCTCTCGCCCCCGGACTCGTGGGGGGCGCAGGTCGTGGTCGACCGCAACGGCGTGCTCACCGCCACCTGGCAACGCTGGGCCAGCACCAACCATTTCGCGATCGAATCGGTCAGCCGCCTGCCCGGCCACGAATGGGCCGAACCTGTCGAAATCACCGAATTCCAACAGGGGTTCCACCCCGAACCCTGGCTCGCGGTCGACTGGGAAGGCAACAACACCGTGGTCTGGACGCAGGGCGAAACGATCATGAGCTCGTTTCGGACCTTCGCGCTCGGCTGGGGGGAACCGGTCCCGCTCTCGCCGGCCGAAAGCTTCACGCCGCAGACCGCGATGGACGCCCGCGGCGACGCCACCGCGGTCTGGATGCACGACGACGGAAGCGACTACGTGGTCGAAAGCGCCTACCGTCCCGAACAGGGCAAATGGGAAGAACCGGAGTTGGTCTCCGCGCCGGGCGAAGAAGGCGGCAACCCGCATGTCGCCGTGGACGGCGACGGCGACTCGCTGGTCGTCTGGCGGGGATGGGACGAAGGCGAAGAGTCCGTTCGCGCCGCCTACCGCCCTGCGGGAGGCTCCTGGAGCGAACCGGTCGACGTCTCCCCCGAAGGAGAACAGATCCACTCGCTGCGAGCGGCGGTCGACCCCGACGGCAACGCGATCGTCGCCTGGTCGGGCAACTTCGCCAAAGAAGGCGAATACGACGTCGTCCACACCGCCTACAAGCCGGCTGGCGAAGGCTGGGAAAAACCGGATGATCTCTCCGAAGAAGGTGCCAACGGATACGTCCAGGACATCGTCTTCAACCAAAGCGGCAACGCGGCGATCCTCTGGCAGCGCTGGGACGGCGTCACCTGGTCGCTCCACTCGGCCTACCGCCCGAAGGGCGAAGCATGGGAGGAACCGGCCCAGATCTCCGAAGAAGGCCGGGACGCGATGGACGCCGTCCTCGTCCTCGACGCACCCGGCAGCGCCACCGCCGCGGACGGGGACGCGACCGCCGTCTGGGTCAGCACCGACCCGGTTCCCTGTCCGGGCGGGGAAAAATTAGAGCCTTGTTCTTCGGACGTGGTCCAGGCCGCCGGCTACGACCCCGACGGCCTGCCGGAAGTGGAAGTCGAAGCGCCGGAGGAAGGGACGGTCGGCGAAGAGATCGAAGTCTCGACCCCGACCGAAGACCTCTACTCGCCGCAGATCGAGTTCGGCGACGGCACGAAGGTCGCCGGCACCGAAGCGACCCACGTCTACGACGAACCGGGGGAATACCTGGTCAAGGCTGCCGGGGCGGAGGAGCTCGGCTACGTCGGTTTCGCCCAGCGGACGATCGTGATCCGCGGCGAAGGCGAAGAAGAACCGGAAACCGACCCCGACCCCGAATCGGGATCAGGCGGCGGAAGCGCCCAGGGAGGCGAGAAGGCGGCCGACCCGCCACCCGCGGCGGCGCCGGGACCGGCGCAAGGGTGCCTGGCGGCGAAGGCCGCGCGCGACGCCGCGGCCGCTCGGCTGCGCCGGACGCGGGCGAAGCTCGAGACGACCGTGAACGAGAAGGCGCTGCGGCGCCTGCTCAGCATTGCCGACAAGCGCAAGGCGGCGCTGCGGCGGGCCCGCGCCAGAATCGCCACCGCCTGCTGAGCCCCGCGGACGTTCCCCCTGGCGTCCGCTTAGCATGGCGGGCATGGCCAGCGGTGAATATGTAGAGAAGCGCGGCGAGCAGGAAGCGGACTTCCGGTTCGCCTCCTGGGCGGTGGTGCGGCCCTACGCCCTGGGCCTGTATTTCGTCGGCCTGATCCTCTGGACCGCCAGCAACGGCATCCCCACCCAGCGCGAGCTGGTGATCCTCTGGACCTGCGGTGCCCTTGCCTGCGCCTCGATCGGGCGGCCGCCGCGGGAAATCCTCCAGCTGGTGATCGACTGGCTGCCGATCGTCGCCGTGCTCTGGGCCTACGACCTGACCCGGGGGGCCGCCGACTCCTGGGGGATCCCGATCCACTACCACGTGATGGTCGACTTCGACAGCTTCGTCTTCGGCGGCGAAACCCCGACCGAGTGGCTGCAGGACCATCTCTACAACCCCTACGCGGTCAGCTGGTGGGACGTCGCCTTCACCCTCATCTACGTCTCCTACTTCATCGTCCCCTTCGCCCTCGCCGGGTGGCTCTGGGCGCGCGACCGGTTCGCCTTCCACCGCTTCACCCGGCGGCTGGTGACGCTGGCGCTGGCCGGGCTGACGACCTACATCCTCTTCCCCGCCGCGCCGCCCTGGATGGCCGGCGAAATGGGGCTGATCGACGAAGTCCATCGCAGCACCTCGCGGGGCTTCGAGGTGATCAGCATCGGCACCGCCTCGCTCTTCTCCAAGGGCCAGGCGAGCAGCAACGAGGTCGCCGCGGTCCCCTCGCTGCATTGCGCCTTCGTCACCCTGGTCGCGCTCTTCCTCTGGAGCCGGGTGCGGCGACGCTGGCTGCGGCCGCTGCTGCTCCTCTATCCGCTGGCGATGGGCCTGACCCTGATGGCGACCGGCGAGCACTACTTCTTCGACGTCCTGCTCGGCTGGATCTACGCCGGCGTGGTGATGCTGGGCTGGGCCTGGTGGGAGCGCCGCCAGAAAGCGAAGCTGCCGGCGAGCGCTTTAGCGCAGGCGGACGCGCCGCTTTAGGTCGACCGGAGCCGGCCGGCCCGCGTCGAGGAGCTGGAGGCGGGCGCGCAGCGAGCGCTTGCCCCCGCGGCGCTGGGCGCGGACGAGCTTGCGGCCGGCCTTGGTCAGCATCACCGGGACCCCTTCCTTGGCGCCGTCGCGCAGCGAGTAGGAGTCGCGAGCGATCACGCGCTTGCGGGCGCGGAGCACGAGCTGGCCGCTGCAGGGCCCGCCGGCGCAGCGCAGCGGCGCCCGGACCGCGCGGACCCCTGCCCGCAGCTTGCCCGCCAGGCCGGCGACGCCGACCGCCGCGCCGCCGCCGGGCGCCGGCTCGGCGATTCGGCCCGGGGCCGCCGGGGTCTGGACGAGACCGCCGAGCTCGCCGGGCTGCTCGCGCACCGGCAGCCGCAGCTCGAGGTTGGAGACGGCGATCGGCGACTGCGCGTTCGAGGGCCGCGAGTAGGGGGAGTCAGCGGGGAGCAGCTCGAGCTTGACGGTGTCGCCACCGGCGAAGCGGTAGCCCTGCGGGTGGAGCTGGAAGACGACGTCCTCGCCGCCGTCGCCGGGGCGCAGCAGGCCGCGGGCGACGAGGCGCTCTTTGCCGTCGGCGCCGACGTCGAGCAGCCGGGCGGCGAGCTCGGAGTCGGTGCCGGTGGCGGCGAGGTCGGCGATCACCGTCGGCGAGCCGAGCAGGGTGAAGCCGGGGGCGGGGACGGCGAGGCGGTAGTTGGCGGCGCCGGCTTGGTCGGCGCCCGCGGCGGTGGCGCAGGCGCCGCTGCCGGCGATCGGGTCGAAGGCGGTGCCGATCGAGGGGTCGCCGGCGGCGGGGAGGACGGTCTGCGCGGCGTCGTTGCCGAAGCGGATCTCTCCCGGCGAGAGGTCCTGCCAGTTCGCGGCTTTGAACGGGCCTTCGGAGGGGCCGCCGCAGGTGGTGGTCAGCGCCTCGGCGCTCGAGGCCGGCGCGCCGCCGGCGCCCTTCAGGTAGTGGTCGAACCAGGCGTTCAGCCGCTGCAGGAAGAGCGCCTCGTCGGCCGGCTTGTTCTGGCTGCGGGCGTGGCCGTCGTCCATCAGGAAGAGGGAAATCGGGTCGCCGGGGTACTGCGAGCGGGTGCGGTTGTAGAAGCGGACCCCCTCGTCGACCGGGAAGAGGTCGTCGTTCCAGCCGCTCTGGATCAGCAGCGGCGCCGGCGGCTGCGAGTGGTCGATGTAATAGGAGGAGTGGTGGGCGTCGATCTCGGTGACGATCGAGTTCGCCAGCGGGTTCGAGTCGTAGGGCTCGCCGGCGTTGATCAGCGTGTACCAGCCAGTCAAATCCGCGCCGGAGTCCGTCCCGGGCGGGGCGTAGTTGCTGCTGGCGAGACCGAGGCCGTAGAGCCCGCTCACGTAGGAGGCCTTCTCGACCCCGATCTGGGCATTGCCGTCAGGACCGCGGTAGGGCGAGTCGGCGACGTAGTCGAGGGTGCTGCCGTTCGGCATCAGCGAGTAGGCGAGGTCGCTCCAGGGCCACTGCGGAACCGCGGCGGCGAGTTCCATCGCCGTGCCGGCCGGGCTTTTCCAGGCGACGAGCGAACCGTCCTGGAGCATCGTCCGGTTGCGCAGCGCCGCCAGCGCCATCGACATGCCGCCGCCGTAGGAGACGCCGGTGGCGCCGATCTTCTTCGGCTCGGCGACGCCTTCGTCGGCGAGGACCGAGATCAGGAATTGGGCGTCGCGGACCTCGTAGCGGGTGTCCATCAAGTGGTTGTAGCCGGCGGCGCAGGCGGTCGGTTCGAGTAGGCGGTCGGGGTCCATGCCGCCGCACGATTCGCCCCAGCCGCGGTCGCTCATGCTGAAGACGGCGTAGCCGGCCTCAGCCCAGTCCTGCAGGCGGGCGTCTTCCAGTCCGATCTTGTGGCCGCCCCAGCCGTGGAAGACGCCGATCAGCGGGTAGGGACCGTCGTCGCCCGCGCTCGGCGCCGGCGGCAGGACGACGTTGACGTCGATCTTGGTCACCCCGTCCCAGGTCGTCGTCTCGCCGCCGCAGAGGCGGACTTTGCCGTTGCCGGGCTGCTCGGCGCAGGTCACGTCGCCGCCGTAGAGGTCCGGGAAATCGGCGCGAGCCGAGGGCGCGAGCAGGAGGACCGCCAGCATCGCTGGCACAACCGCGCCCAGTATCGATCTCCACCGCACGGGACATCCTTACCCGCTACTGGGTATCGCAACCAGAGGGGTCAGGCGAGGCGGCGGGAGAAGCTTTCTTCCAGCGCCTGGGTGCCGTCTTCGCCGGGCACGGTTTTGTCGAGGCGCATCAGGGCGCGGCGGCCGTCGATTTCGAGGGTCCCGACCTGGTTGTCGAAGTGGGGTCCGTTCAAGGTCCGCCAGCGGATCCCCGGGTCCGGCGCGCCTGCCGCCTTGGCCAGCAGGCGGGCGAGGACGGTCAGCGGCTTGCCGAACCCGTTGCGCACCACCCGCCGCTCTTTTTCGTCGAGCGGGTTGCGGTAGGGGGAGCAGACCGCCTGGTAGACGGGCGCTCGGCCGTTCCCGTTTTCGGCCGATTTCGGGAAGGCGACCTCGCTGAGGTAGGCGTGGTGGACATCGCCGGAGAGGACGACGACCGAGGCCGGGGTGGCCCCGCGCTGGCCGGTCGCGACCTCGTGCAGGAGGTCGCGCAGCTTGGCGAAGGACTCGCCGAAGGCGGGCCAGTGGTCGAAGTCGACTTCGCGGCGCAGCTTCTCGCTCGCCCAGGCGACCGGCTTGCCCCAGGCGCCGTTGCAGAGCTGCTCGTTCCAGGCCTCGATCCGCTCGAAGGCGGGGGAGAGGAGCCAGGGGATCGTGGTGCAGATCAGCAGGTGGTCGAAGTCGCCTTCGCAGTGCTCGACGATCCATTCCCACTCCTCGTCGTCGACGATCGCCCGCCGGTCCTCCTCCAGCACCCGCGCCGCGCGGGCGTCGATGAAGATCGCCCGGGTGCGGCCGAAGTCCCGGCAGAAGCTCCAGCGGGTGCCGTCGCCCATCGCCTGGATCCGGTGCGCCCAGGCGAACAGCTCCTCCTCGCCCTTCTGGTTGCCGCGGACCCGCTGGTAGAGGTCGTTCTCGGCCAGCTCGCGGGGGGAGAGGTTGCCGATGTGCTGGTAGATCCAGTAGCTGGAGACGCAGCCGACGACGCGCCGGTGCCACCAGGACTTCTGCTGCATCTCCAGCAGCCAGTCGCGGGAGATGTTCCAGTCGTCGCTCATGTCGTGGTCGTCCCACAGCATCGAGACCGAGATGCAGGAGAAGAGCCAGCGGATCATCGGCTCCTCCCAGCTCTCGCGATAGAGCCAGGTGTACTCCTCGAAGTCGGTCACCTCGTCGAAGGGGGGCGTGTCGGTGCCGCGGCGTTCCTTGATCTTTTTGCGCGTCTTCGGCGAGCCCTCGTCAACGTAGACCTGGTCGCCGAGCAGGAAGAGCTGCTCGGGCCAGTCGTCGCGCTCGCCCGCGCACATCTGTTTCGCCAGGACCCAGAGGGCGTCGACCTCGTGGCCGATTTCGGTCTCGTCTTTCGGTTCGGTGAAGGGCGCCTCGTGGGGGACGGCGACGCGGCAGGAGCCGAAGCAGATGTCGAGGTCCTTCTCCGGGTCGACCGTGTGGATCGCGCTCGGCGGCAGCTCGGAGTCGGGCTCGGGCCAGCAGACCTCGCCGTCGAGCTTGACTTCGTACTCGTAGCGCTCGGCCGGCTCGAGCCCCTCGATGCAGACCAGCGCGTAGTGATGGCCCTCGACCCGGAAGGTGTGCTCGGTGCGGCCGAGGATCTCGACCTCGCAGGCCTCGCTGGTCTCGACCCAGACCGTCGCCTCGGTGCCGGAGACGTAGCGCAGCAGGGGACCTAGAACGAGCTCGCTCATGCGCCTTCCCGTACCCACCTCGCCCAGTGATAAGCCAGGCGGATTTTTCCGGTCGCGGGGCTCAGATGCGGCCCAGGAGGAGAAGGATCAGGAGGATCAGCGCGACCAGCCCGAGGATCCCGCCGGCGACGGCGACGTCGAGCAGCACCAGCACGATCGCGACGATGATCAGAAGTCCGATCAGCGCTCCAACCATCTGAATCCCCTCTTTCTCCGCGGCCGAGGCCTCTGCCGCTATTGGACTGGTTTCCTTAACGAACGGCGCGGGAACTTCTCTGTCAGGCCATTCACTGAAAAGGGCGCTGACAAGAGGGAGGGACGATGCGTTTATGAGGCGTCAGAGCGCCTCGACCCTTGATCGGACGGCCCGCGATGGGAAGATCGTCATATGAGCGAAGCAGCAGCCCCAGCGGGAATCAGCCGGCTGTTCTCGGACGAGCGGCTGACGCGGCGCGCAGTCGGCGGCGACGACCGGGCCTTCGCGGCGATCTTCCGGCGCTATCACCAGCCGCTGTACCGCTTCTGCCTGGCGATCGTCGGCAACCCGGAGGACGCCCAGGACGCGCTGCAGAACACGATGATCAAGGTGCTGCGGGCGCTGCCCGGAGAGGAGCGCCAGATCGAGCTGAAGCCGTGGCTCTACCGGATCGCCCACAACGAGGCGATCGACCTGCTGCGCCGCCGCCGCGAGACCTCGCAGCTGGACGTCGAGCAGGTGGCGCCGGGCTACGGCCTCTCCGAGGACGCGGCGACGCGGGAACGGCTGCGGGGCCTGCTCGCCGACCTGCGCGAGCTGCCCGATCGGCAGCGCGACGTGCTGGTGATGCGCGAGATGTCCGGGCTCGACTTCGAGGAGATCGGCGTCGCGCTGGAGACCACCGGCGCAGTCGCCCGGCAGACCCTCTACGAGGCGCGGCAGAGCCTGCGTCAGATGGAGGAGGGGCGTGAGATGAGCTGCGACGCGGTGACCAGAGCGCTCTCCGACGGCGACGGCCGCGTGATCCGCCGCCGCGACGTCCGCGCCCACCTGCGCTCCTGCGCCGCCTGCCGCGAGTTCGGCGAGGACATCAAGCGCCGCGAGCGGGACTTCGCCGCCCTGGCGCCGCTGCCGGCGGTCGCGGCGGCGGGAATGCTGCAGGGCCTGGTCGGCGGCGGCTCGCAAGTTGCCACCGGCGGCGGCCTCGCGGCCACCCTCGGCGGCGGCGCGGCGAAAACGATCGCCACCTCGGCGGCGGTGAAAGGCGTCGCGACGGTGGCGGTTGTGGCTGCGGTCGGGGTGACCGCTGCCGACCGCACGGGCGTCATCCACCTCGGGCTGCCCGGCGAGAAGAGCGCCAAGTCCGCGCCGGCGACGCCCGGCGCGGGGGGCGCTGGCGACGGCGGCGCGGCTTCCGAGCACTCCTCCTCGAACGGCGCCGTCGGCTCCGGGGCCGAGCGCTCGCAGAGCAAAGGGGCGAACCGCGCCGAGAGCGGCTCCGCGCCCGGGGCGAACGCCGCTCCCGCCGGCAAGGAGCACGGCCAAGGCGCCGAGCACGCGAACCCGCACAGCGAAGCCAAACCCTTCGTCACGCCCGAACACGCCACGGGCGGGACCGAGAAGAGTCCCCCGACCGCGGCCGCCGAGGGACAGGAAACCGCCGCCGGCAACAAGCCGCAGACGGGCAAGCCGGAAAGCGCGGAAAAGGAGAAGGCGCCGCAGGAAGCGCCGAGCAAGCCCGCGACGCCTGCGTCCGAAGCGGCGCCGAGCACGCCACCGAAGGGACCGCCCGAAAACCCTCCTCAGGGGGCGGCTCCCAGTCAACCGCCCCAGTCCCAGGCCCCGTCGCAGGGGACTGAATCGCCCGGCGCGGGGTCGGCCGCCAACCCCGGCAAGGGCGCCGAAAAAAAACCGTAGGCGGGGCAGGTGCGAGGCGGTCGACGGTCGCGCTCGCGCGGCCGGGACTTGACTAAGTGTCCAACCTTCGCCAGCATCGAACAATGGTCCAGGGGGGTCTTGCCAGAGCGGCGATCGTGTGCTTGTGCGCGCTGCCGCTGTTGCTGCTCGGATCGGCGCCCGCCGCCAGCGGGTCGATGTACTTCGGGGCAACGATCAGCGGCGAAAGCTACGGTCAGACCGGCAACGCTCCGCGCAACACCGCCGCCTGGGACCTGTTCGAGCGTCACGCCGGGCGCAAGGTCGCGATCCTCAACCAGGGCCAGGGGTGGACCGCCTGGGACAAGCTCGAGGTCGAAGCGACCCACGCGCGCGGCGCGATCCCGCTGATCACGATGGGCCTCGGCGACGGGGTGACGATCGAAGACGTCGCCAACGGCGAGCAGGACGCGGCGATCAAAAAATGGGCCCAGGAAGCGAAGGCCTGGGGCCACCCGTTCTTCTTCGCCCCCTGGTGGGAGATGAACGGCGGCTGGTACGCCTGGGGGCGCGAGCCGATGCTGAAACAGGCCTGGCGCCGCTTCCACGACCTGGTCGCCGGCCAGGGCGCGACCAACGTGACCTGGACCTGGATCGTCAACAGCATCTGGTTCGACCCCGAATCGAACCCGGCGCTCTACTACCCGGGCGACGCCTACGTCGACTGGACCGCGCTGGACTCCTACAACTGGGGGCGGAACCCGGCCCAGCCCGACAAATGGCTGACCCCCGACCAGACGATCAGCCCGACGCTGAAGATCATCAGGGAAACGGCGCCGGCGAAGCCGGTGATGATCGCCGAGAACGCCTCCAGCGAGTACGGCGGCAACAAGACCGACTACATCCGGGAAATGCTGGGCACCTACCTGCCGCACCACCCTGAGATCGGCGCCTACCTGTGGTTCAACTGGAACTTCCCCAAGGGCGACAAACGCGCCGACTGGCCGATCGAGACTTCGGCGCCGGCCCAGCAGCAGTTCCGCAAGGCGATCCAGAGCAGCTCCTTCGTGGGGGCCCCTGTCTCGTTGCCGAAACTGACGAAGGTGCAGCCGCCGGTCCCCGCTGCGGCTGACGCGGCGGTGGCGGCGAACCTCTCGCCGGCGGCGGAGATGGCGAGCGGCCCCGATCTCGACCTCGCCCCCGACGGCACCGCGACCGTCGTCTGGAGCGCCAAGAGCGGCGGCGAGTTCCGCGTCTTCGCCCGACGGATCGCCGCCGACGGGAGCCGCGGTCCGGTCACTCAGCTCTCGGCCTCGGGGGCGGACGCGCTGGCGCCGCAGGTGGCGGTCGCCGCCGACGGCACCGCAACCGTCGCCTGGACCCGCTGGGACGGCGCCAACTTCCGCATCCAGGAGCGGCGGATCGCGCCGGGGGGCGCGCCCGAGGAAGCGACCAGGACGCTCTCGGGCTCGGGCCAGGACGCGGCCGACCCGCAGGTAGACGTCGCTCCCGACGGCACCGCGACGGTCGTCTGGCGGCGCTTCGACGGCTTCCACCCGCTGGTCCAGGTACGGCGGATCGCGCCCGACGGGACCTCCGAAGAAGCCTCGCAGCGGCTCTCGGAATCGGGCCAGGACGCGGTCGAACCCGACGTCGCGGTTGCCGCCGACGGCACCGCGACCGTCGTCTGGACCCGCTTCGACGGCTCCGACTCGATCGTTCAGACCAGGCGGGTCGAACCGGCGGGGACCCTGGCGGCCACCGCCAACCTCTCGGCCGCCGGCGAGAACGCGATCGAGCCGCAGGTCGAGCTCGCCGCCGACGGCACCGCGACGGTCGTCTGGACCCGCTTCGACGGCGCCAACTGGGCGATCCAGGGCCAGCGGCTGGCGGCCACCGGGGCGGCGACGGGCGCGGTCCTCGCCCTCTCGGCGAGCGGGCGCAGCGCCGCCCAGCCGCAGCTGGCGGTCGGCTCCGACGGGGTCGCGACCGTGGTCTGGGACCGCTACGACGGCGCCAACTTCATCGTCCAGGCGCGGCGGATCGACGCCGCCGGCGCGCTGCCGTCAGGGCCCGCCAACCTTTCGGCCAGCGGGCGCGACGCCGCCGACCCGCAGGTCGCCGCCGCGCCCGGCGGCGGGACGACCGTGCTCTGGAGCCGCTACGACGGCAGCAACTGGATCGTCCAGCGACGGGACCTGGCAGCCGACGGCACGCCGGGAAGCACCGCCAACCTCTCGACCGCTGGGCGCGGGGCCGGCGACGCGGTCGCCGCCTGGGGGCAGGACGGGACCCTGGCGATGGTCTGGCGGCGGTTCGCCGGTGCCGGCGACGTCGTCCAGGCGAACACCGTGCCGAACCCCGAACCCCCTCCGCCGGACCCCGAAGAAGAAGAGGAAGAAAGCGGTGGCCCTGACGCCGGCGGCGATAGCCCCGGCGGACCTGGCGACGCTTCGGGTGGCAGCGGCACCGACACCGCCGCGCCCGTCTCGAACCTGTTCACGATCGGCAAGGTCGGCCTCAACCGCCGCCGCGGAACCGCCACCCTGAAGGTCGAGGTGCCCGGTCCCGGCCTGGTCGCGGTCGACGGCGCCGTGCCGCGGCAACGGCAAGCCGAGGCCGCCGGCCGCGTCGTGCTGCCGGTCCTGCCGAAGCCGAAGGCGCGCCGGATCCTCAACCGCCGCGGCAGCGTGCGTCTGAAGCTGACCGTCACCTTCGTCCCCCGCGGCGGGCTGCCGAGCAGCCGCGACCTCAGCCTGCGGCTGAAGAAGGAGCCGCGCGGGTAGACGGTGAGCATGGTCCGGGGGGCTCTCGCCAAGGCAGTCGCCGCGTGCTTGTGCGCGCTGCCGTTGCTGCTGTTCGCGCCGCCCGGCGCCAGCGGGGCGATGTATTTCGGCGCGACGATCAGCGGCGAGACCTACGGGCAGACCGGAAACGCGCCCAACAACATGCAGGCGTGGGACCTTTTCGAGCGCCACGCCGGCAAGAAGATCGCGATCCTGAACCAGGGCCAGTCGTGGGCCGCGTTCGACAAGGCAGAGGTGGAAGCGACGCGCGCCCGCGGGGCGATCCCGCTGGTGACGATGGGGCTGGGCAAGGAAATGACCCTTGCCGACGTCGCCAACGGCAGCCAGGACGCGGCGATCAGGAGATGGGCGCAGGAAGCCAAGGCCTGGGGATACCCGTTCCTCTTCGACCCCTGGTGGGAGATGAACGGAGGCTGGTTCGCCTGGGGCCGAAGCCCGTACTTCGTCAGCGCCTGGCGGCGATTCCACGACCTCGTCGCCGGCCAGGGAGCGACCAACGTCACCTGGACCTGGACCCCCAACAGCATCTGGTCGGACCCGGAATCCAACCCGACCAAGTACTACCCCGGCGATGCCTACGTCGACTGGGCCGGGCTCGATTCCTACAACTGGGGCCGCATGCCCGCCCAGCCGGACAAGTGGATCAACCCCGAGCAGACGATCACGCCGACCCTGAAGATCATCAAGGCGGTTGCGCCGACGAAGCCGCTGATCATCGTCGAGACCGGCTCCACCGAGCACGGCGGCAACAAGACCGACTGGATCCGGGAAATGCTGACCACCTACCTGCCCCACCACCCCGAGATCAAGGGCTACCTCTGGTTCAACTGGAACCTCCTGAAGAACGGATCGCGGGAGGACTGGCCGATCGAGAGCTCGGCGCCGGCGCAGCAGCAGTTCCGCAAGGCGATCCAGAGCGGCCTCTTCGTCTCCCGGCCGCTCTCCCTGCCGCCGCTGACGAAAGTGAAGCCCCCGGCCGCCAGCAGCGGCGAAGCGGTCCAGGCCGCCGACCTCTCGCCCGCGGCTGAAATGGCCGGCGGTCCCGACGTCGCGGTCGCCCGAGACGGTGCCTCGACCGTCGTCTGGAGCGCCCGCAGCGGCGGCACCTTCACGGTCTTCGCGCGGCGCATCGCACCCAACGGCACGCTCGGAACGATCCGCCAGCTCTCCGCTTCGGGTCAGGACGCGCTTGCGCCGCAGGTTGCCGTGACCGGCAGCGGAATGGCGATCGTCACCTGGATTCGCTCCGACGGCACCAACTTCGTCGTCCAGGCGCGCCGGATAACGGCTGCCGGGACGCCGGAGGAAAGCACCAAGACCTTGTCGGGGACCGGGCAGGACGCGGCGGCGCCGCAGGTGGCCGCCGGCCCCGACGGGACCGCGACCGTCGTCTGGAAGCGGTTCGACGGCGCCCACTACTACGTCCAGGAGCGCCAGATCGCTCCCAGCGGAGCGGTGGAGAGCACCGCTCACATCCTCTCCGCGACCGGGCAGGATGCCGTCGAACCGCAGGTGGCGATGGGAGGGGACGGCGTCGCGACGGTGATCTGGAGTCGCTACGACGGCAGCGACGGGATCATCCAGGGGCGGCAGATCGTCCCCGGAGGGGCGCCCAAGGCCGCCATCTGGACCCTCTCCTCCAGCGGCGAGAGTGCGCTCCAGCCGCAGTTCGCGATCGGGCCCGGAGGGGTGTTGACCGTCGTCTGGAGCAGGTTCAACGGCTCCAACTGGATCATCCAGGAGCGGCGGCTTGCCGCCGCCGGCGCGGCCATCGGAGGCGTGAACAACCTCTCGGCCACGGGACGGAACGCCGCCGAGCCCCGGGTCGCCGTGGGCTCGGACGGCAGGGCTACCGTCGTCTGGGACCGCTTCGACGGCAGCAGCTTCGTCGTCCAGGGGCGCCGCATCGACTCGGCCGGTGCTCCCAGCACGGTGACCGTCGATTTCTCCGCGGTCGGGCGCGATGCGGCAGATCCCCAGGTCGCGATCTCCCCTGGGGGCGTGGCGACCGTCCTCTGGAGTCGCTTCGACGGCACGAACTTCATCGTCCAGCGGCGCGACCTGCTCGGCTCCGGCACCCTCGGCGCCGTCCAAAACCTTTCCGTCGGGGGGCGGACCGCCGGCGACCCCGTGCTCGCCTGGGGATCCGGCGGAACCCTGGCGATGGCCTGGAGGCGGTTCAACGGCGGCGGCGACCTGGTCCAGCGACTGACGGTCCCGCAGCCCCCTCCCTAGGCGATCGGCGGGCTATCCGCGGCGCGGCTCGCGAATCAGCGCCGTCAGCAGCTCGACGTATTCGCGCAGCCGGTCGACCGCCAGGTAGCTGTCGCGCACGTGGTCGCGGCCCGCGGTGCCCAGGGCGGCGGCCCTGTCGGGGTCGGCGACGAGCTCCTCGATCGCGCGGGCGAAGGCGGGCAGGTCGCGGGGGTCGTCGACCAGGCGCCCGGTCTCCCCGTCGACCACCTGGTCCTGGATGCCGCCGACCCGGCTGGCGACCACCGGCCTGGCCTTCCACATCGCCTCCGCCACCGTCAGGCCGAAGCCCTCGGCGAGGCTCTTCTGGACGATCACGTCGCTGCGGCGCTGCAGGGCGTTGACCATCGCGGCGTTGCGGGCCAGGTCGTCCATCGGCAGGCTGATCAGGTGGGCGCGGCGGCGGCGCTCGTCGTCGAGGCCGCGCCAGGCGTCGGCGACCCGCTGGTAGACCTGGGCGCCCTCGGGGTCGTCGTGGACGCCCTCGGTCTCGGGGCCGACGAGGCAGAGGTGCAGCGAGGGGTCGTCGAGGTGGCGGGCGAGGATCTCGAGCAGGCCCTCGGGGTCCTTGAGGCGGTCCCAGCGCGAGACCTGGGTCACGACCTTGGCATCGGCGGGCACCGGTTCCTCCTGCAGGATCGTCGCCTCCGCCTCGACCTCGGCCAGGATCGCCTCGACTCGCTCCTCGTCCAGGTCCTCGTTCTTGGGCGAGAACGGGTCGATGACCGGCGGCATGATCCAGGTCCTGTCCTCGTCGAGCCCCTCCCAGAGGTAGGCACGGCGCGAGAAGACGTAGGCGTCGGCGGGCTCGACGTAGGGGCGGAGGAAGTCCCAGGCTTCGCGGGCGGCGTCGTTGGGCTCGTCGACCCCGATGTGGCAGCGCCAGACGACAGCCAGCCCCGCCTCCTTCATCGCCGGCACCAGCCCGGCCGGCTGCGGGTCGTGCAGGTAGATGACGTCGCCGGGCTCGACCAGGCGGCGCAGCTCCTCGGCCGAGCGCTGCGAGGCGATCGCGTAGAGCTCGCGAGCCTCCTCGTCCAGCGCCTCGCCCTCGCCCGCGTCGCCGTGGAGGCGGTTGTGGATGCGCTTGGTCAAATCGAAGAAGCCGTCGGACTCGCCGAGGACTACCCAGCGGACGTCGACCCCGGCGTCGCGCGCGTAGGGGAGCAGGGCTCGCAGCATCTCGGCCACGCCGCCTCCCTGTGAGGTCGAGTTGACGTGCCAGATGCGCCGGTCGGCGAAGGTCTCGCGGGCGCCGGCGGCGGCCTCTTCGATCTCCGCGAAGCGGTCGCCGAGCAGCGGCCGGAACCGCTCCAGCGGCGCGGGCTCGAACTCGACCTGCTCCAGCTTGGTCATCGGTGTTCTCCCTCGCCAAGCGCCGTCATCGTGGCGACGACCGAGTCGGCCAGCGCCGCGAGGCCGTAGCCGCCCTCGAGCACGGCGCCGACGGGTGCGCCCCAGTCCGCCGCGGCGGCGCGGACGAGGCCGGCCATGCGGGCGAAGGAGTCGGTCTCCAGCTGGCACTCGGCCAGCGGGTCGTCGCGGTGGGCGTCGAAGCCGGCTGAGATCAGGACCAGCTGCGGCTCGAACTCCGCCGCCGCCGGCAACAGCTCGTCTTCGAGCAGCGGCAGCCAGACGCTCTCGTCGCTGCCCGCCGGGACGGGGCGGTTGATCGTGAACCCCTCGCCCGGGCCGGCGCCGGTGTCCTCGCGGGCGCCTGAGCCGGGGAAGATCCCGCCCTGGTGGATGCTGGCGAAGAGGACGTCGGCGCGCCGGCGGAAGATCTCCGCGGTGCCGTTGCCGTGGTGGACGTCCCAGTCGAGGATGAAGACGCGCTCGAGGTCGTGCTCGGCAAGCGCCATCGCCGCGGCGACGGCGATGTTGTCGAAGAGGCAGAAGCCCATCGCCCGCTCGGGCTCGGCATGGTGGCCGGGCGGCCGGCCGGCGGCGAAGGCGGCGCTGGTCTCGCCGGCGAGCAGCGCCCGGGTCATCTCGCAGGCCGCCCCGGCCGAGCGCAGCGCCGCCTCCCAGGAGGCCCCACTCGCGTAGGTGTCCATGTCGATCGCGCCGCCGCCGGAGGCACAGAGGTCGCGGATCCGTTCGACGTGGGCGCGCGGGTGGACGAGCATCAGCTCCTCCTCGCTGGCGGCGGGCGCCTCGCGCCGCTCCCAGCCGAGCCAGTCGCGCTCGGCCAATGCAGCCTCCACGGCCCGCAGCCGCTCCGGCCGCTCGGGATGCCCCGGCAGCCCCACCCCCGGATCGTGCTCCAAGCAGGCCGGATGACTGAAATAGAGCATCGAGGGGGAATCTACCCGGCGGGTTCCGGCGTCGATCAGGACGCAGCGGTAAGAATGCGGCGCATGAACGCCAAGGTGAGTGTGGGGGAGACGCTGCGCGAGACGTTCGCGATCTACCGCGACCGGGCGGGGGTGCTGCTGCCGATCGCCTTCTGGCTGTTCCTCGTCGCGGGAATCGTCGAAGCGCTGACGAGGGAAGTCCTCGCTCTGTTCTGGATCGGGACCGTCGTCAGCCTGACGGTCGGCATCCTCTACCAGGGGATGGTGGTGGGCCTGGTCCGAGACGTCCGGGAGGGACGGCGCGACTCCTCGGTCGGCGACCTGGTCCGTTCGGTCATGCCGGTGTTCTGGCCGCTGCTCGGCGCCAGCTTCCTGACCGCGCTCGGGATCGGCGGCGGTCTCCTCCTCCTCGTCGTCCCCGGCGTCTACCTGCTGACGGTGTGGGCGGTGGTCGCGCCGGCGATCGTCGTCGAGCGCCGGGGGGTCACCGAGGCCCTCGGCCGCTCGCGCCAGCTCGTCCGTGGCAACGGCTGGCCGGTGCTGGGGGCGGTGATGGTCGGCTTCCTGATCGCGCTCGTTGCCACCCTCGGCCTGACCGCGCTGGGCACCGCGATCGTCGAGGGGGAGATCGTCGAAGTCGTCTTCACCGTCCTCGCCCAGACGGCCGCGGCCCCGGTCGCCGCCCTGGTCGCCTCGGTCCTCTACTTCCGCCTGGTCGAGATCCAGCGCCAGCGCCCCGCCGAGCCGGCCCCGGACGACCTCCCGCCGCGCCTGCCCTAGTGCTGGAGCAGGCCGGCGACGGCCTGGGCCACGCGTTCGCCGCGCGGGGTCAGGGTGTACTCGGTGTGCGGGGGGCGGCCGGGGACCATCTGGCGCTCGACGATCCCCGCCGCCTCCAGCTGCTCCAGCCGCTCGGAGAGCGTCGTCGGGGAGACGCCGGGGAGCGACTGGCGGAACTCGTTGAAGCGGGCGGCGCCGCTGGAGCAGGCGTAGATCGTCGCCATCGTCCAGCGGCGCTCAAGGATCCCGGCGGTGGCGCGGAGCTCGGTCGGGACCGGGTTGCAGTTGCGGCAGCGGGGGGTCACACCGCCGCCTCGTGCCCCTTCTCCGCCGGCTCCAGCGCCAGCGCCAGCACCTCGTCGATGCTCATCACCGGGTGGAAGGCCATCTGCTCGCGCACCTCCTCTGGGACCTCGTCGAGGTCGCCGCGGTTGCGCTCGGGCAGGATCACCTCGGTCAGCCCGGCGGCGTGCGCGGCCAGCACCTTCTGCTTGAGGCCGCCGATCGGCAGCACCCGCCCCTGCAGGGTGACCTCGCCGGTCATCCCCACCGTGTGCTTCACCGGCCGCCCGGTCAGCAGGCTGACCAGCGCCGTGGTCATCGCCGTGCCGGCGCTGGGGCCGTCCTTGGGGATCGCCCCGGCGGGGACGTGGAGGTGGAACTCGCGCTGGAACGCGTCCGGCTCGATTCCCAGCTCCTCGCGGTGGGCGCGGACGTAGGAGAGGGCGATCCGCGCCGACTCCTTCATCACGTCGCCGAGCTGGCCGGTGAGGACCAGGCCCTTGTCGCCGTCCATCGCGGTCGCCTCGATGAAGAGGATGTCGCCGCCGGCGCCGGTCACCGCCAGGCCGGTGGAGACGCCCGGGATCGCGGTCCGCTCGACCGACTCCTGGAAGAACTTCTGCCGGCCGAGCGCCTCGCGCAGCTCGTCCGTGCCGAGGACGACCGTGCCCTCGGCCTCGCCGGCGGCGATCCTCGTCGCCGCGGCGCGGATCAGCTTGCCGATCTCGCGCTCGAGCCGCCGCACGCCCGCCTCGCGGGTGTACTCGGAGATCACCGCGCGCAGCACCTCGTCGGCGACCTCGACCTCCTCGGGCCGCAGCCCGTTCCGCTTCAGCTGCCGCGGCAGCAGGTAGCCGCGGGCGATCGCCAGCTTCTCCTCGGTCGTGTAGCCGTCGAAGGAGATGATCTCCATCCGGTCCAGCAGCGGCGCCGGGATCGTGTCCGCGAGGTTGGCGGTGGCGACGAAGACGACCTCGGAGAGGTCGACCTCGACGTCGAGGTAGTGGTCGCGGAAGGTGTCGTTCTGGGCCGGGTCGAGCACCTCGAGCAGGGCCGCGGAGGGGTCGCCGCGCCAGTCGGCGCCGACCTTGTCGACCTCGTCGAGGAGGATCACCGGGTTCATCGTCTTCGCGTCGCGCAGGGCGCGGACGATCCGTCCCGGCATCGCGCCGATGTAGGTGCGGCGGTGGCCGCGGATCTCGGCCTCGTCGCGGATGCCGCCGAGGCTGATGCGAACGAACTCGCGCCCGAGGGCGCGGGCGATCGACTCGCCGATCGAGGTCTTGCCGGTGCCCGGAGGCCCGACCAGGGTCAGGATCGCGCCGTTGGCGCGACTGTCGTCCTCGATCTCGCGCTCCTCGCGCAGCTTGCGCACCGCGATGAACTCGGTGATCCGCCGCTTCACGTCCTCGAGGCCGGCGTGGTCGGCGTCGAGCACCTCGCGGGTGTGCGCCGGGTCGAGAAGCTCCTCGGAGCGCTTCGCCCACGGCACCGCGATCAGCCAGTCGAGGTAGCTGCGGATCATCGAGCTCTCCGGCGACTGCTCGCCCTGGCGCTCGAGCCGCCGCAGCTCCTTCTCGGCCTGCTCGGCGACCGCCTCCGGCATCTCCGCTTCGGCGATCTTCCGCTCGTACTCGCCGATCAGGTCGGCCTCGTCCTCGCCCAGCTCCTTGCGGATCGACTCCATCTGTTTGCGCAGGAAGTAGTCGCGCTGCTGTTTCTGCGCGCCGGACTCGACGTCGTCGCGGATCTTCGACCGCACCTGTAGCTCGGTCAGCCGCTCGCGCTGCAGCTCGACCGCCAGCTCGAGGCGGGCGGTGACGTCGATCGCCTCCAGCAGCCGCAGCTTGCCCTCGTTGGGGATGTCGGGGGAGAGGCCGGAGGTGTCGGCCAGCGCGCCCGGCTCGTCGATCGAGCGCAGGAAGGCGGCGATGCGGCCGTCGTCGCCGCGGTGCTCGAGGATCTCCTCGACCACGGCGCGGTATTCGGTCGACAGCTCGTGCGTGTGCTCGTCGTCGGGATGACCGTCGCGGATCTCCTGGACCTCGACCCGCAGCGTCTCGTCCTCGCCGGGCTGGGCGCCGCCGGCGATCAGCCCGCGGTGCAGGCCGACGACGGTGGCGACGGGGCGGCCGCGACGGGAGAGGCCGGTCTCGATCACCTCGGCGACGACGCCGACGCGGCCGAACTCGCCGTCGCGGCGCGGCATCAGGAAGACGCGCTCCTCCTCACCGACGTCGATCGGCAGGGTCGCGGTCACGGTCGGGAAGACGATTGCCTCGTCGAGCGGTATCAGCCGATAAGTCATTACCAAGTCCACTTTCTGTAGTTAGTCCTCCAACAGGATAGCGCTGATGGTTTCCGCGTCAAGTGCTTCGGCCGCGATACGGTGCCTGTGTGAGCAAGGTCAAGTGCCAGATCTCGGTCTCCGCCGACGGCTTTCTCGCCGGTCCCAACCAGAGCGAGGACCACGGGCTCGGCGAAGGCGGCGAGGTCCTGCACGAGTGGGCCTTCAAGACCCGCTTCTTCCAGGAACTCCACGGCCGCGAGGGCGGCGAGGGTGGAATCAGCGACGACGTGGTGCGCGAGGCCTCGGCCAACAGCAACGCGATCGTCATGGGGCGCAACATGTTCGGCCCCGTCCGCGGGCCCTGGACCGAGCCGCTATGGAACGGCTGGTGGGGGGACGAGCCGCCGTTCGGGGCCCCGGTCTTCGTCCTCACCCACCACGAGCGCGAGCCGCTGACCCTCGGCGAGACGACCTTCCATTTCGTCACCGAGGGGATCGAGCGGGCGGTCGAGCTGGCCCGCGAGGCGGCCGGCAACGGCCATGTCTCGGTCGGCGGCGGCGGCGAGACGATCCAGGAGACGATCCGTGCCGGCCTGCTCGACGAGCTGCTGATCAACCAGGTGCCGGCGATCCTCGGCGGCGGGGTCCGCCTGCTCGACGGCATCCCGCCGAGCGTGAAGCTGGAGCAGACGCGGGTGGTCGAGGCACCCGGCGTCGCTCACATCTTCTACTCGCTGAGTTACTGAGCCGGGCTAAGAGCCGAGGATCTTCGCCTTCTGCGCGACGAACTCCTCCTCGGTGAGGATGCCCTGCGCTTTCAGCTCGCCGAGCTCCTTCAGCTGCTCGATCGTCGAGCCCTCGCCGCCGGCCGGCGCGGGTGGCGCGGCCTGGGGCGGGGGCGCCTGCTGCGCGTACTGCTGCTGTTCCTGCGCGGCCCAGCGCTCGCCCTGGCGTTTGGAGACGCGGTTGCTGACGGAGGTGGCGGTGCCGGCGATGACCGCGGTGCGGGCGACGCCTCGAAGTAGTCCTGGCATTGGTCTTCCTCTCTAAGCGTTGGCCTCGGCCGCGTCGAGCGCGGCCTCGATGGCCTGGACGGGGATGCGGCCGCTGGCGACGAGCTGCCCGCCGGAGCGGCGGACGGCGGTGGCGAAGGGCGCGGCCCAGGTGTTCTCGAAGACGAGCAGCGCGGCCGAGGTGCCGGGCTCCAGCGCCGAGGCGGCCTCGCCGACGTCTTCGTCGGAGATCAGGCCGGAGGAGGCGCCGGCGAAGACGGAGAGCTCCATCCCGTCGTCGCCGAGGTCCTCGAGCTCGATGCCCGCCACCGAGCCGTCCTCGTCCTTGGCGATCAGCGCCAGGTCGAGGATGCGGATCAGGCCGCGGTCGACGAGGTCGACCAGGTGGGGCGCGACCTCTCCGTTCGGCTGCCGTCCCGGCCACTCGACCAGGATGTAATCGATCGGGCCCATCTCGACGGTCTCGTCCATCGACCCTCTCCTCTCGGTTGAAAAAGAAATCCGATTTGCTGGGTCAACATAGCGCGGCGCTACACGCCGATCTCGGCGGCCCCGCCAACCGGGAGCCAGCGAACGCGATCGCGGACCTCGGCCGGCGCCTTGGCGAGCTCGGCCTCGACCTGCTCGCGGCCCTGGCGGAAGTGGCGCCAGCCCTCGTAGTGGATCGGGATCGCGGTCTGCGGTCGCAGCGAGCCGAGCAGCTCGACCGCCTCGGCGGCGGTCATCGTGTAGCGCAGCGGCCCGGTGACCGGGAAGCGGACGCCACCGAGGTGGACGAGCGCGGTGCCGACCTCGAGCCGGTCGGCGACCTCGCGGACGCCGTCGTAGAGGACGGTGTCGCCGGAGATCCAGAGGACGCCGTGCTCCTGCCCCTCCCAGCGCAGGGCGAAGCCGACGACGTCGCCGACAAGGGGCCGGCTCAGCGGCGGGCCGTGGCGGCATGGCGTCGCGGTGACCTCGATCGGCGGTTTGCCCTCGGCCGTGAGCTCGGTCGTCGCCCAGGGCGCGAGGCCCCGGGCGTTGCCGCCGAGCCGGCGGGCGCCGGCCTCGGTCGTGACCACCGTCCCGGCCTGCGGCAGCAGCGCCCGGCCGGCGGCGTCGAGGTTGTCGTCGTGGTGGTCGTGGCTGAGCAGGACCGCGTCGATCGGGCCGATCTCCGCGGCGGCGATCGCGGGCTCGGTCAGTTTCTGCGAGCCGGTTCCCCAGCCGAAGCGGTACTTGCCGCCGGCGGGGTCGAAGGTCGGGTCGGTCAGCAGCCGCCAGCCGGCGAACTCGATCAGGACGGTGGGTCCGCCGACGTGGGTGAGCTTGACCTCCACGGCTTCACCCTAGGTTAGGCTCGCGCGATGAACAAGAAATCAGAGGATCCCGCCAAGCTCTACGGCAACCGCTTCCTGACCGAAGACGCGCCCGCCAAGGACTTCCCCGACAGCGGCATGCCGGCGCTCGACGCGATGCGGCTCGTCGACGAGGAACTAGTGCTCGAGGGGGACCCGTGGCGCAACCTGGCGACCTTCGTCACCACCTGGATGGAGCCCGAGGCGGCGCGGATCGTCAGCGAGAACCTCCACCGCAACTTCATCGACCACGCCGAGTACCCGATCTCGGCCGAGATCGAGCAGCGCTGCATCCGCATGCTCGCCGACCTCTACCACGCCCCGGGGGAGACGACCGGGTGCAGGACGCAGGGCTCCTCGGAGGCGATCATGCTCGGGGCGCTGTCGCTGAAGTGGAAATGGAAGGAGCGGCGCGAAGCGGCGGGGAAGAGCACCGACAAGCCGAACCTCGTCTTCGGTGGCGACGTCCACGTGGTCTGGGAAAAGTTCTGCCGCTACTTCGACGTCGAACCGCGGATCGTCCGCCTGCAGGAGGACAAGTACGTGATCGGGCCCGACGACGTCGAGCCCCACGTCGACGAGAACACGATCGGCGTCGCCGCCGTCCTCGGCACCACCTTCACCGGCCACGCCGACGACATCCCCGGGATCAACGACCTGCTGCTGCGGATCAAGGAGGAGCGCGGGCTCGACGTGCCGCTCCACGTCGACGCCGCCAGCGGCGGCTTCGTCTGGCCTTTCCTCTACCCGCACTCCGAGTGGGACTTCCGGCTCGAGCAGGTGCGCTCGATCAACGTCTCCGGCCACAAGTTCGGGCTCGTCTACCCGGGGATCGGCTGGCTCGTCTTCCGCGCGAAGTCCGACCTGGCCGAGGACCTCGTCTTCTACGAGAACTACCTGGGCAAGACCGACGCGACCTTCACGCTGAACTTCTCCACCGGCGCCTCGATGGTGCTCGCCCAGTACTACAACTTCGTTCGCCTCGGGCGCGAGGGCTACACCCACGTGATGGAGGCGATGAACCAGAACGCCAAAGCGCTGGCGACGAAGCTGGAGGAAAACGGCAACTTCGAGCTGATCGGGGCCGATAAAGAGCAGCTGCCTCTGGTCGCCTTCAAGCTCAAAGGCGAGCACGACTACGACGAGTTCGACGTCTCCTGGCAGCTCTCCGCCGAGCGCGGCTGGATGCTCCCCGCCTACACGCTGCCGCCGGAAGCCGAAGACGTGAAGATCATGCGGGCGCTGGTCAAGGAGACGCTCAGCCGCGCCCAGGTCGACCGCCTCGCCGACGACATCCGCGAGGCCTGCGAGACGCTCGACAAGAAGGGCGGCGCCCACCCGCACGAGCGCAAGAAGGCGAAACTGACGCCGGGTTACTGAGAGGAGCCCGGCCCGCCGGGCCGCGACGGCCACCAGGCGCGGTCGCCGAGCCGGTAGGTGATGGCGGGAATCAGCAGGGCGCGGACGAGGAAGGTGTCGAGGAGGACGCCGACGGCGACGGTGGCGCCGACCTGGACCAGCTCCTCCAGCGGCAACAGGGTCAGGGTGGCGAAGGTGCCGGCGAGGATCAACCCGGCGCCGGTGACGACGCCGCCGGTGCTGACCAGGGCGGCGAGCACCCCCTCGCGGGTGCCGCGGGTGGCCGCCTCCTCGCGGGCCCGGGTCATCAGGAAGATGTTGTAGTCGACCCCGAGGGCGACGAGGAAGATGAACGCCATCAGCTCGAGATTGAAGGCGAGCCCGTCCATCCCGAGGACCTCGGTGAAGGCGAAGGTGGCGAGGCCGAGGGTGGCGGCGAAGGAGGCGACCACGGTCGCGATCAGGTAGGCGGGGGCGACCAGCGCCCGCAGGACCGCGATCAGGATCAGGCCGACCACGAGCAGGACCAGCGGCACGATCAACTTCGTGTCGCGCGCGTTGGCTTCCTCGACGTCGAGGTTCTCGACCGGCACGCCGCCGAGCAGCCCGCTCGGGGCGACGGCGTGCAGCCGTTCGCGGATCTCTTCGACCGCGCCTTCGGCCTCGCTGCCGTACGGGTCGTCGTGGAGGACGAGGAGGATCACCGCCTCCGCCGCGTCGCCGGGCACCGGCGTCGGCAGGACCAGCTGCACCGATTCGAGCCGTTCCATCTCGCGCGTCACCGCCGGCGCCTCCTCGGCTTTGACGACCGCCGTCAGCGGCGCCCCGAGGCCGGCGGGGAAGTGCCGTTCGAGCGCTTCGGTGCCGCGGCTCGAGTTGGTAGCCCGCGTCACCCCCTGCCCGAAGCCGAGGGTCCCATGGTTCGTCAGGTTGCCGAGGCAGAGGATCGCCAACAGGGCGAGAACGCCGAAAATGATCCGGGTGGAGCGCCGGCGGACGAGGTTGGCCACCCGCTCCCAGGTGGTTGGGGATGGGTCAGGGGGGTCCCCTCCGTCACGAATTGGGAGGTTCCTCCGGGGACCCCCCTGACCCGCGCCGCGGGCCGGGGTCGCCGGCCAGAAGGCCCGGTCGCCGAGGATCGCGAGCAAGGCTGGCAGCAGGGTGAAGGCCGCGGCGAGCATCACCGCGATCCCGATCGCCAGCACCGGCCCCAGCCAATGCGTCGACTCGAGGTCCGCGACAAGCAGCACGAGCATCGCGGTGATCACGGTTCCCCCGCTGGCCAACAGCGCTGGGCGCGTCTCCTTCACAGCGGTTTCGAGGGGGGTCCGGGGGGTCCCCGGAGGAACCTCCCCATCTTTGTGACGGAGGGGACCCCCCGGACCCGCCAGCTCTTCTCTGTACCTGTGCACGAGCAGCAGCGAGTAGTCCGTTCCCGCGCCGAAGACGAGGACCAGGAGGAGCATCGTTCCCTCGGCGTTGACGACGATCCAGCCGGCCTCGATCAACAGGTAGGCGATCCCGATCGCGACCAGGTAGGCGAGGCCGACGACGAGCAGCGGCAGCAGGGCGAGGATCGGCGCCCGGTAGACGAGCAGCAGCAGGACGAGGACGAGGCCGAGGGTGGCGAAGAGGAGGGTGCGGCCGGCGTCGGCGGCGATCGCCTCGAGGTCGGCGGCGATCCCACCCGGGCCGGTGACGTAGGCGCGCAGTCCCGGCCGTTCGTGCGCCCGCAGGTAGCGACGGATCTGCCCGACGCCCTTGACCACGGCGCCGCGGTTGTCGGCGTCGATCGCCAGGACCAGCAGCGCCGCTTCGCCGTCGCGCGAGACCGGGCCGATCCCGTTGGCGAGGCGTGCCACCTCGGTCAGCTGGTTGCGCTGTTCGCCGGAGAAGGGATCGACGATCGGCGTCGCGCCGGCCAGTTCGAGCTTGCCGAGGCCGTCGCCGTCGCGGCCGATCGCCTTCAGGTCTTCCCCGGTCAGCCCGCCGGGCCGTTCGAAGACGACCACCACCGGGACGTCTTCACCGCCGTTGGAGACCCGCTGCAGCGCGTCGAGCGCCCGGGTCGATTCCGAGTCGGCGGGCAGGAAGCTCGACTGCCCGGCCGCGGTGACGTCATCGATGTGGGAGTGCGCGACGAGCCCCGCGGCGCCGATCAGCAGCCAGACCGCGAGCGCGAGCCATCGTCCTCGTGATCCGGTCGCCACCCGCGCAGCGTATTCGCGGGTAATGACTGATTCGACTCGCCCCCGACGGGTAAACGAAATCTCATGGAATTGAAGCCGCTGTTAGCCGCTGCCCTGGTCGCCCTCTCCCTCGGCCTTGTCGCTTGCGGTGACAGCGGCTCCGATTCCACCACCGCCGGCGCGGAAACGACGCCCCCGGCGAGCGAAGAAGCGGCGGGAGAAACGGAATCGACCGAAAGCGAACCGGCGCCGAGCGGCGAGGCCTCGAAGTCCGAAAAAGTCGACATCGTCGAATTCACCTACCAGCCCGATCCGGTCGTGGTCGGGGTCGGCGGCAAGGTGATCTGGCAGAACCAGGACGCCGCCCCGCACACCGCGACCGCCGACGACGGCAGCTTCGACACCGGCACGATCGAGAAAGGCAAGATCGGCTCGGAGACCTTCAAGGAAGCCGGCACCTTCACCTACTTCTGCGAGATCCACCCGACGATGCACGGCACCGTCGAAGTGGTCGAGTAGCGAGGCTCCCCCGATGCCCTTCTGGCTGGCGCGAAAGGCCGCACCCCACCTCTGGAAGCGGGTCCCGTGGGCGAAAGTCTGGGTCGTCTCCCTCTGGCTCCTGAAGAAAGGCCGGGACCGGATCGAGCAGAACCTGACCCAGCGCGAGCAGACCGAGTTCTGGAACCTGCTGAAGAAGTCGAAGGGCCGACCGGACGGCCTCAGCAAGCGGGACAAAACCCGGCTGAAGCACATCGTCGGCAAGGCGATCCGCGGCTAGCGACGCCGACGGGACGGGAACCGCTCCCCTGAGAGCGGTTTCCGTCCCGTCGGCGAGTTGGCGTGGGAAGATCCGCGCGTGAGCGAGGGGGAGCGAGACGAGCTGGCCGAGCTGCTGGCGCGGCGGGCGCTGACCGAGGACGCGGCGCGCCTGGACGCGGTCGACAAGCGCCACGCCGCCGGCGGACGCACCGCGCGCGAGAACCTCGACGACCTGGTCGACCCCGGCTCCTTCGTCGAGTACGGGCGCTTCGCGATCGCCGCCCAGCGCGGCCGCCGCGAGGTCGCCGACCTCGTCGCCCGCACCCCCGCCGACGGCCTGATCGGCGGCACCGCCCGCGTCAACGGCGACCTCTTCGCGCCCGAGCGCGCCGCCTGCGCGGTCCTCTCCTACGACTACACCGTGCTGGCCGGGACTCAGGGGGCAGTCGGCCACCGCAAGAAGGACCGCCTCTTCGAGCTGATCGAGCGGATGCGGCTGCCGGTCGTCTTCTACGCCGAGGGCGGGGGAGGGCGGCCCGGCGACACCGACTATCCCGTCGTCTCCGCCCTCGACACCCGCGCCTTCGCGCTCTGGGCGAAGCTCTCCGGGCTGGTGCCGCGGATCGCGATCGTCCACGGCCGCTGCTTCGCCGGCAACGCCGTGCTGGCCGGCTGCGCCGACCTGATCGTCGCCACCGAAGGCAGCTCGCTCGGGATGGGCGGGCCGGCGATGATCGCCGGCGGCGGCCTCGGCGAGATCCACCCCGACGCGGTCGGGCCGATCGAGATGCAGGCGCCGAACGGGGTCGTCGACCTCGCCGTCGCCGACGAGGCCGAGGCGACCGCGGCGACGAAGAAGCTGCTCGCCTACTTCCAGGGCGCGACCGCGCCGGGCCCCGAACCCGACCAGGCGCGGCTGCGCGACGCCATTCCCGAGCGCAAACGCCGCGCCTATGACCCGCGGCCGATCGTCGAGACCCTCTGCGACGAGGGCAGCGTCACCTTCCTGCGCGAGCGGTTCGCGCCGGAGATGGTCACCGCGCTGGGGCGGATCGAGGGCCGCCCACTCGGCCTGATCGCCAACGACACCCGCCACACCGCCGGGGCGCTGACCAGCGACGCCAGCGACAAGGCGGCGCGGCTGCTGCAGCTCTGCGACGCCTTCGGCCTGCCGGTCGTCTCGCTCGTCGACACCCCCGGCTACATGGTCGGGACCGAGGCCGAGGCGACCGGCCTCGTCCGCCACGCCTCGCGCCTGCTCGTCGCCGGGGCGGCGCTGCGGGTGCCGCTGATCGCGGTCGTGCTGCGCCGCGGCTACGGCCTCGGCGCCCAGGCGATGGTCGGCGGCAGCCTGCACGAGCCGCTGCTGACGGTCGCCTGGCCGAGCGCGCACCTCGGACCGATGGGGCTGGAGGGGGCGGTGCGGCTGGCGTTGCGCAGGGAGCTGGAGGCGATCGCCGACGAGGCCGAGCGCGAGCAGCGCGTCCGCGATCTCACCGCCCAGGCCGAAGAGAATGCCGCGGCGCTGAACGCGGCGGCGCTGTTCGAGCTCGACGACGTGATCGACCCGGCCGAGACCCGCGGCCTGATCGCCGCGACGCTGACCGCGGCCGGCGACGCGCGCCCGCCCGGCGCCCACCGCTTCATCGACACCTGGTAGCCGAGTTCACCGTTTCGTAAGGGGCGGCGTGAGAGGATCGCGCCGCAGCCCGGCTACCCGAACAAAGCGAGAGAGACGTGACCGACTACTCCGACCTGAAGGCGCTGTTCATCAACTGCACCCTGAAGCGCAGCCCCGAGACCTCGAACACCGAGGGGCTGATGGACAAGTCGATGGCGGTGATGCGCGCCAACGGGGTAGAGGTCGACTCGATCCGGGCGATCGACCACGAGATCGCGATCGGCGTCTGGCCCGACATGACCGAGCACGGCTGGGAGCGCGACGAGTGGCCGGCGATCTACGAGCGGGTGATGGCGGCCGACATCCTCGTCCTCGGGATGCCGATCTGGCTGGGGGAGAAGTCCTCGGTCGCGACCCACGTGATCGAGCGCCTCTACGGCAACTCGCACCTGCTGAACGACCAGGGCCAGTGGGCCTACTACGGGCGCGTCGGCGGCTGCATCGTCACCGGCAACGAGGACGGGATCAAGCACTGCGCGATGAACGTCCTCTACTCGCTGCAGCACCTCGGCTACACGATCCCGCCGCAGGCCGACTCGGGCTGGATCGGCGAGGCCGGCCCCGGACCGTCCTACCTGGACGACGGCTCCGGCGGCCCGGAGAACGACTTCACCAACCGCAACACCACCTTCGCCGCCTGGAACCTGATGCACATGGCGCGCATCCTCAAGGACGCCGGTGGCATCCCCGCCCACGGCAACCAGCCGAAAGAGTGGGAAGCCGGCTGCGACTTCGACTTCCCCAACCCCGAGCACCGGGTCTAGTCACCAGCGGGCGTCGTGCTCCTCCATCACACCGAGGCCGGCGGCGAGCTCGACGCCTCCTAGCGAGCCGCCGAAGCGGCCGAAGCGGTGGCGGTAGCGGGAGCGGATCAGGATGTAGTCGTCGTCGTGGGTGTGTTCGGACTCGCCGGCGAAGCGGAGGGTCTCGCCCCCGTCGAGAGCGATCTCCTCGCCGGCGAACCGCACCGGCGGGGGTTCGGTCGGCGACCCGTCGATCCAGATCGCGCGCTCGCTGCCGCTCGGCGGGTCGTTGATCCCCTCGACCAGGTTCCAGGCGAGCGGGCGGCCGTCGGCGGCGGTCCCGACCCCGGCCGACCAGCGCCAGCTGGTCTCGCGCTTGTGGTGGCCGGCGGACTCGTCGTCGACGCCGCGCCCGGAGACTTCCCAACGCCGCCCCGGCACCTCGACCGTGCCCTCGACCGGCATCCCGACGCGCTTACGGGTCCAGGCGAGGGAGCGGTCGCTGGGGCAGGTGACCTCGATCGCCTCGCACTCGCCGAGCCGCAGGCTGGCGCGCAGGCCCGGTCCGTCGATCTCCCAGCGCGGCCCGTCGAGGGTCACCTCCTTGCTGCCGGGAAGCAGGGCGGTGTGGTTCCACTGCTGTCCCGAGGCACGGTCGAGCAGGACCCAAAAGGATTGCGTCAGCGGCCCGACCTCGGCCCGCGCCGCGCACAGCATCAGCTCCTCGGCGAAGAGGCCGACATAGCGCCAGCGCTTGCGAAGCTGACCGTGGTCGAAGAGGGGGAGGGAGGCGGGATCCACCGGGCGAAGGTACCCGCTCAATAGGCTCGGCGGGTGGACCAGGTGATCCAGATCGTCGGCGCGCTGCTGATCCTCGCGGCGTTCGCGGCGGTCCAGTTCGACCGCATGCGGCCCGACTCGCGCCTCTACCTGGTGCTCAACCTCGCCGGCTCGGCGATCCTCGCCGTGCTCGCGGTCGCCGCCGCGCAGTGGGGCTTCGTCCTGCTCGAGGGAGTCTGGGCGATCGTCAGCGCCTGGGGGCTATGGGTGGCGCTTTTGGGCCCCTCTAGGGGACCTAAGTCGCCAAGCGCCTAGTCCGCGTTCGCCTCTAACCGCTCCGCGAGCCGTTTCATTCCACGCTCGCGTGCTGCGGCAGCGGCGCCGGCCCAGTCGGTCGCCCGGTCCTTCGGTCGCTTCACCCCGGCGTCGCGCAGAGTCGCGATGTCCTTGAAGACGAGCAGGTCCTCCTTGCCCTCGATCAGCGCCCCGCGCAGCGCCGGCCGCCGCTCGCGGATCGCGTTGTCGAGGGTCGCCTCCAGCGAGCCGTGCGTCTTCAGCAGCTCGGCCGCGGTCTTCGGGCCGACCCCCTTGGCGCCCGGCAGGCCATCGGAGGGGTCGCCGCGCAGGGCGATGAAGTCCGGCACCAGCTCGGGGTCGATCCCGTAGCGCTCGCGCACCTCCGCCGGCCCGACCTCTTCGGCGCCTTTGGCGCCGCCGGTGCGGACGTAGAGCACGGTCACGTCCTCGCTCGCGCACTGGTACATGTCGCGGTCGCCGGTCAGCAGCAGCGCATGGCCACCGGCCTCGGCCTCGAGCTTCGCGTAGCTGCCGAGCAGGTCGTCGGCCTCGAGGTCCTCGGCGACCGCGACCGTCCAGCCGAAGGCCTCGAAGAAGTCGCGTGCGGCGGCGAACTGGTGCGGCAGCTCGTCGGGCATCGCCTCCTCGCGCACGGCGTGGTAGGCGGGATAGAGCTCGGTCCGGTAGGCGGCGGCGTCGGGGCCGAAGCAGAGGACGACGGCGCGCGGCCGGTGCACTTCGACCTCGCGCAGGATCAGGTTCGCCGTCCCCAGCAGCGCGTTGACCGGCCGCCCGTCCGGCCCGACGATCTTGTCCGGCAGCGCGTAGAAGGCGCGGAACAGCATCGAGGGAGCGTCGACGGCAAGCAGCGGCGCGGGCACGAGTCTCAGCCTACGCGCCCGGGGTGTGGTTGAGCTTTGGGGCGGCATTGGAGGCCAAAGCTCAACCACACCCCTTACGGTGTCGGGATGGAGGGGAGGCAGGAGCCGCGCATCCGCCCTGGCGGGGGGCGCGAGATCGGGCCGGTCAACGCGGCGATCGTCTGGGTGCTCGGCCGCGCGACCGGCGGACGGCCGCCGAACGTCTTCACCACGCTTGCCCGCCACCGCGGCCTCTTCCGCCGCTGGCTCTGGTTCGCGGGAGCGCTGATGCCCGGCGGCAAGCTGCCGCGCCGCGACAGCGAGCTGGTCATCCTTCGCGTCGCCGACAACACCGATTGCGCCTATGAGTGGGGACACCACGAGCGGCTCGGCCGGCGCGCCGGGCTCAGCGCCGAGGAAGTCCAGCGGGTCCGCTCCGGCCCCGAGGCGCCCGGCTGGACGCCGCGCCAGCAACTGCTCCTCCGCGCCGCCGACGAGATGCACGCCTCCGGCCGGATCGGCGACGTGCTCTGGGCGTCGCTCGCAGCCGAGCTCGACGACCGCCTCCTGATCGAGCTCTGCATGCTGATCGGCCATTACGAGATGCTGGCGATGACGCTGAACACGCTGCGGGTCCAGCCCGAGACGCCCGCGGACCGGCTCGGCTGATGGGCTCGCCGGTGCCGAGCCTGGCCGGCAAGCGCTGCTTCGTCACCGGCGCCGCCAGCGGCATCGGCAGGGCGACGGCGCTGGCCGCCGCCGGCCGTGGAGCGGACCTCTACCTCACCGACATCGCCGCCGAGGGGCTGGAGGAGACCTCCGACCTCGTTCGCGCCAGCGGTGGCCGGGTCAGCTACACGCGCGCCGCCGACGTCGCCGACCACGAGGCCGTCGCCGCGCTGGCCGACGAGGTCCACGCCGCCCACGGCAGCATGGACGTGGTGATGAACGTCGCCGGGATCTCGATCTGGGGCGCGATCGAGCGCCTCGACCACGACCACTGGCGGCGGGCGATCGAGATCGACCTCGTCGGCCCGATCAGCGTCCTCGAGTCCTTCGTGCCGCCGATGATCGAGGCCGGCCGCGGCGGCCACGTCGTCAACGTCTCCTCGGCCGCCGGGCTCCTCGGCCTGCCGTGGCACGCTCCCTACAGCGCCGCCAAGTTCGGCCTCCGCGGCGTCTCCGAGGTGCTGCGCTTCGACCTCCGCCCGCACGGCATCGGCGTCAGCCTCGTCTGCCCCGGCGGCGTCAAGACGCCACTGGTCGGGACGGTGGAGATCGTCGGCATCGAGAACGACGACCCCGAGGTGCGGAAGCTGAAGAACCGCTTCGAGCGCCACGCGGTATCCCCCGAGCGCGTCGCCGAGAAGATCCTCGCCGGCATCGAGAAGAACCGCTACCTGGTCTTCACCTCCGCCGACATCCGCCTCGCCTTCTGGCTGCAGCGCTGGTTCCCGCCCGCCTACGAGGCGCTCATGCGGGCACTCAACCGCCGCTTGGTCGCCGTCGCCGGAGGTCGCTGATCGCGGGTGGCTAGAGTCGTCTGCCGCATGAAGGCTCTCGACATCAAGGACCTGGAGAAGCGATACCCGACCGGGGTGGAGGCGCTGCGCGGCGTCTCGCTGGAGGTCGAGGAGGGGGAGCTGTTCGGCCTGCTCGGCCCCAACGGCGCCGGCAAGTCGACGCTGATCCACTGCACGACGGGGCTGGCGCAACCGACCGGCGGCTCGATTGCGGTCTTCGGCCACGACGCGATCGACAACTACGCCGAGGCGCGCCAGGCGGTCGGGCTCGCCCCGCAGGAGGCGAACATCGACTGGTTCCTCACCGCCGAGGAGACGCTCGACTACCACGCCGGCTACTTCGGAATGCCGCGCCGCGAACGCCGCGAGCGGACCAAGGAGCTGCTCGAGACCTTCTCCCTGACCGAGAAGCGCCACGAACGCACCCGCACCCTCTCGGGTGGGATGAAACGCCGCCTGATCCTCGCCCGCGCGGTGATGCACCGGCCGCGGCTGCTGATCCTCGACGAGCCGACCGCCGGCGTCGACGTCGAGCTCCGCCTCGAGCTCTGGCACTACGTCCAGAAAATCAACCAGGAGGGGACGACGATCCTGCTCACCACGCACTACCTGGAGGAGGCCGAGCAGCTCTGCGACCGGATCGCCTTCATCGCCGAGGGGCAGATCGTCGCCGAGGGAACCAGCGATGAGCTCGCCCGCCGCTTCCAGGTTCCGAACCTCGAGGACGCCTACCTGGCGCTGGTCGGCCGCAAAGAGCTCTCCCGCTCGCACATAGAGCTCGAGCCCGAGGTCTCCTCGTGAGCGCCGCCCAGATCCGCTTCGCGACGCTCTGGCGCCGCGAGGTCAACCGCTTCATGAAGATCAAGAAGCAGACGCTGGGCGCGCCACTGCTGGAAACCTTCCTCTACATCTCGGTCTTCGGCGCCGCCCTCGGCTCCCGCATCGACATGCTGCACGGGATCGACTACGTCGTCTTCGTCATCCCCGGCCTGATCATGATGGCCTGGTCGACCAACGCCTTCTCCAACAACTCCTCCTCGATCCTCCAGCAGAAGTTCCAGGGCGCGATTCAGGACCAGCTCTCCTCGCCCGCCTCGCCGGCCGAGCTGCTGCTCGCCTTCTCGCTCGGTGGCTTCATGCGCGGCCTGATCGTCGCCGTGCTGACCTTCATCGCCTCGGCGCTGCTCGTCGACCTGCCGGTCGACCACGTCCTGGTCCTGATCCCGTCGCTGTTCCTGGTCGGCTTCTTCTTCAGCCAGCTCGGCGTCCTGATCGGCGTCCGCGCCGAGCAGTTCGACGACGTCGCTTTCGCCCAGACCTTCGTGCTCACGCCGCTGATCTTCCTCGGCGGCGTCTTCTACTCGGCGGCGCTGCTGCCCCAGCCCTACGAGACGCTGACCCACTTCAACCCGATCTACTACATGATCAACCTCGTCCGCTACGGTTTCGTCGGCTACACCGAAGTGAGCATCGCCCTCTCGCTGCTGGCGCTCACCGCCGCGACCGCGGCGCTCTTCCTGATCAACCTCCGCCTCTTCAGCAAGGGCTACCGGCTCAGGGCGTAGAGGTAGGCTGCGGGCGATGAAGCCGGGGAGAGGATGGATCGCCGCTCTCGCCACCGTCGCCGCGGTCGGCCTCGGCGCCGATGAGGCGCGGGCGACGACCTTCTGCGTGCCCAGCTTCACCGCCGCCTGCCCGAACGCGAACGGCAACGTCGCCGTCGCCGACCTCGAGGAAGCGATGAGCCTGGAAGGCTTCGACGACGAGGCCGACGAGGTCATCGTCGCCGGAGGCACCTACGTCGAGGACAACGACTACGAGCCGCCGGCCGGGGCGACCGGGACCTTCCAGGTCACCGGCGCCGACCCGCTGACGATCAGCGGCGCCGGGGTTGGGGTAACCCACCTGACCAGCGCCGGCACCGGCAACATCTTCCTGCTCAACCTCGGCCACAACGGAAACGTCCGCGACGTCCTCCTCCGCGACCTCGACCTGCAGGTGCCGGTCAGCTTCGACGACAACGCCGGCGCCGCGCTGCAGCTCTTCCACGGCGACACGGCCGAGCGGATCGCGGTCGAATCCCTCAACAACGGCTCCGCCGGCGTCGTCGCGGTCGACCCCGGAAACGCGATCCGCAGCAGCGAACTCTTCGGACAGCTCGGCGGCCTGATCAGCACCGCTCTCAGCACCGGCTCGGAGGAAGCGAGCCTGCTGGCCGAGGACGTGCAGGTCTACGGCGCCAGCAGCGCCCTCGCGGCCAACGGCATCGCCTCGACCGTGACCGCCCGGCGCATCCAGGCCTTCGGGACCCGGACCTACGGAGCCACCGCCAGCGCCGGCACGGTGCGGATCGAGAACTCGCTGCTGAACATGGAAGACGGCGTGGGATTGTTCGTCTCGCCGGCTGCCGACGACGCCGCGATCGAGGCCGACCACGTCACCGCCTTCAACAGCGAAGGGACGGTTCCCGCCCTCGAAACGAAGAAGTTCAGCATGACCACCGGCGAGGGCTCGATCGAGCTGACCAACTCGATCATGCGCGGCTTCGGATCGGGCTACAAGATCGAGCGGCCGATCGGCAGCGGTGCGCTGAGCATCCAGGCCCGGTACTCGAACCTGCCTCAGACGGGAACGAACGAAAACGGCCAGGTCGACTTCGCGACCGGCAACATCGACGCCGATCCACTCTGGAACGGCGCCTACCAGCTTCCTCCCGACTCGCCCTCGGTCGACGCCGGCGACCCGGCCGCGGGCGGCCTTCCGAGCGACTTTCTCGGCGCGCCGCGGCCGAACGACGGCGACGGCGACGGGAGCGCCGTCCGCGACCAGGGGATGTTCGAGTACCAGCGCCCGGCATCGCCTGCGACGGGCGGCGGCGCCGGGGGCGCGGGCGGGTCCGGCGCCGGCAAGGACGGGAGTGCGCCGCAGACGACGATCGCCAAAGGCCCCGGCGCGAAGCTCGCCCAGGGCAAGGCCAAGTTCTCCTTCCGCTCCAGCGAGGCCGGCTCGACCTTCACCTGCAAGCTCGACAAGCGCAAGCCGCGCCCCTGCAGGTCACCCAAGCTCTACACCGGTGTGAAGCCCGGCCGCCACACCTTCAAGGTCTGGGCAACCGACAAGGCCGGTAACAAAGACCCGACCCCAGCAAAGAAGCGCTTCCGCGTCCCGGCGTAATCGTCGCCTTCCTCAGCCGGGATCGGCGACGGGGACCGCGACTTTCTCGTGGTCGTCCGGGAGCAGCAGGATCGCTCCCTCGCCGGTGACGTAGGCCTCCTCGCCGTGCTGGACGACGTCCATACCCATCGCCTCCTCGCGGTCCGTGGCCCGCAGCGGCATCACCGCGCCGAGCACCTTCAGCAGCACGAAGGTGGCGACGAAGGCGTAGGCCGGGGCCGCCAGAGCGGCCAGCGCCTGGTCGCCCAGCTGCGCCGCGTTGCCGTAGAACAGCCCGTCGGAGACCCCGTTCCAGGCCTCCTGCGCGAAGAAGCCGATGAAGAGGATCCCGAAGAAGCCCGCGGTGCCGTGGGCGGCGAGCACGTCGAGGGTCTCGTCGACCCGGGTCCGCGTGCGCCAGACGATGATCCCGTAGCTGGGGATCGCCCCCAGGGCGCCGAGCAGCATCGCCCAGCCGGGGCTGATGTAGCCGCCCGCGGGAGTGATCAGGACGCAGCCGACGACGATCGCGGTGGCGGCGCCGATCGCCGTCACTTTGCGACCGCGCATCAGGTCGAGCGCGAACCAGACGACCAGCGTCGCCGCCGGGCAGAGCAGGGTGTTGGTGAAGGCGAGCACGCTCGGGTCGCCGGTCGAGAAGCCGCTGCCGCCGTTGAACCCGAACCAGCCGAACCACAGCAGCCCGGCGCCGAGCAGGACGAAGACGGCGTTGTGGGGGAGGAGCGCCTGGCGGCCGTAGTCCTTGCGCGAGCCGACGACCAGCGCCGCCGCCAGGGCCGAGAAGCCGGAGGCCATCTCGACCGGGACGCCGCCGGCGAAGTCCAGCGTGCCGCCGGAGATCAGCCAGCCGCCGCCGAAGGCCCAGTGGGCGAGCACGGCGTAGACCAATACCGACCACAGCGCCGAGAAGACGAGGAACGGGCCGAAGCGCATCCGCTCGACCACAGCGCCGGAGATCAGCGCCGTGGTGATGATGCAGAAGGTCGCCTGGAAGGCGAAGAAGACCAGCTCGGGGATGGTGGTCCCTTCCCGCGGGGCGAAGTCGACGCCGCTCATGAAGGCGTTGCCGAGGCCGCCGATCAGGGCGCCGTCGCCGTCGAAGGCGAGCGAGTAGCCGACCGCCGCCCAGGTGATGGTCGCGACGGCGATCGCGGCGATGCTCATCATGAAGGTGTTGAGCACGTTCTTCGAGCGCACCAGCCCGGCGTAGAAGAGGCCCAGCGCCGGCGTCATCAGCAGCACCAGCGCGGTCGCGACCAGCATCCAGGCGGTATCCCCGGTGTCGATCCCGCCGCTCATTTGCTCACCGGCGTCACGGCGCCCTCGTCGCTGTCTCCGGTGCGGATCCGCACCGCGTGGTCGAGCGGCACGACGAAGATCTTGCCGTCGCCGACTTCGCCGGTGCGGCCGCCCTCGCAGAGCGCCTGCACGGTCTTTTCGACGAAGTCGTCGGAGACGGCGACCTCGAACCTCATCTTCTCCGAGAGGCCCATCTGCACGGTCGTCCCGCGGTAGGTCTCGACCCGGTCCATCTCGCCGCCGTGTCCTTGCACGCGGCTCATCGAGAAGCCCCGGACCTCGGCCCGGTAGAGCGCCTCGAGGACCCGGTTCGCCTGCTCAGGGCGAACGATCCCGATTACCAGTTTCACTTTTCCTCCCTCATCCCCTTGACAGAGCCTGCGGTCGGCGAGCCTATCGGGACGGCAAGCGGGATTGCGCGCCCCCGGTCATACGGGGGGCCGAGGGCCTTCCCTCCCTACAATCTGCGGCGAATGGCCACGCGGGTTCGCAGGCGGCGTCGCAAGCCGCACCATCCCATCTGGCACAAGGTCGCGATCCCGCTGGGAATCATCGCCGCACTTGTGCTGGTTGCCGGTGGAATCGCAGCGGCCTGGGCGATCAACGTCTACAACTCGGCGCCGGCGCTCTCGAGCCTGAAGCCGGTCCAGAAGGGGCGCTCCTCGGCGATCTACGCGGCCGACGGCAGCCTGATCGGCTTCATCCGCTCCGAAAACGTGCGCCAGCCGCTGCCGGAAGAGGCGCAGCCGCAGGTCCTGCGCGACGCGACGATCGCGATCGAGGACAAGAACTTCTACGAGCACGGCGCCCTCGACTACGAAGGCATCGCCCGCGCCGCCTGGAAGGACCTGCAGGCCGGCGCCGCGGTGCAGGGGGCCTCGACGATCACCCAGCAGCTGGTCCGCAACCTCTATATCCACAACCCGGAAAACACGATCAAGCGAAAGCTG
>Ga0268266_10000790_pt1 | contig 42179 bp, 34 predicted proteins | sample KBSS13metaG_FD_190356 | JGI IMG/M metagenome (GOLD analysis project Ga0268266, IMG submission 190356) | Switchgrass rhizosphere microbial communities from Kellogg Biological Station, Michigan, USA - KBS S1-3 metaG (SPAdes) (version 2) | ecosystem: Host-associated > Plants > Roots > Rhizosphere...
CCACTCATGGCGACACCCACCTTCAACAAGGATCCATCTGTGCGATTCGCGTTCAAACCGTTGGTTTTGCGCCAATCCGTGGCCCTGACGTCTGACTCGCGATGAAGCGAGACCAGCCGCCCGGCGATCCTTCGTGGAGTCGTCCTTCGAATGCGTCGTGCGATGCGTCCTGCGCGGCGATAGTGTGCCGCCGAATACTGTTCCGTTTGGAGAGCTGAGCGAGCGTGTGTAGCTGGCAAACCAGGGCTCTGAAGCATGGCCTGAATCGGCGTTTTTTACGGCATCAGACGCCCGGTTGCCCCCTCGCCCCTCATTCCATCCTAGCGGGCTAAACAGGCCGAAAAAAGCGATTCGGCGAAGTGCCAATCGGGCCTGGATTTGCATCCTTTTTTGGCGCTCTCTTGACAATCCCAAAACGGGACTAGCCGGCGAAAACTAGCCCTTTTGGGGGTCCACTAAACGCACTCACCAGAATCAACTTTTAAGGATCACGCGCGCTGTCGACATCGCGCAAACTGCGCGCAAATAGCGAAGCGGCGCGGCTTGCGTTGTGAAGGTTTGAACATCGATGCGCGACTTTCGGGCGCGCTCGTGCATCGTCGGCGGTCTGCCGTTGGGGCGCCTTGATGGACCGTTCTTGTATGACACAATGGGCCGTTCCCAACCCGCGCGCTTCGCCCGTGCGCGGCTGAACCGCATTCGCGCCAACCATCAGACGCCCCGATGGGCGTTCCGTGCCTACGCAAAACGAATTCACCCAGTCCAGCCGGAGAGTAAGACCATGCCATCCTCGATTGTTGATATCCGTGGCCGCCAGATCCTCGATAGCCGTGGCAACCCGACCGTCGAGGTCGACGTCCAGCTCAGCGATGGCTCGTTCGGCCGCGCTGCGGTCCCCAGCGGCGCCAGCACCGGGCAGCACGAGGCCCTGGAGCTGCGCGACGTTGAGGACAAGCGCTACAAGAAAAAAGGGGTCACCCAGGCGGTCGTCCACGTCAACGAACAGATCGCCGACGAACTGGTCGGCTGCGACGCCCTCGACCAGCCAGGCATCGACCAGCGGATGATCGAGCTCGATGGAACGCCGAACAAAGGGAAGCTGGGCGCTAACGCCATCCTGGGTGTCTCGTTGGCCGTCGCCCGAGCCGCCGCCCAGCACTGCGGGCTGCCGCTCTATCGCTATCTCGGCGGCGCAGGGGCGCGACTGCTGCCGGCCCCGATGATGAACATCATCAACGGCGGCGCCCACGCCGACAGCGGCGTGAATATCCAGGAATTCATGGTCATGCCGCTCGGCTTCGAGACGTATAGCGAAGCCCTGCAGGCCGGCGTCGAAATCTTCCACACGCTCAAGGACGTGCTGAAGGGCAAGAAGTTCCAGACCTCGGTCGGCGACGAGGGTGGTTTTGCCCCGGCGCTGAAGACCAATGTCGAAGCCCTGGACCTGATCGTCGAGGCCGTTGGTCAGGCCGGGTACGAAGTTGGCAAGCAAATCTATTTTGCGCTCGATGTGGCCGCCACGGAGCTCTACGACAGCAAGGAAAAGGTCTACACGATCGAAGGCAAAAAGCTCGATTCGGCCGGCATGGTCGACTTCCTGGCCGGCTGGCGCCAGAAATACCCGATCATCTCGATCGAAGACGGCTGCTCCGAGGACGACTGGGCCGGCTGGAAACTGCTGACCGACAAGATCGGCCACAACACGCAGCTGGTCGGCGACGATCTCTTCGTCACCAACACCAAGCGGCTGGCTGAAGGGATCGAAAAGGGAATCGCCAACAGCATCCTGATCAAGGTAAACCAGATCGGCACGCTGACCGAGACGATCGACTCGATCGAAATGGCGCGCCGCGCCGGCTACACCTGCGTGACCAGCCATCGCAGCGGCGAGACCGAAGACGCGACGATCGCCGACCTGGCCGTGGCCCTCTCGACTGGCCAGATCAAAACCGGTTCGCTTTCGCGCACAGACCGCACGGCGAAGTACAATGAACTGCTGAGGATCGAAGAGCAGTTGGGCGATTCTGCGATCTACGCCGGACCGCTGCTGAAGAAGTCCCGCGGGTAAATTGCGATTGAAGTAGGCCTGCGCAATTCTCCCTCTCCCGCCGGGAGAGGGCCGGGGTGAGGCGCTTCGTAGGGTACGCACCCCGTGCGTACCAAACCGGACGCTGCAATTGGTACTTACGGAGTGCGTACCCTACGGCTCTGCGCGCTGCTCTCATCCAGCGACCGAACGGTTGACCAACACCATGTCCAACAAATCGCCAGAACAGAACACCCCGCTGGCGCGGTTTGCCGAGTCGCCGGCGCCGTGGATTCTGGCGTTTACCATCGCGGCGGCTGTCGGAGGTCTGGCGATCTCCACCAAGCATCGCGCCCGGCAAGAGCGGCTGGAGCGAATGTCGCAAACCCGCGAGGGGATCTGGTACGACAAGTCAGACGGACCCGCGCCCGCTGGGACTGCGCCGACAGTAGCAACTTCAGATCAAGCGAAGGCAAATCCCGTCACGGACGAGCGACCGTCGAACGACCGCGAGCCAGTCAAGCCAAGCGCCGAAGAGACGTCGGCCAATGCTTCGGCTCGTGAGCATTTGCCATCGGACGATCTCGAACTAAATGTCGAAGGCAAAACTCCGCCGCGGCATAACATGCCACCGCTGGCGCTGTTTATCGCGATTTCGCTCGCCGCCCTGGCTGCAGGACTTGGGCTGTTGAGCTATCTGCGGAGTGTCTCGCGCGAGCGGGCGCCGCGCCGCCGGGGGAAAGACCCATGATGTGGTTCGTCGAAGATCCCACGCCAACGCTCGTGCTCGCGGCGCTGACGATTGGCGTGCTGGTCCTGGCGCTCGTGAAAACCGGGCGAGGCGGGCTGCTCTACGCGATCGCGGGCGTCGGCGTTGTGACCGTGTTGATCCTGGCCCTGGAATGGTTTGTCGTCACGGACAAGGAAGTCGTTGAGTATTCGCTTTCGGGCGCCTGCCATGAGCTCGAGGCCAACAACGTTAACGGCGTTTTGTCGTACATCGATCCCAAGTCCCCGGCTTATGGTCGACTAAAAAGCGAACTCAGCCGGTTCCGAGTTTCCAGGGCGAGCTACAACCGGCTTGATGTCAAAGTGAACCGCAACACAAACCCACCCACGGCCACGGCCGACTTCATGGGCTACATCCAAGCCAAAGATACTCGCGGCGAGATCCCCTTCGAAACCGTCGCCCGGCGGTTCACCGTCGAGCTGAAGTTGGAAGGAGACCGCTGGTTGCTGAAGAGCTACAAGATCGAAGGTTTCCCAGAAGGATCTTATTAGAATCTGTGAGCCGCGAGGCGCCGGCCGCGGGTTCTTCGTCGCTCAACATTCGTTTCGATCGAAGCAGCGCCTTTAACGGGAAGGCGAGGCTCCCGCCGAGCCATGTAGCGCGCTCGACGACACGTCAAACGGGATCTCACGCGGAGGCGCGGAGACGCGGAGAGAAAAAGGAATTGTGCCGAACACCGAGAGTGACGAGTTACCCCTCGCGTTCTTAGTGACACGTTCACCGGCGCGCGGCTCAGCGGGAGCTTCGCCCTCCCGGTCAACGGATCTCTTAACCGAGTGATGAATTCAGAGATCACCATAATGCGATTGTTCGCCTCACTCCTCAGCACGCTCACATTCGTTGCCGCACTGGCGATTACTCCTTCGCAAGGCGCAGAGCCCGCCCCGCGTCCTAACATCGTGCTGATCGTCTCGGACGATCACGGTTGGGGCGATTATTCTTTTATGGGGCACGCGCATGTGCGCACGCCGAACTTGGATCGGCTGGCCAATGAGAGCCTGACGTTTCGACATGGATATGTGCCGTCGAGTCTCTGTTGCCCGAGTCTGGCGTCGATCATTACCGGGCTTTATCCGCACCAGCACAAGATCACGAGTAACGATCCACCGGTTCCGCCGGGCGCTGCCGGAAAGAACTTTCACAAGTCTGGCGCGTTTCTCGATGGCCGCGAGACGATGAACCGGCATCTCGAAGCCGTGCCGACGCTGCCCAGGCTGCTTGCGAAGGAAGGCTACCGCAGCCTGCAAACCGGCAAGTGGTGGCAAGGGGACTATCGCCGCGGCGGATTCACCGCCGGCATGACGCGCGGCCAGCGGCATGGCGATGAAGGACTGGAGATCGGCCGCAAGACGATGAAACCGATTTACGATTTCATCGACCAGGCCAAGCAGGAACCAACGCCGTTCTTCGTCTGGTACGCGCCCTTGATGCCGCATGATCCTCACACACCTCCAGAGCGATTGCTCACCAAATATAAGAGCGTCGCCCCGACGGAACACGTCGCCAAATACTGGGCGATGATCGAGTGGTTCGACGAGACGGTCGGAAGTTTACTAAATCATCTCGACGAGCAGGGGTTGCGCGAAAATACGATCGTGATCTATCTGGCCGACAACGGCTGGATTCAGAACCCGGACGCCGCTCGCTACGCCGCGAAGAGCAAGCAATCGCAATACGACGGCGGAGTGCGGACGCCGCTGATGATCCGCTGGCCAGGGCGGGTGGCGCCCCGCATGGCCGATGAGTTGGCGTCGTCGATCGATATCGCCCCCACGCTGCTGGCGGCGCTGGGCCAACGCCCGACACATGACATGCAAGGCGTGAACTTGATCGACGCCGACGCGGTGAAATCCCGCACGGCGATCTTCGGCGAATGCTTCACGCACAACGCGGTCGATTTGAACCACCCGGCGGCGAACCTCCGCTGGCGGTGGATGATCGAAGGAGAATGGAAGCTGATCGTCCCGGACGCTACGAATGAGCCTGAGGCCAAGCTCGAGCTGTATGACTTGGCGAAAGATCCCGAAGAAAAGCAAAACCTCGCAACGGTTCATTCAGAACGAGTTGCAAGACTGGTCGGAAAACTCAATGCGTGGTGGGATCCGGACAAAAAAGCGGAAGGCAAATAGCCGGGAGGGCGAGGCTCCCGCCGAGCCACGAAGCGCGCTCGACGACGAGCCGGAAGAGATCTCACGCGGAGGCGCGGAGCACGCGGAGAAGACTGGGAAATGCTTGGAAGGTGGTGATGCGCGCGACGTTTTAAGTTCGATGGGCGACGAGTCGCGGCGCACGGCTCAGCAGGAGCTTCGCCCTCCCTGAACGTGCGACAGCTCCGTACACGTTTTGCTCACGGCTTCGCCGGTTCCTCGATCATCAATTCGCCTTCTGCCGGCCGGTAGACGTAGGTGCTTCCTGACGGTAGTTCCGGCAGCTTCAGGTTGTTGGCCGTGATGATCTCTCGCTGGAATTCTTCCTGTGTCTTAGGGAAATCGCCGTTGGCCGCGCGATAGAGTCCAAGCGCATGATTCACCTGGTCGAAAATCAGCTTGTCGGGGATGCGCAGGTAGACCTTTGCCGGAGTGGAAATAACCCCTTTGCCGATCTCGGCGGCCTTCATTCCCTTGGCGGTGTGATCCTCGGACGCTTTGTATTGCGTCGGTGGCGCCGGCGGCGTGCCGATGACCGGATCTGGCGGACGGCTGCCGGCGTTTTGCGCTGGCGCCGGAGGAGCTGGGACAGGCGCCGCGGAATCGCCGCAGCCGATGATTGCGACGAATGACATCGTCACGCAAATAGAATTCGCCACACGACGGAACAATAAAGATCGTGTCATCTGTAGGCTCCATCGGTACCAGCGACTCCCTCTCCCCGCGGGAGAGGGTTGGGGTGAGGGCCGAAGCGAGTTAGGGTTTTCCAACTAGAATCGATCGAGCGCGCTTCACAGCCGTCATCCGGTTTGCTGACGCAAACCACCTTCTCCCCAGGGGAGAAGGGCTTTTGCGTCGCGTCTCAGTGAGATTTCTCTTCGCCAACATTACGACTCGTCCCACTTCCAATCACGCATCGTCTTCAGCACCTCGTGGCGTGTCAGGTCGAAGTGCAACGGGGTAAGAGTCATGTATCCCTTTTCGAGCGCGGTCAGATCGGTTTCTTCCTCGCCGGGTTGTGGCGGGGGATCGCTGGTGGCCCAAAAGTAACTGCGGCCGCGCGGGTCGGTTCGCTTTTCGTAGTGCTCGCCATAGCGCTGCAAGCCCATCGGCACGACCTTCAGCCCGCGCGGTTGCGACATGGCCAGTGTCGGGATATTGAGGTTATAGAGTTGCGACGCCGGTTTTTTGCGGGCCAGGATCTGCTTGATGACGCCGCAGGCCATCTGCGCTGCTTTGTCGAATTGGGCGTGTTCGTCATATTCGAGCGACACGGCCACGCTGGTGATATCGAAAAACGCGCCCTCGATTGCCGCGGCCACGGTGCCGGAGTAGAGGACGTTAATCCCGGCGTTCAGCCCGCCGTTGATGCCGCTGACGACAATCGTGGGGCGTGTCTTGCAGAATTCGAAGATCCCCAGCTTCACACAGTCGGCCGGGCTTCCTTCGACAGCCCAACCGCGGCGACGATCGCCCTCGAAGACTTCTTTCACCACCACGGGGCTGAGAAACGTGATCGAATGTCCGACGCCGCTTTGTTCTTGCGCCGGGGCGACAACGGTAACTTCGCCCATCCCGCGCAGCTCGCGTTCGAGCGCTGCGAGTCCGGGGGCGTAGATGCCGTCGTCATTCGTCAAAAGTATCTGCATGAGGAGTACAGGCTCGCAGCCCACGGTTTGAGAAAAAGAAATTCGCCGGTCCTAGGTTGCTGGCTGTCACGCCGCAGGCGCCAAGTTCTGCCTTATCGTGGCAATCTACGCAATTAGGACATAATTTTACCGCCTGTGGCAACTGTAGCGGAGTGGGCTGCGTACTACAACGCATCGACGGTTGGCGCCGCGGCGACTGGTTTCATAGCCGCCATCGCCAGTGAGAGGTATATTCAGATACTCACGCAGAGTGACACCGAGGCCACGCGCCGCGCGAATCGCGACGCGCAGTCCTCGCCCTTTTCACGTTAGCAAGGAGAACATCGCGTGGCCAAAGATACCATCAAGCTGGAGGAGGTCGATGCGCCGCCAGCGGCCGAACAGCAACCGCAGCGTCAACAGGTGCGCGTCGACGACGCCAACGTCACCGCCACGTATGCCAATTTCTGCCGCGTGACTGGCACGCCGGAAGAGTTGATCGTCGACTTCGGGCTGAACCCACAGCCGTTCGGCATTCCGCCAGACCCGGTCGTCGTCAGCCAGCGAATCGTGACGAACTACTACACCGCCAAGCGGATGTTGCACGCGCTGCAACTGACCGTGCAACGTCACGAAGCGACGTTCGGCGTGCTCGAGACCGACGTGCAGAAGCGCGTCATGCCCAGCGCCCGTGGACCGCAGCCACAACCAGGTTCGGCCCCACCACGCGGGTAAGGTATCGGAATGCGTTCGCGCTAAGATTTGCAACTCGTCTCTCTCGCGGCGAAAAACGTTCCGGGAGGGCGAGGCTCCTGCCGATCCGCGAAGCTTGTTCCGTACGGCTACGTAGTTTGTCGAACGCGAAGAAAAAACGGTAGCGCACGCGGAGGCGCGGAGAACGCGGAGGGGTTGATCCCTTTTGCGTTGACCGCGCCTTCGCGTGCGTTTTTTTGATGCGTAGCAAACTCGTGTGCCAATGCTGGCTTGTCCAGCAGTGCGAATTCTTGGCAGTGCGTCGCCTTTCCGAGGCGCGCGGCTCAGCGGGAGCTTCGCCCACCCCGCGCCACCGATACCCGTCACGCACGGGGTGCGTGACCTACTGGTTACGGCTGGTGATATTGCCGCGGCGGAGCGCTAGCCAGTCTGGCTGGGCGTAGTAATGACAGAGGGCCGCGGCCAACGCGTCAGCCACGTCGTGCGGTTCTGGTAGCGCTGAGAGCGAAAGCTCGCGCTGCACGGCGCGCTGCATTTGCGATTTCGACGCGCTGCCGCTGCCGGTTAGCGTTTTCTTGATGCGCGTCGCGCCGTAGCTGAAGACCGGGATGCCGGCCTTCGCCGCAGCCAGGCAGATCACCCCTCGGGCGTGCCCCATCAGGATCGACGTCCGCGGTCGCTTGTAGTGCGAAAACAATTCTTCGAGCGACATGCAGCTGGGCGAAAGCGACGCGATCACGTCAGCGACGCCGTCGTAGATTTCGGCGATCCGCTCGGCCAACGATCCACGCGCGCCGCCGCGGATGACGCCCGCCTCGCGCAACTGCGGGCCCTTGGTGCTGACTTCCAGAACGGCGTAGCCGGTCGTCCCCAAACCCGGATCGATCCCCAGCACGCGAGGCAGAGTGGGCTGGGTCATGATGAGGCGCCTGTTTGCTGCGTGATTCGCGAGCCTTTACTAGCCCGAAGCGCCAGCGAGGGTTCTTCGTTTTCTCATGTGGATGCCACTGCAAAGAACCCTCGCTGGCGCTTCGGGCTGGTGTGAGTTTCAGAAGCGGCGGCGTTTGCTCATCGTGCGATCGTCCACCCCGTTCCGTCGGGTCGGTCTTCGAGTGTGACGCCGAGCGAGGTCAGGCCGTCGCGGATCCGGTCCGACATCGCGAAGTTCTTGGCCTTGCGAGATTCGGCCCGGATGCTGATCAGCAGTTCGAGCAATTGCGCGGTCAGTCCGTCATCCACCGCAGCCGCTGGCGCGGCGACTGGCTTCAGGAACAAGCCCAGCATTCCGGCCAGTTCTCGCAGCGTGCGGGCGCCAGTTCGCAGCGCGGCCATCGCCTCGGCATTGCTCTTGCCCGCGCCTTCAAGATCTTTGTCGTCAATGTACTTATTGAGCGCTGGCGCCAGTTTGAACAGATCGCCGATGGCGCCGCCGGTGTTGACGTCGTCGTCCATCTGCGCGAGGAAGTGCTCGCGGAGCGTTCGCACGTCGGGCAGCACGGCCGGTTCGGCCGCGGCTTTGTCGCCAGCCGTGCGATTGTGTGGCGCGTCGATCGCGTAAAAGTCTTCGCCCGTGATCCGCTGGTAGCGTTGGAAGAACTGATAAAACTTGGCCAGGCCCTTTTCGACTTCCTGGATACGCTCTTCGCTGTAGTCGATCGGGCGGCGATAGTGCGTCGAGAGGACAAAGAAGCGGATCAACTCGCCGGAGTACTTGGCCAGCAGATCGCGGAAGGGGCTCGCGCCTTTGCTCTTGCCCATCTTGCCGGCTTCTTGCGCGGCCTGATCTCCGGCGTTGATCTCGTGTGTGTTGCGACCGCCGACTTTGCCGACTTCGCTCGACGATTGCATCAGGCCATTGTGCATCCAGTACTTGGCTTGCGGCTTGCCGTGGGCGCATTCGCTTTGCGCGATCTCGTTTTCATGATGCGGGAAAACCAGGTCGAGCCCACCGCCGTGGATGTCGAACGTCTCGCCCAGCAGTTGACGACTCATGGCCGAGCATTCGATGTGCCAGCCAGGCCGGCCCGGCCCCCAGGGGCTGTCCCATGATGGCTCGCCTGGCTTGGCGCTTTTCCACAAGGCGAAGTCTGCCGCGGTCCGCTTGCGGCCGGCCATGTCGCCACCGTCGCCGTGCAATGCTTCGATGCTGCGGTTGCTCAGCTTGCCATACTCCGCGTCGCGGGCGACGTCGAAATAGACGTCTCCGTCGGCCGCGTAGGCAAAGCCCTTGTCGACGAGGGTCTGCGTGATTTTGATGATCTCGTCAATGCACTCCGTGGCGCGCGGGAAATGATCGACCGTGTCGATGCCCATCGCGGCCAGGTTGGTCATGTAGTCAGCCGTCATTTCTTCGGCCAACTGCTTCATCGGTATCTTGCGCGCGGTACTCTCGACGATCAGCTTGTCGTCAACGTCGGTGATGTTGACGACCCAGGTGACTTTGAACCCGCTGTAGGTCAGGTAGCGCTTGACCGCGTCAAAGATCACCGGGCCAACCATATGCCCGATGTGGCTGGGCTTGTAGACCGTTGGACCGCAGAGGTACATACCCACCTGGCCGGGCGTGACCGGCTCGAAGGGTTCTTTGGTCTTTGTCAGCGTGTTGAAGATGCGGATCGACATGGTGTGTGGAATGCCGTGTGGGAAGTAGCTTGGTGTGGACGCGAAATTCAGACGCGGTGGAGGGCCGTGGGTTACTTCGTCGTGGTCGCCGCGGGGTCGAGAGCCAGCAGAACGACGACCTCGGCCATGATGGCTTCTTGCCGGCCGACCGGACCAACGTGCTCTCCAGTCTTGGCTTTGACGCCGACCGAGGCAGGCTCCATCGACAGGATGCTGGCAATTCGCTCGCGGATCTGGGTTTTGTAGGTCGAGAGTTTGGGCGTTTGGGCAAACACAATGCAATCCAGGTTGATCACGCAATAGCCGGCGGCGGCAACTTTGGCGTGCGCCATGGCCAGCATTTCAGCGGAATCTCGCCCGCGGTTGGCCGGATCGGTGTCAGGAAACAGCTCACCGATGTCGCCGAGCGCCGCGGCGCCGAGCAAGGCGTCGGTGATGGCGTGGAGCAACACGTCGGCGTCGCTGTGGCCTTGGGCGTGTTTGTCGTGCGGGACCGTAACGCCCCCCAGCCTCAGCGGACCACCGGCGATAAGGCGATGCGTGTCGTGCCCAATTCCAACTCGGATGCCTTGCGTGGCTAGATCTCCCGCTGCGTTGTTACCCGAACTAGTTCGGCCTTAAGATTGGTTGCGCCAACCGTTTAGGCCGAGAAAACAATCTCGTCCGGTCGCTCGAATCTCGTCGGCGCCGTGGTCGAGGACACGGCCGAAATCGCTCGGCCCGATCCCCTGTGCAGGCCGCGAATTATAGCCCAATCCCCCAAACCGGACAACGCGGAGCGACAGGTCGAGAATTCACGCTAGGGGGAGCGCAGTCCGGCGGAATCGGCCTCGTCCCTCGGCGGTCGAAATGGGCGCGGGGGCGGGAACTCGAATTGAATCATCGAGCCGACAGTTACAGTGGCTGCCAACGCGTCCGTCGCGCGGAACTTTCGAGACGCTTGGTTCGCAGTATGTCGGAAACCTTTGGATCCGTAGGTCGCCGTCACGTTGCTCCAACAGACGGCACTGGCAGAGCCACTGGCACACAGACGACCACCGTCCTTAGCAACGTCGAATCCGTTTGCACTCGCGCATACTACTAGGCACCGCCGGAGCGCTCTGAGAGAATGTCCGAGCAACGCGGCTCTTTCCGCGTGTCGAGTTCTCATGCGTTTATCTACACAGCGAGTGCTTAGGTATGCCTTTCTGCCAGTGTCCGAAGTGCAAGAGCGTATTCACTGTCACCGTGCCGGACGTCAAAGCCTGGTACGCCGAGAAGTGGCCCGGCTACTCGACCAGTGAACTGGCCCCTGAGATCTGCGCCGCCTGCGCGCAAAAGGCCCTCGACCGCATCACGGAAGCCGGGACGGAGCCACCGCTGGGGCAGTTTGGGAAGCAGTAGGTTGCGTCTTGTGCGACTGCCGTTGTTTGTGATGCTGGAAGCCTCAGGGATTCCATACCTTCTCAACGTTTCGCGTTACGCGATCAATGACACCGACGGGACCGTAGTTTTCGTACGGTGACTGCCCTGGATACAATATCAGCATGGGCGAAGACAAGTAACGATCCGTCTCAGCATCAATGAGTTTGTTGTTCTTGACGAATTCTTGCGCCGGTATTCCACGACCGGGAATCTCACAATCGAAGATGAAGCCGAGCGGCAGGGCCTCTGGGCCTTGCAGTGCATCTTTGAGAGGGAGCCGAGTCGCTCGGATTCTTGGCCTACTGTCGCCGATGCGAGGACCACTTTGCGGTTTTCCGAGGATTGAAGCAAGCCATCTAGATCAACTCGGCGCCGTCGCCTAATAGATCGTACATTGACTTTACACACCGCCACCCGCCGCCGCTGGTTTCAGTTCAGCCTCGCCGCATTGTTCGTGATGGTGACGTTGGTCGCCTGTAGTATCGGTTTGTATCGCTGGCATATTTACCGCAACGAGCTTGTGCTCGTTGCCACCGTGTCGGACCTAACAACGGCCGACACAGCGAGCGCCGAGTTGGCGACAAGTTCGATTAAGTGCGCAATTCACGGGTCGCTCGCTTGGGGAATTAGCGTCCGTCGGAAGGATGCCGAGGACGCAACCAGGATTCTTCATAAGTCTGGAATCCCGCTCGTCGAGTAACATGCATAGATGGTTTCGGAATCTCCTATTGAGATTCCGCCTGAGAAACCGGACTGATGCGACGCCAGCCCCTGGGCGCCACACCCTGGCAATTTCCCCCCACCAGCCCTATAATTTTCGGTTTCGCCCCCGCCCGTCTCGGGCTTTTTTTGTTGGTTCTGGCGCAGTGGATCTGGCACTGGGGCCGCGGGCCTCGCAAAGATGCTCCCAGGCGCCACGTTCAAGCCACAAAGATTGCCTAGGCAGCTTTGTTGAATCGTGGCTGCCCGCCAGGCGGACCGGACCGAGAGTTTTTAAAGGACGAATGATGGCCGTGAGTGTGCAAGGCGCCGCCGATTCCGCCCAGGCTGATACCGCCGCGGAAAAAATCCTGGTTCTCGACTTCGGCGCGCAGTATGCGCAGTTGATCGCCCGCCGAGTCCGCGAGCAAAACGTCTACTGCGAGATCGTCCGGCATGACATCACGCCCGAGCGTATCCGCGAGCTGGCGCCGCGTGGGTTGATCCTCTCCGGCGGCCCTTCGAGCGTCTACGACCCTGGCGCGCCGCACTGTGATCCAGAGATCTTCCAGCTCGGTATTCCGGTCCTGGGCATTTGCTATGGCATGCAGTTGGTTTGCGAAGCGCTCGGCGGCAAGGTGGCCAACGTGCCGGCCCGCGAGTTCGGCCGTGCCGCCTGTACCATCACCAACAACACGGACTTATTCTCCGGACTCCCCGCGCAGGCCGAAGTCTGGATGAGCCACGGCGACCAGGTGACGCGCGTCAGCGATGACTTCGAGCCGCTGGCCACGACAGCGACTTGTTCAATCGCGGCGGTCAAGCATCGCAAGCTGCCGATCTATGGATTGCAGTTTCATCCCGAAGTAACGCACACGCCGCAAGGCCGCGCGATGCTGGCCAACTTTGTTCGCGGCATCTGCAAAACCAGCGGGGCTTGGAAACTCGACGACTTTGCCGAGCAACAGATCGCCGCGATCCGGGCCCGCGTCGGCGATCGCCGCGTGATCTGCGGCCTCTCGGGCGGAGTCGATTCTTCAGTCGTGGCGGCGCTAATCTACAAAGCAATCGGCCCGCAGCTCTCGTGCATCCTGGTCGACAACGGTCTGCTGCGCAAGGGCGAAGCTGAAGCGGTCATCGCCGAATTTTCCAGCCATTTCAAGACAGACCTGCATGTGGTCAAGGCCGAAGATCGCTTCCTCACGGCGCTAGCCGGCGTGACCGATCCGCAGGAGAAGCGAAAGCGGATCGGGCGCGTGTTCATCGAATGCTTTACCGATGAAGCGGCCAAGGTCGAAGGCGCCGACTTTTTGGCGCAGGGGACACTTTACCCGGATGTCATCGAGAGCGGCGCCGCGGTCGATGGCCCGGCCGCCACGATCAAATTGCACCACAACGTCGGCGGCCTGCCGGAAGATTTATCATTTCAGTTGATTGAGCCTCTACGCGATTTGTTCAAGGACGAAGTCCGCAACCTCGGACTGCAGTTGGGCCTGCCGGAAGAAATCGTCTGGCGGCACCCGTTCCCAGGACCCGGCCTGGCGGTCCGCTGCCTGGGCGCGGTTGATCGCGACCGGTTAGTAAGCTTGCGCGAGGCCGACGCGATCGTGGTCGAAGAAATCCGCAAGGCCGGTCTGTACCGTCAAACATCGCAGTCGTTTGCCGTGCTGCTGCCTGTGCAAAGCGTCGGCGTGATGGGTGACGCGCGGACGTACGAGGACGCGGTCGCCGTTCGCTCGATCGATACCGAAGACTTCATGACGGCCGACTGGAGCCGGCTGCCGTATGATCTGCTGGCCCGGATCTCCACGCGCATCATCAACGAAGTACGCGGCGTCAACCGCGTGGTCTACGACATCAGCTCCAAGCCGCCCGCGACGATTGAGTGGGAATGAAAAGGCGCGGCGGTGCGTTGCACAAACGACATGGTACGCACGGGGTGCGTACCCTACGGCTTCTCAATAACACAACAAACTAGCGACCTAATCGTTTCCTATGGCTAAGCAATACATCTATCAGATCGAAGGACTCGTCAAAAAGCACGGTCCGCGCGAAGTGCTCAAGGACATCTGGCTCTCGTTCTACCCTGGCGCCAAGATCGGCGTGCTCGGTCGCAACGGATCAGGTAAGAGCACGCTGCTGCGGATCATGGCCGGCGTCGATAAAGAATTCGACGGCACAGCCAAGCTGACTGGCGGCTTCACCGTTGGCTACGTCCCGCAAGAGCCAATCCTCGATCCATCGACCGACGTCCGTGGCAATATTGAACAGGCCGTCGCCAGCACGCGTGAGCTGCTGACGAAGTACGAAGAGATCAACGCCAAGTTTGCCGAGCCGATGAGCGACGCGGCGATGGAAAAGCTGCTGGCCGAGCAGGGGCGCGTCCAAGACAAGATCGACGCCGAGAATGCCTGGGAGCTGGACCGGCAGATTGAGATCGCGATGGATGCGATGCAGCTTCCTCCGCCAGACGCCGACGTAACGAAGCTCTCGGGCGGTGAGCGGCGGCGGGTGGCCCTTTGCAAGATGTTGCTGCAAAAGCCGGACTTGCTGCTGCTGGACGAGCCGACGAACCATCTCGACGCCGAAAGCGTCGCCTGGCTCGAGCGGCACCTGGCCGAGTATCCCGGCACAGTGGTCGCGGTCACGCATGATCGTTACTTCCTGGACAACGTGGCCGGCTGGATTCTGGAACTCGACCGCGGCCGCGGAATTCCCTGGGAAGGGAACTACTCGTCGTGGCTGGAGCAAAAGGCCGACCGGCTGGCGCTCGAAGAGAAAGCGGCTAGCGCACGGCAAAAGACTTTGGCGAAGGAATTGGAATGGATTCGCATGTCGCCGCGCGCTCGTCAGTCCAAAAGTAAAGCCCGCATTAGCGCTTACGAAAAAATGTCGGCCGAGGCGTATCAGGACAAGATCGAAGAGTTCGAAATGCAGATCCCGCCTGGCCCACACTTGGGCGAGTTGGTGATCGATCTCGATAAAGTCGAGAAGGGCTACAACGACCGAGCGTTGATCGATAACCTCAGCCTGCGGCTGCCGGCCGGTGGCATCGTCGGCGTGATCGGTCCCAACGGCGCCGGCAAGACCACGCTGTTCCGCATGCTGACCGGCGAAGAGAAGCCGGACAAAGGAACGCTCCGTGTTGGCCCGACGGTGCAGATGGGCTACGTCGATCAAAATCGTGACGCGCTCGATCCCGAGCAGACGATCTTCGAAGAAATTTCAGGCGGGCACGACAACTTCGACGTCGGCGGTCGCAAGATACCGGCTCGCCAATACGTCGCCCGCTTCAACTTCCAAGGCTCTGACCAACAGAAGAAGGTCGGCACGCTATCCGGTGGTGAGCGCAACCGCGTCCACCTGGCCAAGCTGTTGCGCCGCGGCGCCAACCTGCTGCTGCTCGACGAGCCGACGAACGATCTCGACGTCGATACACTGCGAGCGCTGGAAGAAGCGATTCTGAATTTCGCTGGCTGCGTCGTGGTAATCACCCACGATCGCTGGTTTTTGGACCGTATCGCCACGCACATTTTGGCGTTCGAAGGGGACGGCTACGTCCACTGGTGTGAAGGCAACTTCCAGACGTACGAAGAGCAGCGCCACAGCCGCCTGGGCCTGGAAGCCGACCAGCCGAAGCGGTTCAAATACAAGAAGCTGCAGCACTAGGGTTGCCGGGTGCCATGGCCACGCTAGTGGTGACCATGCTGAAGCGACGGGCGCCTCTGGCTCTGCCAGTGCCTTCGTCCTGCCCAAATTGTCCCGACGAATTTTGCCGCGAGTTGGCACGATTCAACGTCGTCCGGTTGTTGCGAGCCTCTGTCGCCCCTGTGGGGCTTTACGACGATGATTGTGGGATTGGACCCTAGGGTTGCGCCGGCAGATTGCCGGCGCAGCCCTAGGCTATTAACTTCCGTCCCTTTGGGACTTATTTCGATTCGACGGCGCACCGAATGCAATCCAGCACTGGCAGAGCCAGTGGCACACAGATGCCGGTCCTGTTTTGCAGCCGTTGCCTACTTCACGCCGCTGCTGCGGTTTAGCGCTCCGCTGACGCCTAACAGTTCCGGATGCCGGGCGATTCGGTCGGAGAATTCCTGGGCGTTGCGGATGACCGGTCGCAATTCTCGCGTCAGTTGCTCGACGTTTCGCACCGTCGCTTCGACGCGTTGATACATCGCCGGATCGTTGATCATTTTGCCGAGCGAGCCGTTGGGGTTGTTCAGCGCGCGGCTGAACGTCTGCATTTCGTCCAGCACGTTATCCAACTTTTGCGTGGTGCGGCCGAAGTTCTCGACGAGCTGCGCGCCGCGCTGGCCGAGCGGCTTGGTCAGCCCTTCCAGGTTCTGAAAGTTGCGATCGGCCGTTTCGAGCGTTGTTTTGAAGCCCTGCACGGCGCCGCGGGTATCGCGAATCACATCCGGCAGATCGAGCATGGCTTGCTTGAGGTTGTCGCGGACCTTGGGATCGCCTACCACCTGGTTCAGGTTGTCCGTCAGCGAATAGAGCCGATCGAGCGTGGCCTCGGCCTTGTTGCCGACACGCGCAATCTGTTCATCGTTGTTGCTGAGCATATCGTTGACGCGCGAGGCGAGCTTGCCGATTTCGTCACTAGTCGTGGTCACGCTCGAAACGGCGCCGGCCATCGTGGTTTGCAAACTGGCGATGGCCTGCGCGGGATCCATCGCGGCGATGCCGATCAAACGGTCCCCGCTTTTCAGCGGTTCGTGCGGCAGCTTGTCGTTGCGGCCCATGAACTGGATCACGGCGTCGCCGCCCAGCAGGCCGTTATGGACTTCGCAGACTTCGTTCGTCGAGACTTTGTCCGGCTCGTAGATTTCGGCGGTCACCAGCACGCCGGAATCCGGCGCGAACTCCACCTCTCGCACGCGCCCCACCAGGATGCCGTACTTGCGGATTGGCGTGTCACGCGAAACGCCCATCGCCTGCGGAAACGTGATGTAGACGGTGGCGCTGGGGGCGGTGATGTTGGGGATCGAGCCGAATAGCGCAACCAGAATGCCGGCGACGATAACGCCCGTCAGCACAACTGCGCCTACTCGGAATTGAACAACGCGTTCGTCCATCGTACCTACCTGTCCCTGTGTCTCAGCCAAACTCTGCTTGCGGCGCGGCGCCGTTGGGCGTGCCGCGGGTGGAACCGCCTAGCGGATTCTCGAGTCGGCCAGGTCGCGCATCTCCATCAGCCGTTCGCCCGCTTCTCCGTTGATGAACTGCGTCACCCGTTTGTCGTTACTCGCGTCCAGCCGGCTGGGCGGCGCGTCGAAAATCATCTGCGGATCTTTTGGTTTCAGATGGGCAATCGGAAATAGCATGACCACCCGATCCGAAACCTTGCGGGCCGTGTGCATATCGTGCGTAACCACAATGCTGGTCACCGGATAGCGCTTTCGCGTCCGCAGAATCAACTCATTGATGACGTCACTCATGATCGGGTCGAGCCCCGTCGTCGGCTCGTCGTATAGCATCAGCTCGGGATCGAGCGCCAAGGCCCGCGCCAGGCCGACGCGTTTGCGCATGCCGCCTGACAGCTCCGCCGGCTTCTTGTGCAATGTCGTCTCAGGTAGTCCTACTTCGTCGAGGCGTTCGAGCACGATCCGATGGATTTCACCGAGTGTCTTGTTGGTGTGCTGGCGTAGCGGAAACGCTACGTTTTGCTCAACGTTCATGCTGTCAAACAACGCCGCTTGCTGAAACAAGAACCCAAATCGAATTCGCTGCCGTGTCAGTTCTTTGTCGCCCAACTTCGAGAGATCGGCGCCGTCGAACAGCACGTCTCCTTTGGTTGGATGGATCAGCCCGATGATCGTTTTCATCAGCACCGTTTTGCCGCAACCGCTCTCGCCGATCAGCGCCAACGTTTGGCCGCGGGGGACTGTCAGGCTGATGTCGCGCAGCACGTGCTGCCGGCCGAACTGGACGCTCATATCGCGCACCTCGACCAGCGGACGATGCGGATCGTCCGTATCGTCGTCCGTCTGCTCGGCCGGTGCGATTTTCTTGGCTGCCATGGTTCGGCGCTAGTGCGGAATGGTTTACAGGAACGTCGGCCCTTGCGGCCAAAGCAAAAAGTAGAGCTTGTCGAGCGAGATCCCCAGGATGAAATCCAACATCAGGATCACGACGAACGAGTTGACAAACGCGCTATAGGCCGCGCGACCGACCCCTTCGGCCCCTGGATCGCAATGGAAACCACGGTGGCAACTGATCAGCGCGATCGCCGCGCCGAAGAACAAGCTTTTACAGAGGCCGCCAAAGAGATCGAAGGCGCTGACGAAGCGTTGCGAGTTGTCCCAGTAATGGTGATTATCGATGCCCAGGATCTGTGTGCTGTAGAACCAGCCGCCGACGACTCCCATGAAGTCGGCCATCAACGTCAGAATCGGGATCAGCAGCAGACAGCCCAGAAAGCGCGGCACAACCAAATATGCGATGGGGTTCGCGCCCATGCTGGAGAGCGCGTCGATCTGTTCGGTCACGCGCATGGTGCCCAGCTCAGCCGCCATGGCGCTGCCGACTCGGCCGGCGAGCATCGTGGCGGCCAGCACCGGTCCCAGTTCGCGGACCAGCGACATGTTGATCACAGCGCCGAGCCGAGTTTCGAGATGTGCGACTTTGAACTGCGAAAAACTCTGTACGGCCAGCACCATGCCAATGAACGTTCCGGTCAGCGCGACGACCGGCAGGCTGAGAACGCCAATCTGGTACAAGCAGGGCATCAGGGTCTCGCGCCGTGGCAACCGCGCCACGAGCCACGACAATGTCCGCCCGCAAAAGACGGTGATATCACCCAGCGCAATCACCCAGCCGAGGACCATCTCGCCTAAATCAGTCACCCAATCAACGATCCCATGTCCGAGAGATCGCCGGTGGTTGCCGTGGCGCTCAATGGCGCCCTGTCCGCTGGCCATGAAATTCCGTCCTTGTTCGGTTCCGCGATTGCGCATAGACGCGCAACAGCGACACATATCACGTCGATCCTTCATTCGTCCAGACGGTTCTTTACGCTTGAGAAAAGATTGACGATTGCCCGGACTTGGGGGCTTGGCTGGGTTGCGTAAGTGTGCTGCCACTGCCATCGTGGGCGTCAGACAGGCAAATTCTGCGACAATGGAACTGGTCGGACGCGATTCTCACCTCTTGCCCGCCGGGTTCGGCCCGACCTATCATCGATAGCATGACTGCACACACTGCTACCGCTCGCTGGACCGGACGACCGAAGGTCATCGTGCTTGGCGCCGGAGATCGCCCGGCAATTCGGGCCGCGGCCGAAGCCTTGCGCCCCACGGTCGAAGCCAGCGCAGACATCGTGCTGTGGGATTTGGCGTTCTCCGCGTCGCTAACGGATGTCGACGCAGACCTGGTGATCGTATTCGGCGGGGATGGCTCGATTCTCAGCGCTGCGCATCAGATGGGCTATCGCCAATTGCCTGTCGTAGCGGTCAACCTGGGGAAATTGGGTTTCCTGGCGGATCTGTCGACCGAGCAGTTTTGCGCGGCGCTCCCCAAGATCTGTCGCGGCGAATTCCGGGAAGTGGAACATCTGATGTTCGAGTGCCGCGTGGAGCGCGATGGCCACGTGCTGGCAAACTACCTGGGGTTGAACGAGGTGGCTGTGCTGGGCGGACCTCCGTTCTCGATCCTCGACGTCCACGTTTACGTCGACTCGGAGCTAGTCACTACTTACAGTTGTGATGGCTTGATCATTAGCACGCCTGTCGGATCAACGGCGCACAGCCTGTCGGCCGGTGGTCCGATTTTGCGGAAGGACTTGCAGGCGTTCGTCTTCCTTCCGATCAGCCCGCACGCGCTGACGAATCGGCCGGTCGTGGACAGCGCGGATCGGATCTACGAGTTGGCGCTCGAACGGCCGCATGCTGGCGCCAGCGTTGTGGTGGATGGTCGTTTGATGGTCGACATCTCAGCCACGGACCGAATTCGCGTGGAGCGAGCAAAGCCCTGTTTCAAGCTAGTCGAAGTTGCCGGTCACGGCTATTATCGCACCCTTCGCGAGAAGCTCGGTTGGGGCGGACGACTACGAAACGACGGTTGACCGCCGAACGTTCCGTTTGCTGTCGCGAATTTTTAGTAATAGACCAGGCACTGGCGGAGCCAGTGGCACACGCAGATTTCCCTGTCGACGATCTCCCGCGGTCGTAGCGACGGAAGCATTATTCAAATTCTGATCACGGATTCCCTTGCTCGAAAGGATGCGAGCCGGATGATGATTCACCGCATTCGCTTGATGTTTGGTTTTGGGTTGTCGTTGCTCCTGGTTGCCGCGTCGGCGACAAGTATCCGCGCAGGCGCAACCGAGGATGGCAAGCCCGCCAGTGGCGTCACTGGCCCAGCCGCGCCGGCGCCACGTCCGGAATTGCCCGGGCCGAAGTATTCGCTGCGCTACAAGTTCGAGCCCGGTGAGACGATTCGCTGGAAGGTCGAGCACCGGGCCGAGGTCCGCACCACGGTCAACGGCAGCACCCAAACGGCCGAGACGCAAAGCAACTCGGTCAAGGTGTGGAAGGTGACCAGCGTCGACGGACTCAAGAAGCAGGCGAAGTTCGTCCACCTGGTCGAAAGCGTCGATATGCGGCAAGTCGTCAGCGGCCGGCAAGAGGTCCGCTACAACAGTCAGTCAGGCGAGGCGCCGCCACCAGGTTTTGAAAACGTGGCCAAAGACGTGGGTGTGCCGCTGAGCGAGTTCACCATCGACTTGCGCGGTTACGTTCTGCGCCGCGATGAAAAGCGAAAAGACTCACAACCCAGCCAGGGCGAAATCACCATCCCGCTGCCGGATCATGAAGTGGCCATCGGCGAAGTCTGGTCGCAGCCCAACATGGTCACGGTGAAATACAAAGACGGCTCACCGAAGCAGATCAAGACGCGCCAGGATTATAAGCTGGTCGAAGTTGACCATGGTGTCGCCACCATTCTGCTCGAAACGACGATCGTCACGCCGAACAATGATCCGACGATCGACGCGCAGTTGATCCAACAAGTTGTTGACGGCACGATCCGCTTTGACATCAAGCTGGGGCGAGTGATCTCGCAGCAGACCGACATCGACAAACACGTGGTCGGTTTCCAGGGAGACTCGAGCAGCCTGCACTATGTGACACGGTTCACAGAGCGCCTGACGAACGAAGAGGGCGCCCTGGCCGGCGTGAAGGCTCCGACCGGACCGGCGCCTCCGCCAACCGCCGCCGCGCAAACGCCACCTGTAAAGTCTCCTGTAGCGCCTGCCAAGACTGCGCAAGCGAATACGACCCAAACGCCAGCTAATAAGCCAGCGACCGCGAAGCAGTCAGGGCCGAACAAAGCGCCGACTGCTCAGACCGCGCGTAATCCGGCGGCCAAGCGCCCACCGGCGTCGCAAGCAAAGCAGCCGACAACGTCGCCGAAAAACGTGACGCCGAATAAAACGGCGCGACGTCTCGACCCGCCCGCGCAGTCGACGACGCCGATTCCTCCCGCTCCGCCAAAGGCGCCTGCGGCGAATGACGTTGAGCCGGGCAAGACGGATCCCGACGCATAGCGTTCTGAGCAGTTCCTCCAGGCGATTTGCTACGTGCTCGCTGTCACATTGAAATAGCGCGCGCCGAAGATGATGCCAGCAAATCAGGCAATTTCCTGTCTTCAGCAAAACGAGTTTGCATTCTCGTAAGCCGCGGCGTCATGACACGATAGCATCGCTGGCGCCTGACTCCAATTACCAGGTTCACGTAACCGGGCTTCTGTGCGCTGGCTTAAATGGCGCCACACCGTGTACCGATACAACTGCTACCACCCACGCCTTGGCGGAAGGCGGTCGTGCAGATCGATCGTCGTTCGTCCCTCCCTTGGTTTCCACAGTCTGGGCTCCGGCCTGAATCCTTCCACAGCGCTCCATTCGGATTGCGCTTCACTGTTGAGAGGCAAAATGCGACAGACTCTGTGTGCGATGATCGCGTCGATGGCTGCGGCCACCGTGATCGTGGGCAGTCCCCGGCCGTTCGCTGTCGCAGCTCAAAAAGCGCCAGCGGTCGACTTGGAGGGGTCGTACATTCCAGTCCTGGAAACGAATGCCGATCAGGCAGGCTCGCAGGACCAGACGGACGCTACAAAGCAAGTGCCGCAACAGGCGCCTCCCAAGGCCGTGCTGCCCGCGAAATCTTCCCCCAAGGCGACCACAAACTCCAAAACGAACACGTCAGCAAACGAGCCGGCGGAGATTGCTTTGTCGGCCGATGAACCGGCGCAGCAAGAACCCGCCGCGCCGGCGTCACGTCGTCGCCAGCCGAATGTGAAACCGAGCGACCCGGTCGACGTCCCGAAGGCCAAGCCACTCTCGAACAACATCAAAACGGTGCCGGGCACTCCAGCTCGCGCCGCGCGACCGCTTCCTCCGGCGGCTCCTCATGCGGGAGCCGAACTGGCTCCGGCGACAGATCCGGAAATCGAGGGCGCCGACGATGGCGTGGGGACAGGCGCCGATGCTCCGGCGCCGCTGCCCGAAGGCGATTCGTCCTTTTCGCCCGAATCATTCAGCAAGACGCCAAGTCGTCCCTTGGCAGCGCCTTCCGAGTTGCGCCCCAGACAGCTCAGTCCGCAAATGGAGAAGCTGCGTCACCAGGTGCGCTCGACGCTGGGCTTTTACCACAACAAGCATCTGAACATTCGCGACCACAACCCTTGGGAGGTCATGCACTCGATCGTGGCCTACGGCGCGGCGGCACAACTCGATCGCGTCCAACCAAAGGATGATCCGGTCAATGCAATTTGCTGGATGTGCTGGAATGGCGATTGCAAAGGAATTCACATCCTGGACATCGAAGATGGCCGCGTGGCCGCTCGCAAAGGTCCGTACGTGCAAGGGCACCCCGGTCAGTTTTTGGCGATCCTGGCGCAATCTCGCGTGGCGACGAATTGTCCGATGCGAGTGGACGGCCGAGACTTCCTGCTCGAAGACTTGATCGAGTCCGAAAAGCTTGGTTGTCGCCCAAAAACTGAGTTGACGTTCAAGCTGATTTCGATGGCCTACTACTTGGAGATCGACGCCAAGTGGAAAAGCTCCGATGGTCAGGATTGGTCGATTGATCGCCTGATCAAGGAAGAGCTGGCGCAGCCGATTGTGGGCGCTGCCTGCGGTGGCACGCACCGACTGATGGGGTTGGCCTATGGAGTTCGCAAGCGCGAAATGTCCGGCCTGCCGATAACCGGCGAATTCGCACGGGCTCGCAAATTCCTCGACGACTATCATCGTTACACATTCAAAATGCAGAATCCGGACGGTTCGTTCAGCACGGAATGGTTCAAAGGACCTGGCGCCCGGCCAGACCTGGCGCGGCGCATTCAGACGAGCGGTCATATCCTGGAGTGGTTGTCGTATTCGCTATCGCTCGATGAGCTGGATGAACCGCGCGTCGTGAAAGCGGTCACGTACCTCAGCGGAGTGTTGCACCGTGGTAAGACTGAGAATTGGAGCGTGGGACCGCTGGGGCACGCACTGCACGCGCTGGCGATCTACGACGACCGCTATTTCCGCCAGTTCGATCCACCATCGAATGATGATGAAATGACCGATGACGGGCAGATCATTCCCACCGTCGGCGTCACGAAGTTCGACGATCAAGCCACGGCCGCGGCCGAAGTGAAGCCGGACGCCGAAGCAGCCCCTGCTGAGCAAGCGGCGACCCCGGCGTCAAACAAGGAAGCCGCCGAGCAGGGAAGTTCGGTCAAGGCGAGCGCCGAGAAATCCAGCGAGACTTCGCCGCAAGCATCGGCAAACCGCATTAAGCTGATCCAGCCTTAAAAGGAAAGGACGCCATTGTTCGACGGAATAGACCCATTCGCAGCCGCGCCGCTGGTTGATTCACCAGAGACGGCGAGCCTGGGCGAAGACGCAGGCCAGGTGCGCTGTTGCCCGGGGGAGCGAAACCTCGTACATTCTTCGGCACATCGTCACGTGGCGGCGGGACGACCTTTTTCCGCAATTTCTTGCGGCGCCACCAGCGATTCGTCCCTGCGTTCCAGGATTTGTCCCGAACGAATGAAGCACCCACGCGCCAGCGATGAATTTCTGACCATCCTGGGGGTAGCGCTGCGCTTGGCTGACGCGGTCCGCGTCGAAACGGTGCTGTTGTTGGTGGAATCGCCGGTGGATTGGAATCATCTCAAGCAGCACGCGATGGGGCGAGAGCTGCTGCTGGCCGCCGATAGCGTCGCGGCGCTCGAAGGCGCCGAGGCCGCCGGATTTCCGACGATTCTGCTGTCCGACGACGCGAATACGCCGGTGCATGAGAAGCTGTCTCAGGCGCTGCTGAACGCCGTGGCGGACGAGTTGGCGCCGAGTGGAGCCCGCGTGGTGGCTGTCTATGGCGGCTTTGATCCGCAGTCGATCGACTCGATCAGTCTGGTCGACCTGAGCGATCACCTGGGCCGGCTCACGGTGCGCGACCTACGGAAGTTGGAAACGCGCGTGCCGCTCGACACGATGCAGAGCGTGCTCAACCTGGCGCTCGACATTGGCCGCGAAGGGCGCGAAGGGAAACCGGTCGGCACGTTGTTCGTGGTGGGTGATACGGCCAAGGTTCGCAAGATGAGCCGCTCGGCCAGCTTCGATCCGATGAAGGGCTACAGTCGCAAAGATCGCAACCTGAAGCAGGCCCGCGTGCGGGAGGGAATCAAAGAAATTGCGCAGATGGACGGCGCGATCCTGGTTGCCCCAGATGGCACCGTGGAAGCCGCGGCGCAGTATCTTGACGCGTCGGCCGCTGACGTGACGTTATCCAAGGGCTTAGGCGCCCGCCACTGGGCCGCGGCAGCGATCAGCCGCGCCACCAAGGCCGTGGCCGTGGCCGTAAGCGAATCGAACGGCACGGTGCGCGTCTTTCAGGACGGCGAGGTCGTGCTCCGCGTCGAGCCATTCCGCCGCCCCATGAAATGGAAAGCCCGCGACACGGACCAAAGCGTCGACTTCTAGTCTTGTGCGTCTAGGCAGAAGAGTTGTTTGCCACCGAGGGCACCGAGAACTCAGAGAAGTCGGGAATGCGAGGCTCCTGCCGAGCAAGTCACTCTCGCCTCTCCGTGTCCGCTGTGCCCTTTGTGGCAAAAATGAATTTCTGAACGCGCCGGATCAGCTAGTAGCTCTTTGCGCGTTCGGATTCTTTTTGCTCCAACTCGCGGACGACCGACAGTAGGCGAGCGCGGATTTGTTCGAGGCGTTCTTCGTCATGGATTTTTCGGCCGTCTTGTTCGGTGACGTAGAAGACGTCGACCACCTGGTCCAGGTAGGTGCCGATCTTGGCGACGGCGACCGACAGGCCTAGTTCGAACAGCGCGCGGCCGACTGTGTACAACAGACCCATTCGGTCGGCGGCGAAGAATTCGACGACCGTGTATCGGTCTGACGTGCTGTTGTCGATCTTCACCTGGGTCGGCAACGGTTGTAGCTCGCCGGCCGTTGGTTTGTCGCCGGCGCGCCAAACCTTACGGAATGTGGGCCGCGCGTTCTCTGGATTCTTCAGGCATTTCACCACGGCCTGTTCGACTTCGCGCAATCTCGATGGCGGTGGCTGCTGGGCGTAATCCGGGTCGTGAACCCAAAACCGGTCGAAGATCAATCCGTCGGCCAGCGTGTTGATTTCGGCCGAGAGGATTTGCAAACCCTGGCTGGCCAGCGCGCCGCACAATTTGTGGAACACGCCCGGTGTGATTGCTTCATAGGCGCCCGCAATGACTTCGACGGCGCCGGTTTCGGACACAAAAACTGCCTGCGCAGAAACGTCTCCAGCGCCTAATTGCCGCAATGGCGACAGATCAGCGATGATCGCGCTGATTGGCGTTTTTTCCAAATAAGCAGCAGGCAGTGACTTCAGTTGCTTCGACCACCAGGCGGGATCTTCGTCCGGGTTCAGCAGACCGATGATCTCTTCGCGCCGCGAACGGAGCCATTCTTCGTTGCGTAGCGCAGGGGCGTCGCCAGACAGGTGTTCCATCGTGCGACGATGCAGGCCTGTGAGCACGTCAACCTTCCAGGCGTTCAAAACGTCTGGTCCCACGGCCGCCAGATCCGCCGCGCTCAGCACGTACAACATCTGCAACGTTTCGGGCGAGCCGACTTCGACGGCGAAGCGGACGATCAATTGTGGATCGCTCGTGTCGCGTCGAAACGCCAGGTGCGACATGTGCAAATGCTTGTGAATCAGGAACCGCAGGATCTCGGCGTCGCTGTCAGAAAGCCCCAGCGTCGGCGCGATTTCGTCGGCCATCCGCGCGCCCACGTCGCTGTGATCTTCGGCGAATCCTTTTCCCAGATCGTGCATCAACAGCGCCAGGTGCAATAGCCATTTGCGCTTGATCGCCCGATAGACTCGCCCCAGTGGTCCGGGGTCTTGGGCAAAACGAGTTGCTTCTTCGACGGCGCGGATTGAATGCTCGTCGACCGTGTATTTGTGATATTCGTTGAACTGCAGCAGCGATCGCGCATGCGTAAACGGCGGGACGATCTTCTCGAGCACGCCAATCTCGTGCAGCGTTCGTAGCATCTCGCCCAATCGCGCCGGATGATCCAGCAAGGACAGGAATCGTCGGCCAATTTCAGGTGACATCGCATCAGGCAACTTAGGAACGGTCGCGCGAATCGCCTCGCTGGCGTGATGCGCGATCGGCTTATTGCAACGATTCGCCAGATCGGCCAAGCGCAGAATCTGAGCCAGGTCCCCGCGCACTTTTTCGAGCGACTGCGGACGAACTGAAACCTGGCCCCGGCTGACGCGAAAATCATCCTCGAAGCGGTGACTATAAAGCGGGCTGAAGATTTCCAGCCAGCGCGGCCCGGAGCGCGCCGTGGTCACGAACCGGCTCGCCAGGTGGCTGACCGTGTGCGTCATGCGGAAGTATTCTTGCATGAACTGTTCGACCGGGAGCATGCCGGCTGAACCCTTATAGCCGTAGAGTTCGGCCAGCCGCATTTGCTCGGTGTTGTCGAGCACGTCGTTGGCCTTGCCGGCAGTAAAGTGCATTTCGTTTCGCACGCGCAGCAGGAAATCGCTCGCTTGCCGAATGGCCGCGTGATCCTGCGCAGATAAGGCCCCGGCCATCCGCAAGCCATCCGGATCAGCAACGCCATTACGAGCAAAGCCGACCCAGCGAATGAGTTGAATGTCGCGCAAGCCGCCGGGCGAGCGTTTGACGTTGGGCTGCAACAGGTAAACGGTCTCGCCATATTGCGCCCGCTCGTCGTGGCGGGCTTCGACGATCGTGGCCATCAGCCGGCGGGCGTGGCGGCGCGTTTGATGCTCGTAGCGACTGAAAAAGCGAGCGTACAACGCCTCACTGCCGGCCAGGAAGCGAGATTCAATCAGCGAGGTGCAAATCGTGGCGTCGTTCCGCGCAAACTGGCAGGCCTCGGTCACCGTTCGCACGCTCTGGCCGAGTTCCATTCGCACATCAGATAGGTCGCGCACCATCCGCTCGGCGAGCGGCGCTACCCGATCCCACACGCTGCGCGAGTAGAGGATCATCAGGTCGACGTCCGAATAGGGCGCCACGTCGCGGCGACCATAGCCGCCATGCGGCACCAGGGCGATGTGGGCCATCAGACCTTCCGGTCCACTCTCGCCGAGATCGGCGAGCGCCGCTTCGAAGAGCTCGAGCACGATCGAGTCGTAAAGATCCGCGATGGCGTTGCAGATCTGCGCGCTGGGAGAGTTTTGCGCGTGGCGCTGGCGGATCTTTTCGCGCCCTTCGACCAAGCGCTCGCGGGCCGCGATCAGACCGGGCCGCATTCCTGGAACACTAGTCATGCGAACAACGCCGATCGATCGTCACAAGGTGTTTTGAGTTCGCAAAATACATCCGCGTCCGTTTTGCCGCCGACTTGGATAGCTACGGGTCCAGTCAGACCGCCTCTTCCCCTGTCTCGCCAGTCCGAATTCGCACGGTTTCGTCCAGATCGATGACGAAAATCTTGCCGTCGCCGATCTGGCCGGTCTGCGCCGCCTGCATGATCACGTCGATCGCGCGGCGCAAGCCATCGTTGGGGACGACAATTTCGACTTTGACCTTGGGGACGAAATCGACCGAGTATTCGGTCCCCCGGTACATCTCGGTATGACCTTTTTGGCGGCCGAAACCGCGGACCTCGCTGACGGTCATCCCGCGGATGCCTTGCGCGCTGAGCGAGTTCTTTACGTCTTCGAGCTTGAAATGGCGAATGATCGCCTCGATCTTCTTCATCTTCTCAACTCCGTTAATAGCTCTGGCAGCGCCTCGCCCCTTCGCCAGGAGATCGAAACGTTATGCGGTCAGAGCTGCAGTGTCATATCTCGGCGCCGGCGTCATGGGGGCGACCAGTCTTGCGCGCCGCGCACGGCCGGTCAGTTGGACGACAACGACATTCAAATAAAGATGTAACCTTCTTCGCCGTGTTGGCTGAAATCGAGCCCTTGGATCTCGTCGTGCTGCGAGACTCGCAGACCCATCGTGGCGTCGAGAACCTTTAGGATGACAAACGTCGCCACAATGGCAAAGCCCCAGGTGACGGCGACGGCCACGGCCTGCGAGGCGATTCCTGGCGTTACGAGGGAACCAATGGCCGTGCCATCCAGCAGGCCGAGTGGTTTGACGCCGCCGGCGACGGCCCGTTCGGCAAAGACGCCAGTCAGCAGGGCGCCCAGCGTTCCGCCAACGCCATGCACGCCAAAAGCGTCGAGCGAGTCATCGTAGCCCATGCGGGTTTTCAACGTGGTGCAGGCAAAAAAGCAGGCGACCCCGGCCGCGGCGCCGATTGCCAAAGCGGGCATTGGTTGCACGTAGCCCGCCGCCGGCGTGACACATACCAGGCCGGCCACTGCGCCAGAGCAAGTTCCCAGCACGCTGGCTTTGCCGCGCGTGATCCATTCCATACCGGCCCAAGCTAGCGCCCCGGCCGCGGCCGCAAAATGGGTCGCCGCGAACGCGCTCGAGGCCTGACTGCCGGCGTTCAGTGCGCTGCCGGCGTTGAACCCGAACCATCCGACCCAAAGCATGGCGGCGCCAATGGCCGTGTACGTCAAATTATGTGGTGGCATCGGATCCGACCCAAAGCCGAGCCTTCGCCCCATCACCAGCGCGCAAATCAACGCCGAGACCCCGGAGCTGATATGCACGACCGTTCCGCCGGCAAAGTCGAGCGCGCCGGCCCAGGCGCCGGGTGTTTTGCCCGCCAATTCCGGCGTCGCCGATGAAAAATCGTAAGCAAACAGTCCGCCATCCCACACCCAGTGACAGATCGGGCAATAAACCAGCGTTCCCCACAGAATCGAGAAGACGACCATCGTGTTGAACTTCATCCGCTCGGCAAACGCGCCGCAGATCAAGGCCGGCGTGATAATGAAGAACATCCCCTGAAACAACATGTGCGTCAGCCGCGGTATCGTCCCTTCGAGCGGATGCCTCACAATCCCCTTTTCGCACACCGTTGGCGTGACGTTCTGTAGAAAAAGAAACTCTAGATTGCCGATGTAAGGGCTGTAGCCGTCGCTGCCCGAGGTTCCGCCGAAGGCCAGCGAATAGCCCCACAAGGCCCAAACCACGCTCATCAGCCCCATCAAAAAGATGCACTGCATCATCACGCTTAGCACGTTCTTTTTGCGGACCAACCCGCAATAGAAGAGCGCGAGCCCGGGCGCGGTCATCATCAGCACCAGGGCCGACGAGGTGAGCATCCAGGCGTTGTCGGCGGGGTTCAATTGCACTTCGACCGCAGCCGGCTCGTGCGAGCTTTCGACGTCCTTCGCAGCATTAGCGTCCGGCGTAGGCGCGGTTGCCGCGTCTGGCGCCTTGTCTGGAGTGGAATCTTGAGCGTGCGAGACGGTCGCGCAGGCGAGTATCGCCAAAACAGCGCACACGAGCAGCACGCTTTGCTTGATCACGGACATCGTTTGCACTCCATGCAAGAAAAATAGCGGCGGGGGCACTCTGGGCGAACCGATCGACGCCTGGCAGGCGCTCGCCCAATAACCGTTGACCGGCTGGATCGGCAGCGCTCTGGCTGCTTTGCCGCCGTCGTATCCCCCCAATGCCGTACAAGTTAACGCTGAAGGGGTGTAATTGCAAAGCGATCAGACTTCACAGCGGCCTCGATGGAGCGCCGCGTGACCCGCAGAATCGGCAAAACAGCGCGCGGAGCGGGTCATGGAACTTGCCGTAGAGGGAGCGAAAGCCGACTCGATCACATTAATGGTTTCGCGACCGGCGGCTAGCCGCACAAGGGCTGATTCCTTGCCGAGCGCCGGACTACGGGCTACGATCGAGCGGAGCGATGGGCATTCGCCTAATCGTCGAGACGGATGTCGCCAGACTACTGAGGTTTCGCATGTTCCAACGCAAGCACCATATCGCCTTCGCTGTGATCGCCATCATCGCGGTGCTGGGGATGATCTTCTATTCGCTGTCCGACGACTTCGGACTGGTGCCCAGCCAGCAAGGCAAGCAGGAAACGGCGGCGCCGTAAGTGCGCCCGCGTTCCAAGCTCACACTTGCGTGAGCTTGCTTCCGCGCCCGTCAGGTGAGCTCCACCACGGGCCGCCCCGTCGCCAACAGTTGCGGTCGTCCTTGCCGGTCGACGATTCTTTGCGCCGGGTCGATCCCGAGCGACCAAAGCACCGTGGCCACCAGATCTGGCGGTGTGACGCCACGATCAGCCACAAAGCCGGCGATCTCGTCCGACCGTCCGTAGACCTGCCCGCCGCGGACCCCTCCGCCGGCCAGCAGCACGCTGTACGCGAAGGGCCAATGGTCGCGCCCGCTAGCGTTGGTCGCCGAGTTCATCACGATCCGGCCAACGCGCGGCGTGCGGCCGAATTCGCCCATCACCACCACGAGCGTGCTATCGAGCATGCCGCGCTGGCTCAGATCTGCCAATAACGCCGAGAGCGCGCGATCGAACGGCGGCAGCAACGTGTTCTTGAGCGTGGCGAAGTTGTCTCGGTGCGTGTCCCAGAAAGGGCTCTTCACGTCGCGCCCGTCGTCGTGCCAATTGACAGTCACTAACGTGGCGCCGGCCTCGACGAGCCGCCGCGAAAGGAGCAGTCCCTGGCCGAATGGCTCGCGGCCGTAACGATCTCGCAAAGTTGTCGGTTCGCTTTCCAGGTCAAAGGCCTGCCGCGCTTTGGGCGAGGCGACGATCGAAAACGCCTGGCGATAGAGCGCGTCTAGCTGATCGAGTTGCTCACAGTCGGCCAGCCGGCCGAGTTGGCCGTTGAATTCTTTGAGCAGTGAGCGCCGCGCCGAAAGCCGATCGAGCGTCATGCCGCCAGGCAGTTCGATGCCGGAGACTGCAAACTGCTGTCCCGACTTGTCGGCTTTGACCAGCCACGGATCGAACGTTTTGCCGAGGAACCCTCCCACTTCGCCCGCGTACTCGGCCGGCAGATCAAGAAAGCGATTCCAGCGCGGCAACGTCACCGATGGGGGGAACTCAGCCCGTGGCCCTCGCGCCCGGGCGACCATCGCGCCGAGCGACGGGTAATCATCCGGCGCGGGCTGGGCGTCGAGATCAGGCCGCGCGTGCTCGCGACCGGTGAACATGTAATAAAGGCCATAACCGTGCCGCGGGTGCAGATGATGCATCGAGCGGACGATGGCGAACTTGTCGGTCTGCTGGGCGAGCAGCGGCAGGTGCTCGCAGATCCGCACGCCCGGCGTGACGGTGTCGATGGGCTTGAACTCGCCGCGAAAATCGCTGGCGGCGTCGGGCTTCATATCGAACGTGTCGATCTGGCTTGGCCCGCCGAAGAGATAGATCAAAATGCAAGCCTGGGCCTTGCCCGGCGTGGCGCGGGCCGTGCTCGCCGGCGCCTCCTGTGCGGCTGCTTGGCGTCGCAACACATCCGGCAGCGCCACGCCAAGCGCCCCGAGCCCGCCGATCTGCAGCATATCTCGGCGAGTGAAGCCGTCGCAGAGCCGTCGATTGTGACCGTTGATCGAGAGCATGCCCGTTAGCGTATCCGGCCCCCGATGGCGAGGCAACTTTTGGGGCGTCGAATGTGACCGATGCCTGTCGACCTATTAGAATGGGGGCATGTTTACCGACCGCAATCGCCGAGGCTGGATCCCGGTAGCGCTGGCAGGCGCTGTTCTGCTGACCATCGCTGCGGTCGCGCTGGTGGCGTATCACGTCCATTGGGCACGCGAGCGACACGCATTTCTCACTCGCGAGCAAGAGACGTGGGAGGCGAAGGGGGCAACTCGTCGCTACATCATCAGCCAAGAAGAGTGTCGTGCACCGTTGCTCCTGAGGGTGGTCGGCGAGCGCGGCTATGATTGCGTTTGCATCACCGTGGACGTTGTATCGCGACCAGGGTTTACGGACGCGGAACGCAACCACATCAATGAGGCCAGGCATCTGTTCCCCGAAGCCCGTGTTAGCACGTTCTACATCGACCTTGAAGCACCGGACGGTATTCGATCAGTTAGCATCGAAAGCTCGGTCGACGAAATGTCGGAACTTACGGCGTTCATAAAAAACTTCCACGACGGCGATTGGTGGTAAGCACAATCATTGCGAGCGAACCGACGAACTCGTGGCTTCCCGAATTCGGCGGTCCGTGAGCAAGTGAACGCTATCCACTCGCCGACGCCCGCGGTCCATCACTTACCGTCCGCAACGCCGCCGGCAGAAATCGCAGCAGATCGCTGGCAATCAAGGACACTTCGCCCAACTCGGCCGCGGCCAGGTCGCCGGCCAGGCCGTGGACGTGCGTTGCCAGGCGCGCGGCGTCGTACGGCGCTAGTCCCTGGCACAACAGCGCCGTGGTAACGCCGGTCAGCACATCTCCGGCGCCGCCGGTGGCCATGCCGGGATTGCCGGTCGAGTTGTGCGATCGTCGCGCGCCATCGGTGATCAGCGTGCGATGTCCCTTCAAAACAATCACCACGCCCCACAGTGCCGCAAGTTGCACGGCGCGGGCTTCCATTCGCTCACGATCAGATTCGGCCGTTGCGCCTTGCGTGCCGCTTAAACGGGCGAACTCGCCCGGATGAGGCGTGAGAATGCGCGGGCCGCCCGGATTACGCAGCGCATCTGGTTGCGCAGCCAGGGCATTGAGCGCGTCGGCGTCGAAGACGGCCGGTTGAGGTAGCGTCGTGTAAAGCCATGCGACCAATTCGTCGAGTTCTGTCGAGCGCGATAATCCCGGCCCACACGCCACGGCTGTCGCCACTTTGAGCATCGGCAGCAATTCCTTTTTCGCAGGCGCCGCGATGCGACCGTCTTTGTCCGCTAGCGGTGAGGTCATCAGCGAAGGCTCGAACGTCGAGACAGCGTCGAGCACGCTATCTGGGACAGCGACGCGAACCAGGCCGGCGCCACTGCGAAGACACGCGATGCCAGCCAGACCAATCGCGCCGGCCATCCCACGCGAGCCACCGATCAAAAGGGCCCGCCCGTAGTCCCCCTTGTGACCCTCTGGGTCGCGCTTGGCCAATTTCGGAAGTGGTTCGATTTCGTTCATGAATTTCGCCGGCGCGCGGCGTTGCGCGCGATCAGACCGGCTACGTAGGCGCCTTTGAAGCCGGCGTCAATATTCACCACAGTCACATTCGCGGCGCAACTGTTGAGCATGCTCAACAGCGCCGCCATGCCACCGAGATTTGCTCCGTAGCCAACGCTGGTCGGCACACCGATCACCGGGCAATCGACATAGCCGCCGACGACGCTCGGTAGCGCCCCTTCCATGCCGGCGATTACGACCACTGCGTCCGATCCTAAAATCTGCGGCAGTCGCGCCGGTAGGCGGTGTGGACCGGCGACGCCAACGTCTTGCACAAAGCGAACGTCAGCGCCCATCCAGAGCGCCGTCTCACGGGCTTCTTCCGCCACTGGTAAGTCGCTCGTGCCGGCGGTGACAATCGCCACGCGCCCACCGTTTTTCTCGGCCTCGGCCGGCGGCTGATCAAGCGGGATGCGGAATGTTCTACCTAGTGGACTGTATCGTCCGGTCGGGAATGTGCGGAGCAACTCCTCGGCGAAGTCGGGCTTGATCCGCGTGGCGAAGACATCCACGTTTTCGGCCCGCAGCGCGGTAAAAATCCGCTCCAGCGATTCGAGCGTTTTTCCTTCGCCGAAAACGACCTCAGGGAAACCGCAACGGCGATGGCGGTCGAGATCCAATTGAGCGTCGCCGGTATCGGCGATCGGTGAGCGCGAGAGCTGGCGGACGAAGTCCTCGACCGAGAGGCCACCCCGCAATAGCTCTGACGCCAGATGATTTAGTTCGGCTGGTTCCATACCTCAATGGTACCCCCCGAATTCGCGCCAAGCGAGGCAGGCGAGGGTTAAGCCCTGCAGGGGCGAAAGTTAATGGCCAGGGACGTAAGTCAGGTTTACACCCCTGGCTATTGACTGCCCGCCCCTGCGGGGCCGCTTCTGCGATCCTTGCGGTATGTGTTGGGCCGACTGCAGCCGCCATTTGGTGTTGTCAATCCATCCCTTAAGTGATAGCAAATAGCAAAGTTATGCTGGACAGGCGGCCTGCGTAGCCAGCGGGGGTGATCGCCCCGGCCACGGCGCGGCCGTTTCTTTGACAAGGTCGACATCTGATGAGCCGTTTCGAAACGCGCAGGGGCAACCTGCGCAAACTGGTGCGCAAAGAGGGCGCCGAGGCCCTGCTGGTCACCAACTTTACAAACGTCACCTATCTGACGGGCTTCACCGGCGACGACAGCTATCTGCTGGTCGGCCCCAAAGACACAATTCTGATCAGCGATCCGCGTTACACGACGCAGCTCGAGGAAGAATGCCCTGACGTCACGCACCACATTCGCCCACCCGGCCGCAGCATGCTGGATGGCGTGGCGGAGGCAGTCGCCGCGGCCAAGGTCTCGAAGTTGGCCATTGAGGCCGACAGCATGAGCGTGGCGCTGTATGGGCAGATCATCAGCAAGCTCTCGCGCGCGTCGCTGATGCAGGCCGCCGGCCTGGTCGAAGAGCTGCGCGTCGTCAAAGACAAGCAGGAGATCGAAGAGATCTGCCTGGCGGCTCGCTACGCGGAAAAGGCGCTTGCGATCTTGCGCGCCACCTTGCGAGCGGAGAAGACAGAGAAAGAGGTCGCCGCCGATCTGGAGCACCAGTTGCGACTGTTGGGAGCCAACGGTTGCAGCTTTCCGCCGATCATCGCCGTGGGGGCGCGGGCGGCGCTACCGCACGCACGGCCGACCGAGCAAAAAATTGGCGCGGCGGACTTCGTTTTGGTCGACTGGGGGGCTACGGCAAGGCAGTACAAGAGCGACTTGACGCGTGTACTAGTGACCGGTAAGATTTCGCCCAAACTCGAACGCGTGTATAACGTTGTGCTCGAAGCACAGGAGCGGGCCATCGCCGCCGTTCGCCCCGGAATGACCGGTCGCGAGGTCGACGCTGTCGCCCGAGGAGTGATTAAAGACGCGGGGTTCGGCAAGCAATTTGGTCACGGTCTCGGGCATGGATTGGGACTCGATATCCACGAGGCGCCACGGCTGGCTGCCGCCGCGGAGCAAGTCCTGAAGCCCGGCATGGTTGTGACGGTCGAACCCGGGATTTATCTGCCTGGTTGGGGCGGCGTCCGGATCGAGGACGACATTCTCATCACCAAGGATGGCTGTGAGGTCCTGACCAACGTCCCCAAGAAGCTGGAAGAGTGTGTCGTTGTTTAGTTTTGCGTCGTCCCATACCAACCCGCAGCGCAAGCTGAGGGGATAACGTGGAAAGAACCCTAGCTAGCGCGTCGGGTTCGTGGGACGCGGCGCCCGGTGCGTCGCCAGATTTGTAGGGCACGCACCCCGTGCGTGCCGACCGCAGTACAGCGCAGGTACGCACGGGGTGCGTACCCTACCGAGGGAGAGTCGAAAGATGGCCAACTCCGCGTCGAACGCCGGTGGCGGCTCGGGCGATGTCTTCGATCTGAAGAAGCTCCGCCAGTTGATCGAATTGATGAACGAGCACGACCTCGGCGAGGTCGATCTGAAACAGGGCTCGTCGCGGGTTCGCCTGCGCCGCGGCGGAGAGCCAGCCGCGCCGATCGAAGTTCGCCAGAGTGGTCCAAGTGGCGGCGCCAGTCGCAGCTCGGCGCCTCCGGTCGCTGCCGCAGCCAGCGATGAGCATTTGGTGGTGATCAAAAGCCCGATGGTCGGCACCTTTTACGCGTCGCCCAGCCCTGACGCGCCAGCCTTTGTGAAGGTCGGTGACCGCGTCGGTCGTGACACGACGGTCTGCATCGTCGAGGCGATGAAGGTCTTCAACGAGATTCCGGCCGAGGCCTCGGGCCAGATCGTGGCGGTGCTGGTCGAGACGGGCGCCCCGGTCGAGTTCGGACAGCCCCTGTTCAAACTCGATCCTCGCCTTTAATAAGTCGGAATAGCGGACGGGCGAGTGGCGACGCCGAGCGCCCCGAAAACGCGGACGTTGGACGCTGGCGCCGGATGATCGTCGCCGCGGCGTCGAAACGACGCCCGTCGGCCGGAACACACGGGTGACTTCATGTTCAAACGGATCCTGGTTGCGAATCGGGGCGAGATTGCGCTGCGTGTGATCCGCGCTTGCCGGGAGTTAGGCGTCGAGACCGTCGCTATCTACAGCGAGGCCGACCGCGGCGCTCAGTACCTCGACCTGGCAGACGAAGCCTATTGCGTCGGTCCGGCCAAGGCCGCGGACAGCTATCTGAAGATTGACCGGGTCATCAGCGCCGCCGAGATCGGCAACGTGCAGGCGATCCATCCCGGCTATGGCTTCTTGTCTGAGAACGCCCACTTCAATGAAGTCTGTCGCAGTTGCAACATTGACTTCATCGGCCCCGGCTTCGAGGCGATGCGCCGCCTGGGCGATAAGAACGAAGCCCGCAAGATGGCCCGCGCCGCCAACGTGCCGTGCGTGCCTGGCAGCGACGGGCTGATCACCGATGAAAAAGAGGCGATCTCCGTCGCTCGCGAGATCGGCTTTCCAGTCCTGATCAAGGCCACCGCCGGCGGTGGCGGCAAAGGAATGCGCGTCGCCGCGAATGACCTTTCGCTGAAGAGCGCGATCCAGCAAGCCCAGGCCGAAGCGCTGGCCGCGTTTGGCAACGCTGGCATTTATCTCGAGCGGTACGTCGAGCTGCCCCGGCACATTGAAGTACAGATCGTCGCCGACCATCACGGCAACGTCGTGCACCTCTGGGAGCGCGATTGCACGATGCAGCGCCGCCACCAGAAAGTGATCGAAGAGAGCCCCGCCGCGCATTTGGAGCCGCAAGTTCGCAACGCCATTTGCGAGGCGGCCGTGCGGTTGATCAAGTCAGCCGACTACACGAACGCCGGCACGGTGGAATTTATCGTTGATCGCCAGAACAACTTTTATTTCATCGAAGTCAACGCGCGGATCCAGGTCGAGCATCCGGTGACGGAAATGGTCACCGGCATCGATCTGATCAAGACGCAATTGCGCATCGCGTCTGGCGAGCCGCTCCCATTCAAGCAGTCCGACATCAAGCAAACCGGCGTCGCGCTCGAATGCCGGATCAACGCCGAAGACCCGGCGCGAGGCTTTCAGCCCTCACCAGGACTAATTACGCGAATGATGACGCCGGGCGGGCCGGGGGTGCGCTTCGATTCGCACGCCTATCCGGGCTACACCGTTTCGCCGCATTACGATTCGATGATCGGTAAGCTGCTGGTCCATCGACCGACGCGCGACGAGGCGATCCAGGCCATGAAGCAGGCGCTGGGGGAATTGCGGATCGAAGGGATCAAGACCACGGCCAGCCGCCAGCAGGACATCTTGAGTCACGCCGCCTTCTCGGCAGGAACTGTCGACACGAAGTTCATCGAAAGAACCTGGCCAGGTTGACGCCCTGAGAACTCCCTCTCCCGCCGGGGGGAGGCCGGGGGCGCAGGGCGGGGCTAGTCAGATCCGACCATTTCGGTCATCACATGGAAATACGTAGGTCACGCACCCCGTGCGTGACCGACTTGCGAGCCGCCTGTCACGCACGGGGTGCATGACCTACATACTTCTCCCTCTGGGGGAATCGGTTCCATCGCCTCCCTCTCCCGGCGGGAGAGGGTTGGGGTGAGGGCTGTGGCTAGTTTGACTACGTGAAAGAGAAAAATCTAATCGCGGCGCGAGCCCTCATCCGGTGAGCGGGTACCGACGTGTAGCGTGGGTCGGCTCACCACCTTCTCCCCAGGGGAGAAGGATGCGAGGTTCACACGTTGCTCGGAGAGTTCAATAATGGCGAAAACGACTGAAGCTCTTTCCAGCCCCTCACATGCCGAGAGCACAATCCGCAAGGTGGCGATCCTGTTCGCCGGCGGTCCGGCTCCGGCCGCCAATGCGGTGATTTCGACGGCCGCCGCTTCGTTCCTGCGCAACGGCATCAAGGTCGTGGGCATCATGAACGGCTATTCGCGCCTGCTTGAGTTCGGCGTCGAGCATCCGCTGCTCGAAGGACGTGATTACGTCACCATCGGTCACGCCATGCTCAAGCGGACGCGCAACAGCCAAGGCATCATGATCGGCACGGCCCGCGCCAATCCGGGCAAGGAAGTGAACAGCCTGGCCGACTTGGACAAGCCGGAATGCGTGGCGGCGCTGAAGACCGTGTACGACGCGATGGTTTCGATCGAAGTCGACGCCCTGGTTTCCATCGGCGGCGACGACACGCTCAAGACCGCTAACAAGTTCAAGCTGTTTCAAGATCGCCTGCCGGCCGACGCGCGGCGGATCCCGGTCGTTCATCTGCCGAAGACGATCGACAACGATTACATGGGCATTGATTTCACGTTCGGTTATTTCACGGCGGTCGAAACCCTGGCGACAGAGATTCGCAATCTGCTGGCAGACGCCGAGGCGTCGCGCTCGTACTTCCTGGCCGAGACGATGGGACGCAGCGCTGGCTGGCTGGCGTACGGATCGGCGATTGCCGGCGAGGCCAGCATGGTCGTCAGCGTCGAAGACATCATTGGTCGTTACCGGGGCGAAGAAACGTACACCAAGCCCGGCACAGACCAGACGATTACGCGCACGATCATGAAAGTCGACGAAGTCGTGCGGCGGCTGGTCGCCACGATGCGGGCTCGCGACAACGAGAAAAAAGAATTCGGCGTGATCGTCATGGCCGAGGGACTCGCTGAGTTCCTGCCGATGAGCTACTTGGAAGGGATCCCGCGCGATGATCACGGACACATCTCGGTCTCGCAGGTGAATCTGGGGCGAACCTTCGCGCGGATGATCTCCGAAGAGTACAAGCGGCAGACTGGCAAGTCGCGCCGAGTGACCGGCCTGCAACTAGGTTACGAAGCCCGCTGCGCCAAGCCGCTGGCGTTCGACGTGATGCTGGGCAGCCAGCTTGGCGTCGGCGCCTACCGGGCGCTCGTCGAAGAGAAGCTCAACGGCGTGATGGTCTCGGTCTCCGGCCAGTTGAAGCTGAACTATGTGCCGTTCACGGAACTGGTCGACCAGGAGACGCTAGTGACCGTGGTGCGCTACGTGACCCGCAGTCGGACTTTCATCGCCTGGCGCGGTTTGTCGAGACGCACGTCAACGAGTAGCGCAGGCCGTCATGCGGAGCTCGTGCTGCGGCTATTTCTTCTTCAGATCGAAGGGCGGCAATACGTTCTCTCCTAGAACGACCATCGCCTGTAGGCCGGACTGTTCCGGCTGCCGATAGCGCTCTGGAAGCAGTTGAGCGCCGTCGCGGACCAGTTCTTCGCCTACTTGCCGCGGCGACCGCAATTCAACGGTCACTTTGTACTCACCTGGCGGCGCTCCGTCATTCGCCTTGTTGGTCGTCAGAATGAATAGACCGTCCGCATCGGTGAACCCGCGAGGCTTGGCGTGCCAATCAACGACTGGCGTGACCGGGTGAAACACCACGAGGGCCTCGGCGATGGGCTTGCCGTCGACCAGGATTTGGCCTCGCGTCGGCTGGCAGTTGAGGTTCGGTCCACGCTCGCAGCCCGCTAGCAGCAGAGCGCCCGTCATCGCGCCACAGAGCAGGCACACATTCAGTGCAGAAGCGCTCATGGCGCCGCGCCCGTTTCGCTTCCGCCGCGCGTGACGAGGGTCGCCAGCAGGTAAAGGTCTGTCTGTTCCGTCATCAGTCGGACAGAGCCATCTCCCAGGGCGAAGTTCGCGCCACCGGCGTGAAAACCAAAGAAGCAATGCCCCCACTCGTTGGAATTGTTGATCGACATGGCGCCAGGGACAGAGAGCGCCGCTTCGTTCCAGACGATCCGTTGGCCGATTTCGTAAGGATTGTCCGTCGTCGCCCATGCGCCGCCGCGGGCGCGCACCTTGGGGCTGCCGGTGTAATCGACCGCGCTCATGCCTTGGCCGCGCCGCCAGACGTCTTCACGGCCAGCGCACTCGCCGAACATGATGGTATTCGAAAGGCCATCGGTCACGTCCGAGAGTCGATTAAGCAAATAGCCCGGATTCGTCGCGGTCGGTTTCACGTAGGGTCGAATCATGCCGTACAACGTTGTGCCGCCGCCTGCGAACTTCGACGCTGCGGGGAGTTCGTTGTTGATGTCCAAATGCACTCCGGTCGGCACGAAGTAGTCGCCGCAGGCGCCGGTCTTGTTCGGCGGAGTTGCTTCCGGTTTGTCCTGGATGCGTTCCTGGTCCGGAGTCGAGGGGCAGTTCATCACCGCCAATGGCTTGATGACCAGTTCCCGATTTGGCGTGACCCACCAGTCCTTCGACAGGTTGTAGCTGGCAAGCAAGGCTTGCTGCTCAATGTACGGCAGCACAGCCGGTACCCAATTGTTCGTTCCGCTGAGTGGCTGCCCACTGGTTGCCAGCGGCAACTTGCTGTTGGTGTTCTCGAAGTTCAAGGTAGCCAGCGAAAGTTGCTTGAGATTGTTCGAACACGTGCTTCGCCTGGCTGCCTCGCGCGCCATTTGCACCGCGGGCAATAACAACCCGATCAAGATGCCGATGATCGCGATCACGACCAGCAACTCGACCAACGTGAACCCGCCCACGATCCGATTTTTCATGTTTAGTCCCTGTGCTTGCTCTGTTCCATTGCGCTCGGGCCGATGTGGAAGGCAACCCTGATGCCGCGCTCCGTAATTCTCAAAAAATTACGAAAATGTCAGGTAAATTACGGGCGTTTATATATCAGGAGCGAGGCCAACATGTCACGGACTGGTGTCGGATTGGTCGCGCACGGCGAAAAAATGATCACGGAGCTGAGGAGCGAGGGCCGGCGAAGTGGTTTGGCGCGTGTCGATTCACGCGAGAGGACGCCGTAAAACCTGCCTACGGGGCTTGGAACCTCAGCAATCACTGCTAAATCGTTCAGTGAGCTGGGTTTGCCCCACTTCGCCAAAGCGTCTAAAATCTGACGTCTTGTCTGATTCTGCGGTCCATTCAACGAACCGTCGATGAATCATTCCAGACAATCGACGGACACATTCTCGGCCTCGATTGGTCGCGTGAATGCTCGACTTGAATCATCCAAAGACCAGGTTTGTGTTTGCCGTGGCGGGTTGCGCCGACGCAATACTCTCGCTGGCAAAGAGGATGACACTTGTCGACACAGAACGAAAGCGCGCCCTATTAGCTCAATCGAAGCGACACCTGGACGAAATGCGGCGACTAGCGGTCGAAGGGTGGGACGGCTCGCCAAAGCTGACAAGTGCGATCGATGCTCTGGAGAATAGCCTGACGACGTTTGCTGCTATCCCCTCGAATAATGACTTTGCCAGCGAATGGCAAGGAAAACAATGCACAATATGCGGGCTGCAGATTCAAGACCTCAAAGGCTACGAAGATATGGTTTATTGTCGCGGTTGCCTGAAGCACTTCGATGCGGGTAGGGAAGCGGTAGACGAGGCGTTCGGTCTCGATGCAATTTAGGTTTCAATAGTGCTGTTGTACCGTTGAAAGTGCGACTCGATTTTCGAGATGCAACAGTCCAAAGGTGTGAAAAGAATTCCCCAATGCGATTCACCAAGATGCAAGGCGCCGGCAACGACTACGTGTATGTCGATTGCTTTCGCGAGAACCTGCCGGAGGACCCCGCCGAGACGGCTCGCCTGGTGGCCGATCGTCATTTTGGCGTCGGCGGCGACGGGATGATTCTGATCTGCCCTTCGAACGTGGCTGATGCGCGGATGCGAATGTTCAACGCCGACGGCTCTGA
>Ga0268266_10000791_pt1 | contig 42174 bp, 37 predicted proteins | sample KBSS13metaG_FD_190356 | JGI IMG/M metagenome (GOLD analysis project Ga0268266, IMG submission 190356) | Switchgrass rhizosphere microbial communities from Kellogg Biological Station, Michigan, USA - KBS S1-3 metaG (SPAdes) (version 2) | ecosystem: Host-associated > Plants > Roots > Rhizosphere...
ATACACGGCTAAGGCGGCCGGACCTGATCGAGCGCCACGGGGGCGCATCGCAGGCACCGCCCTCTAGCGCGCGGCAACGAGATACGAAGGCTAAGAATAATGAACCTGATCCAGACGCTCGAGCGCGAAGCCATTGACGCGCTGACCGCCGACAAGCCCGTTCCCGAATTCCGCCCGGGCGATACGCTCCGCGTCGGCGTGAAGGTCATCGAAGGCGACCGCACCCGCGTCCAGAATTTCGAGGGCGTCTGCATCGCCCGCGCCAACAAGGGCGTCGGGTCGAGCTTCACCGTTCGCAAGATCAGCTTCGGCGAGGGCGTCGAGCGCGTCTTCCCGCTCTATTCGCCGATCATCGACCACATCGACGTGGTTCGCCGTGGCGATGTCCGCCGCGCCAAGCTGTACTACCTCCGCGGCCGCCGCGGTAAGTCGGCTCGTATCGCCGAGCGCCGCGACGTCCGTCGCGATGCTCCGGCCGAAGCCGAAGCCAAGTAAGCGGTTCCCCGGTGAAAGCCGGGGTCCAGCCTTAGAGAAGAACCGCTAATCGTGCAGGGGCGTGATCGCGCTCCGGTCGATCAGTCGCGTGTACAGGTGCCAGGTCGCATAGCCGAGCCATGGCAGGACGAAGGCGAGTCCGACGAACATCGGAATCGAGCCCAGCACGAGCAACCCGGTAACGATGATGCCCCAGCGGATCATCTCACCCTTGTTGGCATTGGCGGCGCGCCATGAGGCTGAAACCGCCTCGGCAGCGCTGATTTCGCAATCGACCAGCATCGGCAGCGACGCGACGCTGAGCGCGAGGACGATCCAGCCGAACACCGCGCCGACGATCCCGCCACCGACAATCAGCATCCAGCCCTCGGGCGTCGTAAAGACCGAGGTCAGGAACCCGTTGATCGAGGTCGGGGCGCCCCAGCCAAATGTCGCGAGGTAGAGCAGCCCAGCGGCCATCAGCCACAGAGCGAAGACGGTCAGCAGCAGGAAGCCGACGATCGCCATGTCGTCCGCCGACGGCCGCTTTCTCACGTCGACGAAATTGAACCAGTGAACTTCCTTCCCGTCCTCGCGGCGGCGCGCGAGCTCATAGAAGCCGACGGCCGAGAGTGGGCCGAGCAGGCCGACGCCAGCGACTACGGGGAGGAAGAAGGGAATGAACGAGTTGCTGCTCGTCATCAGCACGGCGGCAAGGCCCAGGACGGTGTAGATCAGGCCGGCAAAGAAGATGTCGCCGCGCATATCCTTGAAGTCTTCCCAGCCTTCCCGAAGCGCGAACCTCAAGTCAGCGTCCCCGATCTCGCGGACCGGGATCGTCTTGCGGGGGGTGGAAGCCGAGGACCTGATTGTGCTTGTCGCCATGACACCGCTCCTTTGAACAGGTGCCGTCCGGCGCGTGGGTTCGTCAGGCGCCGGGCGCCATCGGCGGCCGCCATAACACAACCTGGCGAGTCGGTCAGAGCTTGATTCGGCTCATCGTGATCGTCTGGTCGGGCGCATATTGCGGGATGGCGTTTTTCGGCCGACCGGCGACCAGCGGCTGTCCTTGCGGCGGGAGCCCGAAGCGCGTCGAGAAAAGCTCGGCCTCGACCGGGCGGTTGTCGGCAAACACAGCCTCGATCTGCAGCCCTTCGCAGGCGCGGCCCGTGCAGCGCAGGATAGGCTTGTCGGGCTCGCCCTTTGGTGGAAGCGGGACCGGAGCCCCAACGAGCCCCAGCGTGGTGAGCTTCGCATCCTTGGGGAAGCGGATGGCGAAGGTATTGCCGCCGCCGAGGGACAGCGACAAGCGCACCTTGCGGCCCTGTCCCACTGGCTCGGTCGAGACGATCGTCGCAGTCGGGACGGGTGTCTCCAGCAGCGGCGCCTCCGACACCCAGCGCGTCCGGCCGTTGTAGGGCAACACCTTCTTGTCCCACTGGCCGGGATAGCCACGGGGAAGGGGCGCCTGCTTGGTCGCGACAGCCCAGTTCGCCTTCTGCTTCGTCGCGTCGCGGAAATAGTCGATGCTGAACTGCAGTGGCCGCTCTGCGCTGGAGCGCGGGATGGCCATTGCCGCGATCCAGAAACCGATCGCCGCGACCAGGCAGCTGACGACCGCCCAGCGCGAGGCCTTGGCGTCAATCTCGACAATCGCCGGTAGGGCGGCGAGCGCGGCTAGCAGGACGACAGCAGCCAGCGGGCCGTCAATGAGCAGCGTTTCAACCAGCGCCAAAATCTCGGCGAACATCACGAACTGGATGACGATTGCGAGCGCGACCAGCAGGTTCGCCGCGAAAGGCGAGCGGTCCGTCACCGCCATGCCGACCAAGGCAATTGTCGGCGCGACCAGGAAGAAGATGGTCGCTCCGGGCAGTGCCAGGCTGAGCGCGCCGCCGATGATGAGGATCACCAGCCAGGCCGCGGCGCGCATCCGGCGCTTGTCGATCGCTCGGCCCCACCACCACCAGACGAAGCCCATCGCCAGCAGCAGGGTAGCGTAAACCGCCATGTAGACGACGAGCGGGTGAGCCCTCCAAAAGTCGCCAGGGCGGGCAAAGTTGACCGCGATGCTGACGGCGGCAGACGCGAGGCTTCCGCCCAAAACCATCCCTGCGGCAACGCCCAGCGGTTTGCGTAGCGCTGCCCGTCGCCAGGCAAGCACGAATGCCGCGATCACCAGCAGCGCAAGGAGCGCCGCTGCGACTGCTAGCGGCAGATGGAAGAACGATCTTCCCGCAATGTCGGTGAACACCGTCCGTCCGCTCCCCGCCTGCGCCGGATCGGACGCAGCCGCCATCGCACGGGTCGCCGCCAGCATCTCGCTGCCGACATGCCCGACGCTGTCGGGATCGAGCGCCGCGATGTTGTCGCCCGGCGAATGATAGCGGGTCTCGTTCCCGACGATCGCGTAGTTGAGCAGGGTCCATCCCGCCGGGCGGAAGAAGACGACGTCGGTCGTGTTCGGGATCAGCCTGGCGAAGTCGGTGCTGATCGAGTTGGCATAGGGACGCTTGGCGGCCCTGCCGTAGAGGCTCAGTGCCGCACCATTGGGCTCGCTCGTCTCATACATCACCGCAGGTCCGGTCACGCCGCGAACGTCGATGTTGATCAGCGAATTGACCTGCTTGGCCTGCGGGTCAGAAGCAACGAACGCGTGCGCGCCGTTGAGCCCGAATTCCTCGCCCTCGTTGAACAGCAGGGTGACCGGGCGGGGCGGGGGATTCGTTTTAAGGATCGAGCCGACCTCGAGCATCACCGCGACGCCAAGCCCGTCGTCGCCCGCGCCCGGGCCCGTCGGCGTGCTGTCATAGTGTGAATTGATGAGCAGCTGCGGCCCCGGCTTCTGCCCCGGGATGGTGGCGATCACGTTACGGACGTGCGAGCAGCTGACGAAGCGCGTCTTCGGCATCGCGCTACAGTCGGTCGCCTCCTGGACCCGCGGTTGCAGGCCGATCGCCTGCAGCTCGGCAATCAGCCGTCCGCGGACCGCCTCATCGGCATCGCTGTCGACCGGGTGCGGGCTCTCGTCGCCGAGGATGCGTTGAAGCCGGGCAATCGCGCGCTGAGTGTTGAATTCGCCGCTACTCGTCGCTGGCGGCGGCTCGATCAGCACGCCCTTCAGCGCAAAGCCTGCGAGGAGCAGGGCGAACACCAGCAGCGCGTGAACCGTCTTTGCCATCAAGCCCCCCAGTTGCCGCACGATAGGGGCAGTCCGCTCGCGTTGACAATCGGGGTCGCCAAGCCCAACTCGCCGCCTCGAAACGAAGGGAATTTTGGACATGGGTTATCGGGTCGCGGTCGTCGGGGCGACGGGCAATGTCGGGCGCGAGATCCTGAACATCCTCGCCGAGCGGCAATTCCCGCTCGACGAGCTGGCGGCGGTCGCATCGGCGCGCTCGACCGGCGACGTCATCGACTTCGGCGACAGCGGCGAGGAGCTCAAGGTCAAGAACCTCGAGCATTTCGACTTCACCGGCTGGGACATCGCGCTGTTTGCGGCGGGCTCGGCCGTGTCGAAGGTCTATGCGCCCAAGGCCGCGGCGGCCGGTTGCACCGTCATCGACAACAGCTCCCTGTTCCGGATGGACCCGGACGTGCCGCTGATCGTGCCGGAGGTGAACGCCGAGGCGCTCGCCGGCTACGCCAAGCGCAACATCATCGCGAACCCGAACTGCTCGACCGCTCAGCTGGTGGTGGCGCTGAAGCCGCTGCACGACGCCGCCAAGATCAAGCGGGTCGTCGTCGCGACTTACCAATCAGTGTCCGGCACCGGCAAAGCCGGCATGGACGAACTGTTCGAGCAATCGCGCAACATCTTCGTCGGCGATTCCAACGAGCCCAAGGTCTATCCCAAGCAGATCGCGTTCAACGTCATCCCGCACGCCGGCGACTTCCTCGACGACGGCTCGACCACCGAGGAATGGAAGATGGTCGTCGAGACCAAGAAGATCCTCGACCCGAAGATCAAGCTGACCGCGACCTGCGTCCGAGTCCCGGTGTTCGTCAGCCACTCCGAGGCCGTGAACATCGAGTTCGAGAATGAAATTTCCGCCGACGAGGCTCGCAAGATCCTCCGCGAAGCGCCCGGCGTGATGGTCGTCGATAAGCGCGAGCCCGGCGGTTACGTCACGCCGATCGAGGCGGTCGGCGAATATGCGACTTACGTCAGCCGCATCCGCGAGGACCCGACGGTCGAGAACGGCCTCAGCCTGTGGGTCGTCAGCGACAACCTTCGCAAGGGTGCTGCGTTGAACGCGGTGCAAATCGCCGAACTGCTCGGACGAAAGCACCTGCAAAAGGCCGCCTGACCATGAAGACTGCCGTTGCGTTGAGCCTCGCTGCTATCTTGCTCGCCGGCTGCAAATTGCAGCATTCGGGCGATACCCAGGCTGTCACCAAGGCCGAAGCGACGAAGATCGCCGAGGCCGCGGAAGCCAATTTCACGACCGGCGACGTCAAGAAGATCATGGCCCAATATGCCGACGGCGCGGTCATGTTCGATGCCAGCCACCCGGGTTACAGCACCGACCGCAAAACCCAGACCGGCTGGTCGCAGGACTTCGTCAGCATGAAGCCCGCCGACTATCACGTGCCCGACCGCCAGATTCAGATCGTCGGTCCGGATGCGTTCGTGAGCTCGGGAACCGAGGTGTTCACCATCGCGGCAGGCACCGCCCGGCCGCAGTTCAGCGCCCGCTTCACCGACGTCTTCCAGCGCCAGTCCGACGGCGGGTGGAAGATCGTTCACGAGCACGTCTCGTTGCCGCCCGCGCCGCAAGCGACGCCTTAAGCTCAGGGCATATCGCTCCAGTGCCGGAGCAGGTTCTGCTGAACGAGCTGCAGCCGGCTGAAATTGTCGTGGTCCATCTTCAGACCTTCGAGAGCGGCGACCTCGTTGAGGTCGAACAGCAAATTGCGGCGGAACGGATCCTGGATCCGGCTCTGGATGAAGGTGATCGCGACTAGCCGTTCGCCCTTGGTCACCGGGATCACCTGGTGGAGGCTGTCTGATGGATAGACGATCGCTTCGCCGGGCTTGAGCTTGAACGTGAGATCCGCGTCGCCGAGCCGGATCTGAAGCTCTCCACCCTCGTAATCATCGGGCTCGTTCAGGAAGATCGTGCAGCTCAAATCGCTGCGGATCGTCGCTCCGGGAAGCTGGATGAAGGCCGCGTCGGCATGCGCGCCATATTTCATCCCGGGCTTGTACCGGGTCATCATCGGCGGTGCCAAAGCCACCGGGAAGGCGAACTCCCTGAACTCCGGACTGCGGAGCAAGGCCTGACGGAACAGGTCAGAGCTCTGCTGATAGGCAGCCGGATCGTGCAATTGCTCGTTCTGCTTGGCAATGTTGTGCGGGTTGCTGGCCCGGCCGTCGATGAACTGGGTCGCCGCCGCAATCTTGCGACTTTCATCGACCTCTTGCGGCGTCAGGATCTGCAGGACCCGGTACATCAATCCTCCCCCGCTCGCTCGAGGGCCCGAGCGAGAACAGTCGACTTTTCGGCTGCGCTGGCGAGCATGGCAAGGGCGCCGTCGATGGCCGTGCGGTTAGCCGCGCTTGCTTCGGCAATCAGCTCGCCGCGCAGGCTTGCGCTGTAATCGTATTCCATCGCTTTCGAGTAGCGAGTCATGAGTGGCCCGGCTGCGATCGATTGCAGCCGAGACCGGTTAGCATCGAAACCGAAGAACTCCGCAACGCGCCCAAGCTCAGCCGGCATGTCGGCGAGCATCGCGTCGAAATCGGCCCACGCGACCTGACGTTCAGTCATCGCATCGGCCGCGGCTTCCAGCGCGGTGATCTCGCAAGCCCAGGCGATCGCGGCGAGTTGCGCGTCGTTACGCGCCGGCCCGATCGAGAAGACGCGCTTGTTCAGCCGCTGGGCGCGCGAGGAAGCGAGTTGGCGAAGTTCGATCACGGAATTCTCACCGGCCAGAATGCTTCCGATGTAATTGCGCGGGGTCGCGTACATGAACAATGCCCGCTCTCCCGAAGGCACCAACTCCGGTGCAATCTCAGAGACGAAGCTCGTCGCCTTAACGCACGCCAGCTCATTGTCGCCGAACACCCGCGACATCAATTTCGGAACGGCCCCCATATACCCCTCGCGGACTGCCGGCCGGCTGAGCGCCACGTCGCGCAGCAGCCGCGGCTCGCGCACCGCCAGGACGCCATCCAGCTCCCCCAGCAGCCGCGAAACCAGTGTCGATCCGACATGGCCGATGTGAAAAATCCAGCGGGCATCGGTTCGCAGGTCGGAGCTCACGGCAGCTTCAACGTCGGGCCAGGGCACGATCTGCGCATCCACCGGCTGCTGCAACATGCGGTCGTCGAGGAAGCTCGCCGCACGATAGCTCGCGCGGTCCATCGCGATCAGCCGCACCATTCCCGCCGCGGGATCGAGCGCTTGTGCGAGCCACGTGGCGTCGCGGGCGATCTCGTCGGCGATGGGCGCGCTGGACATGCCGCCCCTTAGCCTTGCAAATGCTGCTCGACCAAGGGAGCTGAATGATGTCCGAGCAAATGACCGGTGGCTGCGCTTGCGGGCGAGTGCGCTACACCGCGACCGTCCACGACGACGAAGCCTATCTGTGCCACTGCCGGATGTGCCAGCGCGCGACCGGGTCGGTCTCGATCGCCTTCAAGAATGTGAAGGAGGCCGAAGTCGCGTGGGACCATCAGCCCGACTGGTACGACAGCTCACCGATCGCGCAGCGTTCCTATTGCCGAGAATGCGGGACCTCGTTCGGCTTCCGCTTCAAGGAGGGTAGCGAGAACATGGACCTGACCGTCGCTTCGTTCGACGATCCGTCACGGTTCAAGCCGCACCATCACTTCGGCGCGGAGAGCATGCATCGCGCGTGGCTCAACACCGAAGGCCTGCCCGAACAGCGGACCGAGGATTACCAAAAGCTGGTCGACAAATGGGTCGACGCCACCGGCGAATTTCCGGGATGAGCGAACGTCGCGTTTCGACCCATTCCCGCCGCTAGCTCAGCTGACAACAGATGAACAAAAGTTCATGAACGTCTGAATGTCAGTGGGGCAGTGTCAGTGCTAATGAGGCGCCGCGACTCAAAGCGTCGCTGGGCTGTCCGACCGCGCAACTCGTCCACGAGAAATGACGCAGCGATCCCTCAGCCATGAGAATTTCAGGGGGAAATCTCATGGGCATATTTATCCGTGCATCCATAATGTCGTCCGCAGCCATCGCGCTTGCAGCGTCTCCAGCTTTAGCAGTCGCAGGTGGGCCGCCGATCGCTTACGTTCTCGCCTCGGGCGGCACCAATGACCTCTACTTGTCCAACCCGGACGGAACAGGGAAAGTTAAGCTTTATAGCAGCGCCAACAAGGTCGGGATCGTCCAGGTCGACATGCGGCCAGGAGGCAATCAGTTAGCGATCATCGAACAATCGTCTGCATCGCTCGGTGCCCTGAAAATCATAAATTACACCGATGCCGGAGTTCGTCAGTCGGTGAGCACGATCAACAGCGGCGCCTCGTGCTACGTCAACGGTGTCGATTATCACCCGACTGACGGGTCACTCATTGTGAGCCGCCATTGCTCGCCCTCCGTCGAGGACGTGGTTCGCGTCGCCGGGGGCGCTTACGACGCCACGCCAATCGTCAGCTACACCAATATCTTCGGCGGCAAGGTGCGGTGGATTAACGACGGCAGCGGCTTCCTGTGGGTCATGAACGACGGGGTCAACGGCGGACAAATCGAGCATTTCGATCTCAGTAACACTGCGGCGCCGGTCACGGTTTGGCGCAGCGGCAGCAATGGAGCGCCGGCATTTTTCGATGTTCAGCGCTGCGCCCCTTCGCAGAGCTGCGACAAGATGCTGGTGACAACCCCGTACGGCGGAGAGGTCCACGAGGTAAGCTTCAGTGGCGGCGGCACTGATCTCGGAACGCTCTACACGAGCGCCTCCTCCGATGCCCACTATTCGCCCGATAACCTTCACATCCTGTGGTGGCATCAAGTCCAAGGGCAGTCGAGCATCATGATCGACAACAGGGTCTTCGTGAAGGGTAGCGGGACGAAAGACTGGCGACAGTAGCACCCGTTGGACTGTGCCGTGGGACGGTAACAATGGCAGTTAGCGGGAGCAATCGACCCGTTCCTGCCGCTGGCGGCTCGGCGTATCTACTTTAGTGAACTAGGTTTTTCATCGCCGGCTATTAATGCGCGGCCCGACGGCGTCGTGCTTCGCGCAACAATCCGTCATGAGAGGAGCACTATATGCATAAGCTCACCATCCTGGCCGCCTTCGGCATCCTTAGCACCGCAATGACTAATCCCGCGTTTGCCGGCGAAGTCACCGGCAAGTACAATAGAACAGGTGCCCCGTCCCATTCGAACTCGATTTGTTCGTATTCCGGGCTCGAAGACGGTACCACGATCATCGGCATTAATCCCGACACAGGCGAGTTGATCTTCGGTCCTTGGCCAACCGGTCACGGCGTCGTGCAGACGCCGCATGCCGATGGCCCAAATGTCCACAATCCGGGTGATGCTGGACAGAATTGCCAGGGCGGTTCCAACCCGGAAAACCCGCCGCAGTAACTTTGGAACGCCTCCGCTCCGGCGGAGGCTTTCTTCGTTGGAGCAGCCCGCCGCGAGCGTAGTGTCGCCACTAGCCGCCCAGCGTTGCAAGCCCGAAAGCGCCGCGTCTGCTTTCGACCCAATGCGGACATTAGCCATCCGTTGACTAGCTGACTGCGCAAGCGCAGGCTTCGTTCATGTCGACCACGGCGTTAGACGCCGAGGGCGGGCGGCCGGCATCGTCCTCGGCTTTTCTCGTCGGGCTTCTCGGCGTTGCAGTCATCCTGTCATACGTCGACCGCGGTCTTATCGCCGTCTCCGGGCCTCTGCTGAAAGATGAACTTGGCATAACCGCCACGGAGTTCGGCCTCGCAGTCTCCGCTTTCTTTTGGGTTTATGCGCCGGCTCAGCTGGTCTGCGGCTGGCTCGTGGACCGTTTCGACGCCAAGCGGCTGTTCGGCGGCGGCATCGCTTTGTGTGGATTGGGTACTGGTTTGATGGGCGTCGTAGGCAGCCTTTTCTCATTGATAGCGCTGCGTGCAGTCCTAGGTTTCAGTCAGTCGTTCTGCTTCACTGGCAGCTCGAAAATGATTGCGCACCACTGCCGGGCTGAGACCCGTGGTGCCGCCAATGGAGTCGTCATGTGCGGCATCGGGCTGGGCCAGATGGTCGGCGCGGGCGCCGGTGGGTTGATCATGGCGCTACTTGGCTGGCGCGCAATGTGTTTCTTCTTTGGGCTCCTGACGTTAGCCTGGCTAGTTTCCTGGGCTTGGGTGCGTATCCGGCAGCCCGAAATGACTGCAGGTGCGCGGGCGGCCGTGCCACTCGCAGCGATCCTTCGGCGCCGCGCTGTCTGGGGCTCGGCCGCAGCGCATTTCTGCAATAATTACGGGCTTTATTTCGTAATCACCTGGCTGCCTCTCTACCTCGTGGCGGAGCGAGGCATGAGCATCGTCTGGATGGCGACGGTCACCGCGACAATTTACGGAATCCAGGCGTTTTGTTCCGTAGCGGGCGGCTGGCTGAGCGACCGCCTGGTTTCGAGTGGGCGCCAAGAGGGCGATGTGCGCAAGACGGCACAGGTCCTGGCCAACATCATCAAGGCTAGCGCAATTGTCGCGAGCGCAATGGCCTCGAGCGAGGCAGCAATGATCCTCTGGCTTGCCATCGCGGCCTCAATGATGGGCGTCACCAACTCGCAAAACTTCGCCGTTGCTCAACTTTTCGCTGGTCCCCGCGCTGCGGGACGGTGGGTGGGCATCCAGAACTTCGGCGGAAACTGTGCCGGGATACTCGGACCCGTCATTACCGGCCTAATCGTCGATGCCAGCGAAAGCTACATGGTCGCCTTTGTGGTCGCAGGCGCGATCACCTTAGGTGGAGCGTTCTTCTGGGGTCTGGTCGTGCCGCGAATGGAGCCCGTTTGCTGGGACGACCACATGCGAACGACCTAGCTGGCAAATGTCCGCTTTCCACCCAAAGCACACATTGCAATGTAGGACATCGGCTGACATCGGCTGACGCCATGTGCTGCCCCTGCCATTGCGAACTCCACGCACCATCGCCGCATTTGCTGCGTTACGCCGCCATCAGTGTGAACATTGGGAACATTCGAGCGGCATGAGCGAGCCCGTCACCCATCGCTGGACAGCATCGGACGGAGTCGAGCTCGCTTATCATGAGCTGGGGCAGGGCCGGCCGGTCGTCCTGCTTCACGGGCTGTTCTCGGACGCCAACATGAACTGGATCAGGTTCGGGCATGCTGCTCGAATTGCTGGAGCCGGGTTCCGAGTGATCATGCCGGACCTCCGCGCGCATGGGCAGAGCGGCAAGCCGCATGGCGAAGAATATTATCCCAAGGGCATCCTCGCCCGCGACTTGCGCGAGCTGGTCGATCACCTGCAGCTGACCGACTTCGACCTCGGGGGTTTCTCGCTAGGGTCGCGGACAACGGTTGAGGCGGTTGGCGAGGGGATGCGGCCGCGGAAGGCCATCCTCGGCGGGGCGGGGCTCGACGGCCTCCGCAACTGGAAGCGCCGCAAGGACTTCTTCATCGAGGCGATCGAGGGGTTCGACACGATCGAGCGCGGCGATCCGCACTGGCTGTCGATCCAGTTCATGAAGAGCCAGAAGGTCGACCGCGTTGCCGCCGCCCAACTGCTGGAAAGCTTCGAGGATGCTTTCATGAGCTGGCTCGAGAAGTTCACGATGCCGACGCTCGTGGTGTGCGGCGACCAGGACGACGACAACGGGTCTGCTGAAGAGCTTGCGAATGTGCTTCCCAACGCGGTCTTCCGCGAGGTGCCGGGCACGCACATGAGCAGCGTCACGAAGCCGGAACTCGGCGAGGCGATCGCGGAATTCCTTGGCGCATAAGAAAAGGGCGCCCCGAACGGAGCGCCCTGTGGATAAGTGTTCCGCGGACTAGGCGGCAGCCTTGCCCGTTTCCTTTAAGGTCAGGGCCTCCTCGGAGATTTCCGCCTGGCTTTTCCTGCCGCGCTTGCTGGAGCCGGAATTGGAATTCGCCATGAAGCTCTGCGTCGATCCGCTTTCGTCGGCGCCGAATTCGTCGTCGGACGAGCCCAAGCCGTCGCGCCATTCACTGATCTGGTCGGAGAGGTTGCTGATCTGGTCGCTGATCTGGTTGCGGCGCGACCACAGGAAAACGCCGGCCGCGACGGCGCCGCCGACGGCAGCCGCCGCGGTCATCGGGTTCTCGCGAACCGTGCTCATCATGCCGCTATACTGATTGCGGCCTTCGGGATTGTTGTTCTGTCCGCGCCGGCCACGATTGCCGCCGCCACGATTTCCACCACGATTACTGGCTGCCATTACGCTGCTCCTACTAAACTAACTAAACAGTAGGAGGACAACGCTCCTAGCCGCCGGGCGTTTCGACCCAGCGGCAAAGAGTTCTTGAGAGGCGGTGGCTCGTCAGGCGGTGGCGAGCTGGTCCAGCAGATACTCGGCCGACGACGCGCGATATTCTCCCGGCGCCTCGACATTCAGCTGCTCGACGACACCGTCATTGACGATCATCGAATAACGCTGCGAGCGCTTGCCCATGCCGAACTTGCTGCCGTCCATTTCGAGTCCCGTGGCTTGCGCGAAGTCGCCATTGCCGTCGGCCAGCATGGTGATGTCTTCCGAGCCGTCGGCCTTATTCCAGGCGCCCATCACGAACGGGTCGTTGACCGAGATGCAGGCGATCTCGTCGATGCCCTGGCCCTTCAGCTCGCTGGCCTTCTCGACATAGGAGGGAAGGTGGCGCGCCGAGCAGGTCGGCGTGAAAGCTCCGGGAACGGCGAACAAGGCAACTTTCTTGCCCTTGAAGAAGTCGGTGCTCGTGGTCGGCTGCGGTCCGTCGTTCGTCGCAATGGCGAGCGGTACGTCGGGCAGGCGGTCGCCAACTTGGATGGTCATCGGGAAATCTCCTCTAGGTCGCGTTGAAGCGGCAGATAGGCCCGCCGTATGTCGGCCTCAAGACTTGCCCGCTGCGAACTGCCGTCCCATTGTTGCGGCGTGCCTCATCAGCCGACCTTCCTGTCCGGAAAGCTCCTTCTCGCAATGCCAGGAATGGCCGACCCGCGCTTCGAGCGCGCGGTTATCGCCATGTGCGTTCATGACGAGAATGGCGCCGTTGGAGTCGGCATCGGGCACAAGCGCGCGGGGATCAGCTTTCGCGGCTTGCTGAAGCAGCTTGAGATCGATCCCGGGGAGGCGCCGGATTGCGCGGTGCACCACGGTGGGCCGGTCGAGCCGGGCAGGGGCTTCGTGCTTCATTCGATCGACTGGGGCGGCCAGGACTCGCTGCAGGTCAACGGTCCGAAGGGCGAGATTTTCGCGATGACCGGCACGATCGATGTGCTTCGCGCCATCGCCGAAGGGCGTGGTCCGTCCAAATGGATCGCAGCGCTTGGCTATGCCGGTTGGGGCGAAAATCAGCTCGACGAGGAAATGACCCGGCATGGCTGGTTCGCTGCCGATGCCAATCAGAAGATCCTGTTCGATACGCCAGCCGACGAGCGCTGGGCCGCGGCCTTCAACGTCCAGGGGATCGACCCGCGACTGCTGGCTAGTGAGACCGGCGCGGCCTGAGGGATAGCTATCGAGCGACGGTGCGTTGGGCACCGGTGTCCACCGCGAAACCTAAGATCGATGCCCACGAAATAGCGTCTTCATGGCGGAGCTGGTTGATCGCAGCCTTGCTTATTGGTGGCTTGGTCCTTGCCATCCTTCACTGGGGCGACGTCAAGAAATTCGCGGCACTGATGACGCAGGCGAACCCCTGGTGGCTGTTGGTCGCGGCGGTCCTGCAGTTAGCCACCTACTTCGGCCTCGCCGCTCAGTGGGGAATTGCGCTCAAGAAGGGCAGGACACCGGTCAGCTGGACTGAGCTATTCCGGCTGACTCTAGCCAAGCATTTCGCGGACCAGGTCATCCCGACCGCCGGCGTCAGCGGTAATGTTGTCCTCGTCGACCGGCTCGTTCGGCTTGGCGTCAAGCGCGGCAGCGCTGTCGCGACGCTGCTGCTTCAGATCATCGCTTATTACATTTCCTACGCGCTCGGTGCGCTTTGGGTCTTGGTGGTCCTGTGGTGGAAAGACCGGTCGAGCCTGCTGCTTACTGCCGCAGTTCTCGTATTCCTTGTTGTTGCAGCTGGAATTCCTGCATTGATCCTTTGGCTTCATCGGCGCGGTCAGGAACGCATCCCGAAGCTGGTGATGAGATGGTCAAAAGGTCGTCGCTTCTTCGGACTGGTGGGTGAGGCGCCCGGCGAACTGGTGCGCGATCCGCAACTCATTGCCTGGCTGACGCTGTTCAATGCCCTCGTGTTCGTCGCGGATGCGGGGACGATGCACGCGTGCCTTCTGGCGCTTGGCGTCCACGCGCCGCTGAGCGCGAGCTACGTCGCCTTCATGATGGCATCGATCGCCGTCATCCTTGGCCCGGTGCCAATGGGCCTGGGCTCGTTCGAAGCGGTCAGCATCGCCATGCTTCGACTATTCGGAGTGCCGTTCGAGGCAGCGATCTCCGCGACGCTGATGTTCCGCGGCTTTACGCTCTGGCTGCCATTGATACCGGGAGGCTTGCTACTGCGAAGCGAGCTCAAGGAAACACGCGAGTAGCGACCTAGGCGTAACCGAGCAGTGTTCGCAGGCCTGGAGCAACCATCTCGACCATTTGCTTTTGCAGCTCCGGCAATTTGTCGGGAAACTCGATTTCGACACCGGTCAGATTCTCGCGGGCAGTTCCGCTCTGCTTACGGTCGGATCCAATGCGAACCCGCTCACGCCAATCGGCCGGGCGCTCAATTCCGCAGGCGGCAAGAAGCTGGCCGAAGAACTCATCGGCTTCAGGACCGTCAAGTTCCTTAACCGCCGCCAGCAAATCTTCGTATCGAACGAGATGCGCGCCAGTACCGAGCCAGGCGACAGCATGGTAGACAAACATCGTTGCGAGCGGCGGGGCTTTCTCGTGCACGCCGAAGATCATAATGTTCATCAGCGCATCGGTTGTAAGGGTTCCCTCCTTGAGCAATTCGAAGCCGCGAAACTCGTCGCTAAGGAAAAAGCGCGCGCGCGCCATGACCCAATCATAGGGGTCGCGCACCAGTACCAATTGACGTGTGCCGCCCACCGCAACCGCGGTCCGATCGGTGAACATCAAGTGACCCCAGCTAAGCAAATTCCGGGGGTCGGCGAAGGCCGTCAGGTGCTGATCCAGGATTCGATGCTGGACGAACTGGGTCGTGTAATGTTGCTCAACCGGGACGAACATCCGGATGATATTGCGAAGCAAGTGACTACCGCACTTCGGCACGCTGTTGAGAAAAACTGGCTTCGTTAGTGGGCGCTGCTCAAACTTCGCATTTTCTTCGTTCAGCGTATCGGGCCGGAGCTCCACCCTCACGACGGACGGCGTAACGGACGAGTCAACCATTGATGCTCCTGAAACGAGATGCTGCTGTACCGCGTAGTTCTGACCTAGGTCAGATACGTGGAAGCGCACTAGGCGGTGCGCCGTTCAGCTACAAGCTCGCGCTTCCGAATAACATATAAAGAATTCTTTATATTTGCCATCTCGAGCGCTCGCGGCTAGGGGCGGCGGCGACAGGCGCGCACCCTTGCGCGCAACATTCCATCCAACTGGAGAAAATCACGTGGCGACGCAGGCTGAAACCCGTTTCAACGACTTTGTCGTGAAGGACCTCGGCCTCGCCGACTTCGGGCGCAAGGAAATCGAGATCGCGGAGACGGAGATGCCGGGCCTGATGGCGCTGCGCGAGGAATTTGGCGCGTCGAAGCCGCTGAATGGCGCGCGGATCACCGGCTCGCTCCATATGACCATCCAGACTGCGGTCCTGATCGAAACCCTGGTTGAGCTTGGCGCCGAAGTGCGCTGGGCGAGCTGCAACATCTTCTCGACGCAGGACCACGCTGCGGCGGCGATCGCCGCGCGCAACATTCCGGTCTTCGCAATTAAGGGTGAAACACTCGAGGATTACTGGGACTATGTCGTCCGCATCTTCGACTGGGGCACGGACACTACCTGCAACATGATCCTTGACGATGGCGGCGATGCGACGATGTTCGCACTGTGGGGCGCGCGTGTCGAAGGCGGCGAGGCCCTGTTCACGCCGTCGAACGAGGAAGAGGAAATCTTCGCCGCGACGCTGAAGCGTTTCCTCGCCGAGCGCCCGGGTTACCTCACCAAGACCGTCGAGGCGATCAAGGGCGTGTCGGAAGAGACCACGACCGGCGTTCACCGCCTCTACGAGCTGGCGAAGCAGGGCAAGCTCCCGTTCCCTGCAATCAACGTCAACGACAGCGTCACGAAGTCGAAGTTCGACAATCTTTATGGCTGCAAGGAGTCGCTGGTCGATGCGATCCGTCGCGGCACTGACGTCATGCTCGCCGGCAAGGTCGCTTGTGTCGCCGGTTATGGCGACGTCGGTAAAGGCTCGGCCGCCTCGCTTCGCAATGGCGGCGCGCGCGTGCTCGTGACCGAGATCGATCCGATCTGCGCCCTGCAGGCGGCGATGGAAGGCTATGAGGTCGTCACGATGGAGGAGGCGACCAAGCGCGCCGACATCTTCGTCACCGCGACCGGCAACATGGACGTCATCACGCTCGACCACATGCGGGCGATGAAGAACATGGCGATCGTCTGCAACATCGGTCACTTCGACAGCGAGATCCAGATTGGCGCGCTGGCCAACATGAAGTGGACCGAGATCAAGCCGCAGGTAGACGAGGTCGAATTCCCGGACGGCAAGAAGATCATCGTCCTTTCAAAGGGCCGCCTGGTGAATCTCGGCAACGCCACCGGCCACCCGAGCTTCGTGATGAGCTCTTCATTCACCAATCAGGTGCTGGCGCAGATCGAGCTTTGGACGAAGAGCGATCAGTACAAGAACGACGTCTACGTGCTCCCGAAGCACTTGGACGAGAAGGTCGCTCGGCTTCATCTCGCGAAGCTCGGCGTTCATCTAACGGAGCTGTCCGACAAGCAGGCCAACTACATCGGGGTGTCGCAGCAAGGCCCATTCAAGCCGGATCACTATCGCTACTGAGTGTTCGGCGGGTCGTCCCGCCGACATTACATGTTCCTGTATGTTGCATGAATGCTACAGTGGCCTCAGGATTCGACTAACGGCCGGATTTAGCAGTTTTCTTTTTACCTGCTTCAAGTCACCAACCCCCTCGGGAATATTCCGTACATCCGTACACTCTGAGGGGACCTTCGAGCTATGCGCCGAGTCAATCCATTCGTACTAACAACCGTTTCGCTCGCCGCGCTTAGCGCGAGCCCCGCTTTTGCTCAGCAGACTGCGGCCGATCAGTCGCCGCCGGCGACGCTGACGACCGAGCAGGAGGCCAAGTCTGGCCAGAACGCCTGCGAAGTGACCAACGGTCAGCCTGCCCCGGCGAATTGCACGCCGGCCACCACCAACGCGATCACCATCACGGGTACGCGCATTCGCAGCCCCAACCTGACTTCGCCGCTGCCGGTGTCGTCGGTCGGAGGCCAGGAATTCTTCCAGACCGGTAACGTCTCGGTCGGCGACAAGCTGGCCCAGCTACCGCAGATTACTGGTACGTTCACTCAGGCGAACTCGTCGCGCTTCCTCGGAACGGGCGGACTTAACCTGCTCGACCTTCGTGGTCTTGGTACGCAACGCACCCTCGTGCTGGTAAACGGCCGCCGCCACGTCGGCGGCGACGTGCTGAGCACCGGCGTCAGCGTCGACGTCAACACGATACCGACCGACCTTATCGACCGCGTCGACATCGTGACCGGCGGTAACTCGGCCGTGTACGGTTCGGACGCCATCGCGGGTGTCGTCAACTTCGTCCTCAAGGACCACTACAACGGCATCCAAATCCGTGGTCAGGGCGGTCAGAGCACGTACCACGACGCGGATTCCTACTTCGTCAGCGCGCTGGCGGGTAAGAACTTCGCCGATGGTCGCGGCAACGTCGCCGTCAACGTTGAATACGCTCGACGCGACCAGTCGTGGGGCAACCGCCGTTCGTTCTTCCGCCGGAATCTCTACGTCAACGATGTCGCCGGCGGCGATCCGAACGTGCCAGACGAGCTGCTTAACCCGAATTTCGCGTCGGCGACCTTCAGCAATACCGGTACCTACCGGGCTGGCGGACCAGGCACCGCACTTGCTTGTGGCACCGATCCAACAGGTGCTCCTTATCCATGCTCCTTTATCTTCCAGCCTGATGGCACGCTCGTGCCGCAGACGGGCCAGCACGTCGGCGTCGGAAGCGGTCAGTTCGTCGGCGGCAATGGCGAGGGCTTTTTCAGCGGTCACCAAATTCAGCTGACGCCCCAGCTCGATCGCTACAACGTGAACCTGGTCGGCCATTTTGAAGTCAGCCCGGCATTCGTTCCGTTCGTGGAAGGCACCTACTCGCGGACCGACACGTCCTCGACCGGCGGTAACGGCCCTGCATTTATCATCAGCAGCGCAGCTCAAGGTGCATTTGGTGACCTTTTCGGCTTCACTGGTCTGGGCCCCAATGCCCGCAACCGCGAGCGGATCCGCCTAGATAACCCCTATCTGACGCCTCAGGCGCGCCAGGTCATTTGCGACGCGCGCTTTCAGGCGACGGGCGCTGACTGTGCGGACGATGCAACGTTCGGCATTCAGGAAGGCCTGCTCGGTCTCGGCAACCGCACGGAAGAAGCCAAGCGTGAGACTTACCGCATTGTCGGCGGTGTTCGCGGCGACCTCGGCGGCAACTGGAACTACGAAGTCTCGCTGAACTACGGCAAGCTGCAAGAGAAGACGAAAATCGAAGGCAACGTGAACACGCAGCGTGCCTTGCTCGCAATGGACGCGGTTCGCGATTCTTCCGGTAACATCGTTTGCCGCTCGCAGATCGACCCAACTGCAGCGTTTGGTGGCAACACCTATGGTTATAATTACTTCTACGGCGAAGGGGCTACCGAAGCCGGTTCACATTTTGATCCGAATGCTCAGGCGCGCCTCGATGCTGATGTCGCGGCCTGCGTTCCGATCAACGTGCTGGGCGGCAACTTCACTGACGCCCAAAGGGCCTATCTACTCGAGGATTCGACTGCGACCGGCCGAACCTCACAGTTTGACGCGATGGGTTTCATCTCCGGTGATACGGGCAAGTGGTTCAGCCTCCCGGGCGGCCCGATCTCGCTCGTGCTGGGTGCGGAATATCGTGAGGACAACCTCTTCTATCACCAGAATTCGGAAAGCGTGACGCTGGGTTACACTTTCTACAATTCCATCCCGACGTTTGAGGCTCCGAAGGCGAAGGTAAAAGAGGCGTTTGGCGAAATCCGTGTTCCAATCGTGAAGGATTTGCCGCTGCTGCACGAGCTCGAGGTTTCGGGCGCTGGCCGTGTTTCCGACTACAACCTAGGTTCGACTGGAACGGTCGTAGGCTGGAATGCCAACGTGCTGTGGGCGCCATTTGATGGCCTGCGGCTCCGCGGCAACTACGCGCACGCAATTCGCGCGCCAAACCAGGGCGAGCTGTTCACGCCATTCGGCCAGAACTTCTCGGGCGTTTCCGATCCGTGCGACCTCGCGAACATCAATAACAACCCGCAGCGTGCAGCAAACTGCATTGCGGACGGCGTCCCGGCGGGCGGCATCCCGCAGTACAGCGACTCGCTGCCCTTCCTCAGTGGCGGTAACGCAGACCTGGCTGAAGAAACGTCCAACAGTCTCACGCTGGGCGGTGTGTTCACACCTCGCTTCGTGCCGGGCCTTTCCTTGTCGGTCGACTATTACAAGATCAAGGTGAAGAACGTCATCTCAAGCGTCTCGGCTCAGTTCATCTTGAACTCCTGTTATGATGCGCCGTCGCTGGACAATATCTATTGCTCGTTCTTCTCACGAGCGCAGGGTGCTCAGCTCGGGCATGACGGCATTGCTCATGGTATCCTCAACAACTCGCTGCACCTAGGTCCGATTAACTTCGCCGCCTTGGTTGCCCGGGGCATCGATACCGAGCTCGCTTATCGGCATCAGATTGGCTCGATCGGCCGTCTCGATACGAAGCTGACCTGGACTCATGCGCTGGAGCGGACGGACTTCACCGACCCGGGTGATCCGCATGCTGGCGATCGGCAGCTGTCGGAAATCGGTTTCCCGAAGGACGCGTTCAACTGGAATACGTCGCTGACTCATGGCCGGTTCACGTTGGGCTACCAGATGCGCTACATCGGGAAGATGATCGTCTATGATCCCGCCCGCGGTCTGGGCCAGTATGAGGACTTCTATCCGTTCGAGGGCAATGATCCGCTGCGTCCCGATCTGTTCGACCGTAAATGGTATAAGCCGACGTTCTACCACGATGTTCGTTTGGGCATCGACGTCGGTCCGAAGTACAACTTCTACATCGGCGCCGATAACGTGACGAACACCAAGCCGCCCTACAACCTAACGGGTTCGAGCGGCGGCAACGCCACTGGCAACGGTGCTGGTGAGTCGATCTACGACAACATTGGCCGCTTCTACTATGCGGGTTTCGTCGCGAAGTTCTAAGCGGCGAAAACTGGACTACTTCGAGGGCCGGAGCGATTTGCTCCGGCCCTTTTCTTTTGCGCTGAATCCACGGCAATCGAATGCTGGCGGCTTTCTCTTTAGTTTTCGCTCATTAGTCGCCTATGACATCCATGTTTGGCCGCGGGGGAAAGAGGGCGAGTGAACGGCCAGTCTGCCGTATTTGTCTCAATTGCGCTCCTGGCCCTGTTGTGGGTCGGGATCGCGGCCGCCATCGCGATTGTGGCCGCGCGGCGGTTCAGGCTGGCCGAAACAGTGCTGGACGCCGCTCGAACGAACGCCGCGTTGCTCAACGCAGCGCCGGCCCGTCCACTCCTGGTTTCGCCCGATCAGAAGGTGGAGATCGATCCACAACTCATTCGCGACCTTGGCCTGAAACGCCCCCCAACCCAGCTCTCTGAGCTTGCCGGCAATGACGCTGGGATCGAACCCGACGATCTTCAGTCCTTGATCACCGACCTGGAAACTGCCCAAGTTTCGGCTTGCTCATTCTTGCGGACCCTCAGGGTTCAGGGTTCGGCGCGGATCTTCGAGGTGCGCGGAGCTCTCGCGCCTGACCCCGAACCGGCGGGATCTCTGCTGTTGTGGTTTTATGACACCAGCGCTGGTGAAGAAGACCGTGCAAGGCTGACGCTGCAACTTCGGCAAACTGAAAGTGCGCTCGATTCCCTGACTCACCTGATCGAAGCCGCACCTTTTCCGATGTGGTACCGCGGACCGGACTTGAAATTGGGTCTGGTGAATAGCGCCTTCGTCGCCGCCGTCGATGCGCGCGATGCTGCGGACGTGATCGGTCGCGGTCTCGAGTTGATCGATGCGTCGGGCGAGGACAGCCCGATCGAGTCCGCGCGAAGGGCCCTGGAGAGTAGCCAGGTCCAATCGCGTATGGTCCCGGCAATCGTCCGGTCTGAGCGGCGAATGCTCAGGATTGTCGACGTGCCATTGTCTACCTCGGCTGTGGCCGGCTTCGCCATCGACGTGCAGGACCTCGAAGATGCTCGTGACGAGCTTGTCCGACACGTTGAATCCCAGCGCGAGCTGGCCGATCGAATGACCGCGGGCACTGCCCAGTTCGACGCGGAGCGCAACCTCAGCTTTTTCAACCGTCCGTTCGCGCTGATGGCGCAAGCGGAAGCCGAATGGCTCGCCGAGCGCCCCGAGTTTGACCGCGTCCTGGAGCGGATGAGAGAAAATCACAGGCTTCCAGAGGCACGAGACTTTCCTGCGTGGAAAGAGGAGCGGCGAGCTTGGTTCAGCAGCCCTGAAGAAGTGATTGAGGAAGAGTGGATGCTGCCCAATGGTGACCACCTCCGGGTGGTTGCGCAGCCGCTCCCCGATGGTGGGCTTCGACTATTCCTTGAGGACCGAACGGAGCAGCTTCGCCTCGCGTCTGCGCGGGATACGCTGCTGCGGGTTCGCGCTGCCACGTTCGACAATCTGTTCGAAGCAATCAGCGTCTTCGCCAGCGATGGTCGTCTTTATACCTGGAACCGGCGCTTCATCGAGGATTGGGAACTCGACGAGGAATGGCTTACCGAGCACCCGCGCGTTGACGAGCTTGTGCCGGCGATGGCCAGGAAGCTCGCTAACCCCGACGCCGCTGCGGATATTCGGGAGATCATCCGCGCGACGACTAACGATCGGAAATCCTCGAACGGGCGGGTCTCCATGACTGACGGCCGCCACTTCGCTTATGCGGCGGTGCCGTTGCCCGATGGCAATGCGCTCTTCACCATGGTGGACATCACCGATTCCACCCGAATCGAGTCCGCCCTGCGCGAGCGCGCTGCGGCTCTTGAAGCCGCGGACCGGGTGAAGACTGACTTCGTGGCCAATATGAGCTACGAGCTAAGGACGCCGCTGACGTCGATCGGTGGTTTCGCGGAAATGCTCGGTGCCGGATACGGTGGGAAGCTGTCGCCGAAAGCTGCGGACTATGTCGCGGCCATGCTCGAAGCCGTGGGGCGCCTGTCCAAGCTTATAAACGACGTACTCGACCTCACCACCGGTGACGCCAGCGCCTCCGCGCTTGAGCGCGAGCGTATCGACGTCGCCGGCCTCTGCCGTTCCGCAGCGGAAGATGCGCGGCCACGAGCGGAAGAAAAGGGCCAGAAGCTGGAGACGGAGATTGCGCCGTCCGCGGGCTTCGTTCTTGGCGATGTCCGTCGCATCCGCGAATCCATCGAACATGTGCTCGGCAATGCAATTGCCTACACCGATCGGAAGGGCCGTATCTTGCTCGAAGCTGAGGGTGATGACGACAAGGCCATCATCCGCATTACCGACAATGGATCGGGCATTGCAGCCAAGGATCAACCCCGTGTTTTCAATCGCTTCGACCGGATCGTGGAGGAAGGTGTGAGGGGCGAGGCGGCACTCGGCCTCGGGTTGCCGCTGACCCGCCAGTTCATCGAGGCACATGGCGGCACCGTCGAACTGGAATCGAAAAAGGGGAAGGGCACCAAAGTAACCCTGACCATTCCGCGCGGCAGCAAATGAGACTGCACGGCGAGGCGGCGACGATCGCATTCGGCGAACTTTTGGCCGCAAATGCAAGGCGGAGTGACGTAATCACTCTTTCGGGGCCCTTGGGTGTTGGCAAGACGGCGCTTGCTCGCGGTTTTATCGCAGGTCTTGGGCACGACGGGGAAGTGCCTAGTCCCAGCTTCGCGATCGTGCAGCCTTATGAAGAGCTAGAACCCTCCGTCTGGCACGTCGATCTGTACCGGATCGAAGACGCGTCCGAGATTGAAGAGCTAGGACTGGATTCGGCGTCAGACGCCGTCTTGCTCGTCGAGTGGCCGGAGCGGGCAGGCGCGGGCCATTGGCCCGATGCGCTCGCGCTATCGCTCGAATTCGCTCCGGACGGCGACAGAATCTTGACAGCGAAGGTGCCCCCGTCATGGGAGGGACGATGGCCTCTACAATGATTCCGCCGCCGCATGCGCCTGATTTCCTTGCCGCTTCCGGTTGGGCGGGAGCCGAGATCCTGCCGCTGGCGGGTGATGCGTCGTTCCGCCGTTACTTTCGCGTGGTTCGCGGCGAGCAGACGGCGGTGCTGATGGATGCGCCGCCGCCGCACGAAGATCCGCGACCGTTTGTGGCAGTTGCCGAGTGGCTTGGCTCTGTCGGTTTGAGCGCGCCCCAAATCCTGGCTCGTGACCTCGAGAGAGGTTTGCTGCTGCTCGCCGACTTTGGTGACTGGCGAATGCGCGAGTTCCTCGACGAAGATCCGCAACGCGAGACGGAGCTATACGAGCTGGCGACCGACGTGCTCGTCCATCTCCATCAACATTCAGCGATGCCCGGTCTTCGCCCGCATGGACTCGACCAGTGGATCGAGGAGCTGAAGCTTTTCACTGAATGGTATTGCCCTGCAGTGGGCATCGAGGTGGACGAGGGCGGCTATGAAGCAGCGTGGCGCGAGGCGTTGGCCGCGGTCGCCGGAGATGGTCTCGCTCCCGTTACGGTGCTGCGCGACTATCATGCCGAGAATGTGATGCTGGTGGACGGTCTTCAGGGTGTGGAGCGCTTCGGCTTGCTGGATTTCCAAGACGCGGTTGCGGGGCATCCCGCTTACGACCTGGCGTCGGTCCTTGAAGACGCACGCCGCGACGTTCCCGAAGAAATAGAACGTGTTATGATCGAACGTTACGTCGCCGCGACAGGACATAGCGAAGTCTTCGAGCGAGCCTATTGGGCCCTCGCGGCCCAGCGCAACACCCGCATCCTTGGCGTTTTCACGCGACTGTGGAAGCGCGACAACAAGCCCGGCTATCGCCGCTTCCAGCCGCGCATGTGGGGCCTGCTCGAGCGCGACCTCGCCCGGCCGCATCTGAAGCCGGTTCGCGACTGGTTCGACGGTAACGTGCCCCGCGACTACCGCCGGACGCCTTGGCTGGAGGCCGCATGAGCCAGGCGCGCCGCGCTCTCCGGCTTCGCGCCGAAGTGAAAGGCGACGTCCCCCGCACGGCGATGATCATGGCCGCCGGTCTCGGCAAGCGCATGCGCCCACTGACCGCCAGCCGCCCCAAGCCGTTGATCGAAGTTGCGGGCAAGGCCCTGCTCGACCACGTTCTCGACCGCCTTCGCGCTTCCGGCGTGCAGAAGGTGGTCGTCAACGTCCACTACCTCGCCGACGCGGTCGAAGCGCATATGGAAAGCCGGCCGCACGGTTTGGATTATGCGATCTCCGACGAACGCGACCTGCTCCTGGAGACCGGCGGCGGCCTGGTTCGCGCCCGCGACCTCATCGACTCCGATCCGTTCCTGGCGGTGAACAGCGACAATTACTGGGTCGACGGTCCGGCTGACACGCTGAAGCTGCTCGCGTCGCACTGGGATGGCGACAAGATGGATGCGCTCCTGCTCCTCGTCCCGCTCGCGCGGGCGCAAAACCATCGCGGCATGGGCGACTTCCACATGGATCGCGAGGGCAGGGTCCGGCGCCGCGAGAAAGGTCACGTCGCGCCGTTCGTCTTCACCGGCATCCAGATGATGTCGAAGCGCCTCCTCCGGGACGCGCCCGACGGGCCGTTCTCGACCAATATCCTGTGGGACCGTGCAATCGACGAAGGCCGCTGCTTTGGGGCCGTCCACCAGGGACTGTGGTTCGACGTCGGCACGCCCAAGTCGATCAAGCTGACGGAATCGGCGCTCGAAGATGCCTGAGCGGGCGCAGCGCCCGAACGTCTACACCATTCCGTCGCACCGCTCCTTCGCGGATGCATTGGTCGCGGGGATCCTGGCGCGGTTCGGCCGCGATCCGCTGGAGCTTGCGCGCGGGCGTATCCTGCTTCCCAATAATCGTGCGGTCCGGGCAGTCACCGAAGCATTCGTTCGCGCCAGCGGGGGCGGATTGCTGCTGCCGCGGCTGATCCCGGTCGGCGATCCAGAACTCGATGATCGCGTCGGTGGAGCCTTGGATCCAATCGCGCAACGGAATCCGGTGCCGCCGGCAATCGACTCCCTGGAACGTTTGCTGAAGTTGGCCGCCATTATTCCGGGCGAAAGCTCGGCTGAAAAATTGCGGCTCGCTGGTGACCTCGCCCGGACGCTAGACGCCTTCCTGATTGAGGAAATCGACCCCGTCCAGCTCCGCCGTGTCGTTGATGAAAGCGACGACCTCGCCGCGCATTGGGCGAATTCGCTCGCGCAACTCCAGCTAATCTACGAAGTTTGGCCGCATATCCTGCAGGAAAGCGGGCAGCTCGACCTCGCCGAGCGTCGCAACCAGCTGCTGCGCCGGATGGCAAAGCAGTGGACGGAAGCTGGGCTCGAAGGCTTCACAGTCGCTGCCGGTGTGACCACGGCCGCGCCAGCTGTTGCGGAACTCCTGCGCACAGTGGCCTGGATGCCGGAAGGAATGGTCGTTCTGCCCGGCCTAAGCATGCCCGAAATCCTCCCCGACGGAGAATGGGACGCGCTCGGGCCTGACGACGATGGTCGCGGCGAGGAGACGCACCCGCAGTTCCACCTTAAGCTGCTGCTCAATCGCATGGGCGTTGGTCGGGCAGAAGTTCAGCGCTGGCGCCAGTCCGGACGGGCAGCGTCTTCGCCAGCACGCGCCAGGGCGGTCGCGAACGCGATGGCAGCACCCGAATTTTCGCACAAATGGCAGACGTTGAGTGCTGCCCAGCGGCGGCTGACCGGCGTCCGGCTCGCCGAACTTGCTGACGCGGCGAGCGAGGCCCAGGCTATTGCGTTGGCCCTGCGCGGGGCGCTGGAAACGCCGGGCAAGACCGCGGCTTTGGTTACGCCCGACCGCCAGCTGGCGAGCCGTGTGTCGGCGCTGCTCGCGCGCTGGGGCATCGAGGCCGACGACAGCGCCGGAACGCCTCTGTCGAAAACGCCAACCGGTACCCTGCTGCTCGCCATCATCTCCGCCGCGGCCGAGGAGCTGGCGCCGGTGCCAATGCTGGCGCTCGTGAAGCAACCGTTGGTGGGCGGAGAGGGCGAGGAACGGTTGGCCTGGCTCGACGAAGTGCGTGAACTGGACATCAAGCTTCGTGGTCCGCGTCCTGCTGCCGGTCTGTCGGGTCTGGACGCGAAGCTGCACGATGTTCGCGGGTGGCATAAGGTTCGCAAACGGCTTGAGTGCACAGACGGCTTGCTGTCGAAGCCGCTTCCGCTTGATGAGCTTGCCCGCAAGGTCGCCGACGCAGCGCGAATTCTGGCTGGCGACGCAGCCTGGCGTGGCCCGGCGGGGCGAATGGCAGCCGAACTCCTAATGGAGCTTCAGTCGTCCGGGGCAGCGTCTGCGATCAGCCTGGATGCCAACGGTGCGTTGGCATTCCTTCGTGATTTGTTCGACCAGCAATCCGTTCGGCCACCCTACGGCGGGCATCCGCGCATCTTCATCTGGGGCTTGCTTGAGGCACGGCTGCAGCGCGCCGACCTGATGATCCTTGGCGGGTTGAATGAGGCTGTGTGGCCGGCGCTCCCGGCACCCGATCCCTGGTTACCTCCAAAAGTCCGCGCGAAGCTCGGCATGCCCGGGCTCGAGTTCCGGATCGGGCTTGCAGCGCACGACTTCGCGAGCGCGCTAGGTGCACCCGAGGTGCTGATCACCCGCGCAAGGCGCGATGCGCGCTCGCCGACGGTGGCATCGCGGTTCCTGCTTCGCCTCGACGCGATCAGCGGCGGCTTGCCGCGGCACCTCAATCTGGAACGCCTCGTCCGGGCGCTCGACGATCCAGGCCGGGTTCAGCCCGTGTCTCGCCCTGAGCCAGTTCCAGCGGCGGACCAACGCCCTGACCGCATCTCCGTTACGGCTGTTGACCGCCTGAACGCCGATCCCTTCGCTTTTTACGCGCAAGCTATTCTTCGGCTGAAATCGCTCGATCCGGTCGATGATGAGAATACCGCGCGCTGGAAGGGAACCGAAGTCCATAAGGTCCTCGAGGAATGGCAGCTTCACGACGGCTGCGATCCCGACAAGCTTCGCGCCCGCGCCGAGCAGTTGCTGCAGCACGAAGCCGTCCACCCGATGGTTCGGGCCCTCTGGTCTCCGCGCTTGCTCGAAGCAATCGACTGGATCGCGGCCATGGAGCGCGAGAACCAGGAGGCTGGCCGGCTTCCACTCAAGGCCGAGGCGGAGGGTGAAACCCCGCTCGCCGGAGTCACCGTGCATGGCCGAGCCGACCGCATCGACCTGCTCGCAGACCAGAGCCTCGCGATCATCGATTACAAGACCGGCGCCCCGCCTACGCAGAAGGCCGTCGATGCCGGCTTCGCGCTTCAGCTTGGCCTGCTCGGGTTGATCGGGCGCGCTGGCGGCTTCGAGGGCGTTTCAGGTGATCCGGACACGTTCGAATATTGGTCGCTGACACGGCATAAGGGCAGTTTCGGCAAGCTGATGCGTCCCAATAAGGACGTGCAACCGGGCGAGTTTCTCGACCACGCTTACCACCATTTCGCCGAAGCAGCGGCCAAATGGCTCACCGGAGAGCACCCGTTCACGGCCAAGCTCAACCCGGCCTACGCGCCCTACGGCGATTACGATCAGTTGATGCGGCTCGAAGAATGGTACGGGCGCTGATGTTACCGGCGCGGCTTCTTCTTGACCTTGGAGGCATAGAGCAGAGCGGCAACGATCGCGGCCGAGCCGATGCCGACCGCTACTCCGGCCTTTACCAGCTTCTGACGGCGCTGCTCACTGGCGCGGTCGGTTTCGTCGTCGTTGCTGTCAGTCATACGCCTCTCTCTATGGCGCGGGTGAACGCATGAGCAAGCGTTTCCGGCCATTACCCGAGCTGAAGAACGAGCAGGCGCGTGCGGCCGACCCTGTCGCGCATGCCGCACTGTCTGCGTCGGCGGGCACGGGCAAGACGCAGGTCCTGACCGCGCGCGTGCTCCGACTGCTGCTCCGTGGAGCGCGACCGGAGTCGATCCTGTGCCTAACCTTCACCAAGGCGGCCGCGTCCGAGATGTCGAACCGTATCGGTGCGAGGCTCGCGGCCTGGGTGCGGCTAAAGGACAGCGAACTCGCAACCGATCTCGACCACCTTGGTGAGCGAACGGACCCGACAACTCGTCAACGTGCGCGGCAGCTGTTTGCGAAGGTGTTGGATTGTCCGGGCGGCCTCAAAATCCAGACGATTCATAGCTTCGCCCAGGGCTTGCTTGCGGCCTTTCCGGCGGAAGCGCGCATTGCACCGGGCTTCCAACCGATCGAAGGCAGGGCGGAACAGGAGCTGGTTCGCCGGACGCTCGCCGATTTGATGGCCACCACCGAGGAACGGGGTGACCAGGCTCTGATCCGCGACGTCCAAAGTCTGAGCCGTCGGCTCGGGGAAGCCGGTGCAGTTGAATATCTGCAAGCCTGCGCGCGCAAGAGTGAGGCGATGACGGCGCTCGGACCTTCGATTGCCATCGAGGGCAAGATTCGCGCGATGATGAATCTGCCCGGCGAGTCAGTTGAGGAACTCATCGCGCACAGGTGCGGCGACGAAGGCTTCGATTGCGATCTCCTGAGAGCCGTTGCCGACGCCAACCGTCGGTGGGGCGCCAGCACTGGGCTTGGTTTTGCTGAAGTGATTGAGGAATGGCTGGGCCTTACACCGATCGAGCGGGCGGCAGGGCTCTCCAAACTTCGCAAGGTCGTGCTGACGGACAAAGGCGCGCCGCGCGTCTCGGCCGGCCAGACGAAGGCCGAGCCGCATTACGAAGCGCATGCTGGGCGGCTTGCGACTTTGGTCGGTGAGTTGCTCGAGCTGCAGAACGGCGCTCGTCTGGCGGCGGACATCGCCGCCGGGCTTCGGGCGGGCCAGGCCTTCGCCGCAGCTTACACGTCCGCCAAGCGGGCCGCTGGCGTTGCCGACTTCAACGATCTCATAGAATGGACCGGCAAGCTGCTGCGTGAGCCGGGCATGGGCGATTGGATCCGCTACAAGCTTGACCGGCGGATCGATCACGTCCTCGTCGACGAAGCGCAGGACACTAACGGGGCTCAGTGGGAAATCATCGAGCGCCTGGTCGACGAGTTCTTCAGCGGGTCCAGCGAAGTCGAGGAGCGGCATCGCACGCTGTTCATGGTCGGCGACTTCAAGCAGGCGATTTACGGCTTTCAAGGCACCAATCCGCAGCGCTTCCACGAGGCGCGCGCACTGTTTAGGCGCCGTGCGGAATCGCTCAGCACCGGCGACGACCTATTCAGCTACCAGCGCCGCGCTCGCGAGTTCCGTGACCTGTCGATCGCCGCGAGTTTCCGCTCGGCGCAGCCCGTGCTCGATGTCGTCAATGCGGTGATCGACACGCTCGGCCATGAGTCACTAGCGCTGGCGGAACCGCCGCCACGTCACGTCGCCCACCATTCGGACCGGACTGGGCAGGTCGAGCTGTGGCAGGCGTTCGCGGTCGAGAATTTCGACGACGATTCCGAAGAGGGGGAGGAGCGGTGGATCAAGATCCGCGACCGCCGGTACGCGGAAGAGCTCGCCAACCGTATCAAGGCGATGGTCGCGGAGGCGCCGGTCCTGGCGTCGACCGAACGGCCATTGACGCCCGGCGATGTTCTCGTTCTCGTCAGAAGCCGTGGCGAGCTCGCGTCGCTAATCGTTGCACGCCTGTTTTCCGCTGGTGTCCCAGTCGCGGGCGTTGATCGCCTTCATTTGCACGAGCCGCTGGCCGTGCAGGATCTGATGGCCACAGTGCGGTTCGCGGTTCAGCCGAACGACGACCTCAGCCTCGCCTGCCTGTTGGTCTCGCCGCTGCTGAGTTGGGACCAGGACCAGCTTCGCGATCTAGCCTACGATCGTAAGGGTTCGCTGTGGCGCGAACTTCGCCGGCGTTCGTCCGAATTTCCCGAGGCATACGCCGCCCTGTCCGAGCTGCTACGGATTGCCGACTTCACGACACCGTCGAAGTTTCTGGAGACGATCCTGTCCGGCCCCTTGCAGGGTCGCCGCAAGCTATACTCCCGGCTCGGGATGGCCGCGCGCGACCCGATCGACGAACTCATGAACAGCGCGCTCGAGTTCGAGCGCAACGAGATTGCTTCGCTCGAACGCTTTCTCGCGTGGTTTTCGCGTGGCACGGTCGATGTTCAGCGCGATCCCGGGGCCCCAGCTAACGAGGTTCGGGTCATGACGGTGCACGGCGCCAAGGGCCTTGAAGCGCCGGTCGTTATTCTGGCTGATGCGACTGCCGATCCGGCTCGCCTTGGGAGGCGGCCAATCACCATCGACAAGTCGGTTGAGGCGTCTCCAGACGTGCCGCTGCTCCGACCCAAGAAGGATGAGCGGACGCCGCTGTTCGAAGAGCGCATCAACGCCGACGAGAAGCGCGATCAGGAAGAACATCTGCGATTGCTCTACGTCGCGCTGACGCGCGCCGCCGACCGGCTGATCGTGAGCGGGGTCCGGCCGAAGGAGCGCAAGGACGGTGCCGATCCGCGACCGGCGAGCAGCTGGCACGTGATTGTCGAGCGGGCGATGACGGAGTTGGGGTCGCAGGCCGAGGACAATGGCAATCTGCGCTACGTCTCAGGGGGCGCTACGCTCTCCAAGCGGCGTCGCGACAAGGCCGACTTGCAACCCATCGCCGTTCCCGATTGGGCGCGCCAGCCTGCACCGATCGAAGAGCGACCTCCTCGACCGCTTGCGCCGTCGGCCATCGCTGCTGACGACGAGACCGCGCCGCCGCCCAGCGAAGTCATGCGCGCTGCCGCACGTCGTGGCTCGCTGATCCACGCGTTGCTCGAACGGCTCGCGCCAGTCGATCCTGACGAGCGCTTCGATGGCGCGCTGCGCTGGCTCGAACAATCCGCCGGCTTAACCGACCCCGCCGAGCGCAATGACATCGCTACGCACGTTTGCGCCGTCATCTCGCACCCGGGTTTTGCGCCCTTGTTCGGACCTAATTCGCTAGGCGAAGCGCCGCTCGCCGCAACCCTGCCCGACGGGCGCGTCATCGCCGGTACCGTCGACCGCCTGCTGGTCGAACCCAGCCAAGTCTCCGTCATCGATTTCAAGACCGGCCGAGTCCCCGAAAGCGATGGTTCGATCCCCGCGTCCCATCGTGCGCAAATGGCCGCTTATTCCGAAGCGTTGAAGGTCATCTTCCCCGACCGCTCCGTCAAAGCGGCCTTGCTCTACACCTCTGGCCCGAAACTCATCGAACTCATGCCTTGAGCGGCACCGGGTGAACGCTCATATGGCCGTTAACTAATTGCAGGAGAGTCGCTCCCATGGGTACCAAGACCGTCACTGACCAGAGCTTTTCGTCCGACGTATTGGGCGCCGACGGACCCGTCCTCGTCGATTTCTGGGCCGAGTGGTGCGGACCGTGCCGGATGATCGCCCCGGCGCTCGAGGAAATCTCGAGCGAGCTCGGCGACAAGATCACCATCGCCAAGCTCAACATCGACGAGAATCCCGACACACCGACGCGTTACGGCGTTCGCGGAATCCCGACGATGCTGCTGTTCAAGGGTGGCCAGCCGATCGCTCAGAAGGTCGGGGCAGCGCCGCGCAGCCAGATCCAGCAGTGGATCGAATCGGCCATTCAGTCGGCAGCCGCCTAACCTAGAACGTCAGACCGGATCGAAAGCCAGGTCGAGCGCTTCGGCGACGGCCTGGTGCCGGATCTTGCCGCCCGACACGTTTAAGCCGGCCGCGAGGTGTGGGTCCTGCTTCATCGCTTCCTCGGCGCCGAGGCTCGCGATCTTCAGCGCGAAGGGCAGCGTCGCGTTGTTGAGCGCGAAGGCGCTGGTCCGCGCGACCGCGCCTGGCATGTTCGCCACGCAATAATGGATGATTCCGTCGACCTCATAGACGGGGTCGGCATGGGTCGTCGCGTGAGACGTCTCGAAGCAGCCGCCCTGGTCGATCGCGATGTCGACCAGCACCGACCCTCGCTTCATCGTCTTCAGCATTTCCTTGGTGACCAGCTTCGGCGCAGCGGCACCCGGCACCAGCACCGCACCGATCACCAGCTCGGCTTCCTTGACCGCATTCGCAATCGCGGCGCGAGACGCGTAGGCCGTCTTGATCTGGCTCGAGAAGAACATGTCGAGTTCAGCCAGGCGGTCGTTGTTGATGTCGTAGATCGTGACGTCGGCGCGCATGCCAGTCGCCATCTGCGCCGCGTTCACGCCCGACACGCCGCCGCCGAGGATCGCGACCTTGGCCGGAGCGACGCCCGGGACACCGCCGAGAAGCACGCCGCGTCCACCCTGTTCCTTCTCAAGATAGTGGGCGCCGACCTGGACCGACATGCGGCCAGCGACCTCGCTCATCGGCTTCAGCAGCGGCAGCGAGCCGTTGCGTGCCGTCACGGTCTCGTACGCAATGCAGGTCGCGCCGGACTTCATCAGCCCTTCCGCTTGCGGCTTGTCGGCCGCGAGGTGGAGGTAGGTGAAGAGAATGTGTCGCGGCTCGAGCAGGGCGATTTCCTGCTGCTGCGGCTCCTTCACCTTCACGATCATGTCCGCCGCTGCGAACACCGACTTGGCGTCGGGCAGGATGGTCGCGCCGGCTTTCTCGTAGGCGCTGTCGGGGCAGTCGATGCCGTTGCCGGCCTTGGTCTCGACCACTACCTCATGACCATGAGCAATCAATTCAGCGACAGACGCCGGGGTCAGTCCGACCCGATACTCATGGACCTTGATCTCTTTTGGCACCCCGATGCGCATTTAAACGTTGGCTCCGTCTATGTTGATTGGGCGGGCCTATAGACGCGCTTTTCCGGTCTGTCCCCTGCGATTGCAGGGCCGTAACGGCAGTGCTAATTGAGCGCGCCCGTGACCGAGCATGTCGGCGGCGGAGCTAAGGATGCGAAGCCGCAGTCTGTCGAGTCAGAATCTCAAGACATGAACATCACCGCAACCGGAGGCGCAGAAGCGGACGCGCCAGCCGACGCTTCGCACGGCCACGCCCAAGGACCGCTCTACAAGCTGGTCATTGGGGCGATAGGGATTGTCTACGGCGATATCGGTACGTCGCCGATTTACGCCTTCCGTGAGACCTTCGCCGGGCACCACGTCCTCAAGGTCGACCAGCTCCACATCTTCGGTGTCCTCAGCTTAATCTTCTGGTCGATGATGATCATCGTGACGCTGAAATACGTCACCATCATCATGCGCGCCGACAACAAGGGGGAGGGCGGAAGCCTCGCCCTGCTCGCGCTCATCAACCGGACGCTCAGCGGCAAGAAGAAATGGACGAAGGGCGTGGTGATGCTCGGCGTCTTTGCGACCGCGCTTTTCTACGGCGATTCGATGATCACGCCCGCGGTTACCGTGCTGGGCGCAGTTGAAGGTCTGACGACGGTCAATCCGATCTTCGGATCCCTCGTCATCCCGATCGCCGTCGTGATCATCATCGGCCTCTTCCTGATCCAGTCTCGCGGCACTGCCCGTGTCGGACTGATGTTCGGCCCGGTCATGCTGATCTATTTCGCGACACTGGCCGTGCTCGGCATCATCCACATCATGGACAAGCCGGACGTAATTCTGGCCATGCTGAATCCGCTGAACGCGGTTTACTTTTTCACCGCGGATTTCGTTCGGGCGTTCGTGGCGCTGGGCTCGGTCGTTCTCGCCGTCACTGGCGCAGAGGCGCTCTACGCGGACATGGGTCACTTCGGCCGCAAGCCGATCCGGGTTTCATGGATCTATTTCGTCCTGCCGGCCCTCCTCCTGAACTATCTCGGTCAGGGCGCGATGATCCTGTCGGCCGACACGGCGACGGCCCTTAAACAGGTCAAGGACCCGTTCTTCTATATGGCTTCGGACGCGTTCCGCTTGCCGCTCGTGCTCCTCGCCACCGCAGCCGCCATCATTGCTAGTCAGGCTGTGATTTCCGGGGCTTTCTCCGTGACCCAGCAGGCCATCCAGCTGGGCTTCGTTCCGCGCCTTCGCATCCAACACACTAGCGAAAGCGCCGCTGGCCAAATCTACATTCCGCTCGTCAACTGGGCGCTGATGGTCATGGTCCTGTTGCTGGTGCTAAGCTTCCAGAGCTCGTCGAGGCTGACGGGAGCCTATGGCATTGCCGTGGTCGGCGCGATGCTGATCGACAGCGTGCTTATTGCCGTCGTCCTACGTCAGATGTGGAATTGGAATCGCTATCTCGTTGCCGGTCTGCTGGCGCTCTTCTTCACGGTTGACTTCACTTACCTTGCGGCGAACCTGCTCAAAATCCCCGCCGGTGGCTGGTTCCCGCTGCTCATCGGTGGGATTGCCTTCATGTTCCTGACGACGTGGGCCAAGGGCCGCCAGCTCATGATCGACCGGATGAACGAGGCGAGCCTGCCGATGGAGATTTTCATCAAGTCGGCCGCCCCGAGCGCAGCGCGCGTGCCGGGCACTGCAGTCTTCATGACCAGCTCGGCGAGCGGCGTGCCCCACGCGCTGCTTCACAACCTCAAGCACAACAAGGTACTCCACGAGCGCGTGTTCCTGCTGACTGTGAAGATCGAAGACGTCCCGTATGTCTCCGAAGAAAAGCGTCTCGACGTCCACGACTACGGCGCCGGCTTCTATCGCGTCGTCCTGCGCTACGGCTTCATGGACGAGCTCAACGTCCCGAGCGCCTTGTCAGAACTTCAGGGCTGCGGCCCTCAGTGCAGGATGATGGACACCAGCTTCTTCCTGGCCCGCCAGACATTGATTGCGTCGGCCAAACGGCCCGGCATGGCGATCTGGCGCGAACGGTTGTTCGCCTGGATGCTGCGCAATTCCGTGAGCGCGATGGAATTCTTCCGCCTGCCGACCAATCGCGTCGTCGAGCTTGGAAGCCAGGTCGAAATCTGAACCATCGGGCCGGGCCGCGCATTTCGCGCCCATGTCTGACACCATTTCCTGGGTTGCGACCGCGGCGACGATCGTCGCGGCCTTCATGACGGCTGCGAATCTCGGATCGAGGATCACTGGCTACGGCTTCGCGGTCTTCCTGATCGGTTCGATTTCCTGGCTAACTGTCGGGATTCTCACCGGGCAGCCGGCGCTAACCTGGACCAACGTCGTTCTCACTCTTCTCAACATCTTCGGTGTCTGGCGGTGGCTTGGGCGGCAGGCAGGTGTCGAGGAGGGTGCGAAGGCCGCCTCCGAACAGAGCGAGCACACTCCGGGCGAAGCTCTGTTTCCAGTGTCCCTCCTGACTCGAGGGCCGGTCGAATGCGGTGGAGAGCAGGTCGGCACTTGCGTCGACGCGATGGCGGGCTGCTCGAGCGGCATGCTGTCGTACGTCGTCGTGTCACAAGGTGGGGTTGCAGGTGTTGGGGAGACACTGAGACGACTTCCTTGGAAGCAGACGCAAGCGGATGAGAATAAAGTTATTTCAGACCTGTCCCGCGAAGACTTTCAACAGCTGGAAGAGCTCGCGAAAGACAGCTGGCCCGCGAGTTAGGCTTTGGGTGCTGCGTCCCGGAGAGTGCGCCTGCCGAGACGTGGTTCAGACTTCATCTCCGCCTCCGCCATGATCTCACCGCGGAGTTCGGATCTCTTCTCGTGAATCGAAGCGATGACCGGACCCATGGGCGCTCCGACATCGACAAGGACAGCCTCAGCTAACTGCAATGACGCTTCGAGCGTCTCCGGCACCGCGTCAGTCACTCCCGCCTTGTAAAGTACCGCCGCATGTTCGGTATCCCTCGCGCGAGCGATGATTGGCAGGTTCGGGACCCAGCCGCGTACACGGCGGGTAATCTGCGCCACTAGAACGGGGTCGTCCATCGTCAGGACCAGAGCCGACGCATGCCCGAGGTGCAACTGGTCTGTCAGTTCCGGCCGCCTGACATCTCCGAAGATCACTTTGTAGCCAGCCTCCCGCGCCTCACGGACGCCGTCCACATCACTGTCTACGGCCAGATAGGGTTTGTCGTGAGTAGCCAGCATGTCGGCGACCATCTGTCCGACCCGTCCGAAGCCGAAGATCACCGTGCGATTTTTGCCGGACGGCATTTCGTCGGGGGTCGCGGCCTCATGTTCGACTTTCCGGCCCATCCGGCGCCCAACCGCTGCCAGCAGCGGCGTTACGGTGAGGCCGATCGCCGTCACCGTTGACCAGAAGTTGGCATTGTCCCGGGCCACGATCCCGGCTGTCGCTGCCGCGCCGATGACGATCAGACTGGTTTCCGAAGGGCTTGCCATCACGATCCCGGTTTCGATCGCCACGGCAGAACGGATGCCGGAGAAGCGCAGTAGGGTAGCCGTGACCAGTGCCTTGACCAGTAGCAACGCAACAGCAGCTCCCAAGATCGCCGGCCAATTGATTGTTAAGGCAGGTAAATCGATCCGCATTCCGACGGTAATCAGGAAAATTCCGAGGGCGAGGCCCGCCAATGGCGTAGTGATGGCCTCGACCTCGGCGTTGTAATCCGTTTCCGCGATCAGGATACCGGCGATCAGCGCGCCCAAGATCGGCGAGAGGCCGACCGCTCCGGTGGCAAGGCTGGCGAGGATGACAGTCAGCAAGCTGATGGCCAAGAACAGCTCCGGGCTCTTGGTACGTGCCGCCTGCGCAAAGAGCATCGGGAGCAGGAATCGGCCCGCAACCAGCATTCCCACAACAACGAGCACACCGAGGAAGGCGGTTCGGACGAATTCGCCAGTTTCTGCGTGGCCGCCGATCAGCTCGATGAGGAATAGCAACGGGACCAACGCGAGGTCTTCGAACAAAAGCATCGCGAATGCCGAGCGTCCGACCGAACTATCGATTCCGGTGATTGGCAACACTAGGGCGGTGGAGGAGAGGGCGAGCGCTAATCCGAGCGCCACTGACATCGAGGGCGATGCCCCAAAGGCAAATAGTCCTACACCGATGAGGATCGCACAGCCGAGAAGCTCGGCGGTCCCGACCCCGAATACCGCTTTTCGCATCGTCTGCAGCCGGCGGAAGCTGATGTGGAGACCGGCCGAGAAGAGCAGCAGGATGATTCCCAACTCTGCGAAGGGCTCGATTGCCTCCGGATCGCTGATCGAGAAAGTGTGCAGCCAGGGATGGGCCGGTGCCAGTGCGCCGAGCACATAAGGGCCGGCGATTATCCCAACGATGATGAAGCCGATGACCGGCGAGACTTTCAGCCGGGCGAATGCAGGAATGACGATCCCGGCCGCGCCCAGGATTGTCAGCGTATCGCTTAGTCCGGTGCCGCCAATCGAATTTTCGCCCGCCATACCGTCTTTAGAGCAGGTGAGAAGACCGCTGTCACCGCCAAGCGTTGGATCGGATGGAGGTGCGTATGACCAAGCAGTTGAAAGCCGGCGATCGCGTCAGTTGGAGCTCGCATGGCGGGAAGGCTCACGGAAAGGTCGTGAAGAAGTTGACCTCGCAAACTTCCATCAAGGGCCACAAGGTCGCGGCATCGAGGGACAATCCGGAATATTTGGTCGAGACGGACGAGGGGAAGCAGGCTGCGCACAAGGCCGAGGCGCTTACCAAAGCCTGAGCTTGGGCTTTCCTATTGCTGTTTGCTCTGGCACGGGTGACGTCATGACGTCAGGTACCCCGACCGGCGCTAAGCGAGCGGCTGCTGGCCGCCGATCCAAACCAGCTAAACGTCAGGAAAAGGCCGCCTCATCCCGCAAGTCTAGTGGCGTTGACGGGACTCTGGACCTGATCGTCGTAGGCGGCGGCCCTGCCGGGATGATGGCCGGATTCCTGTTCGCGCGAGCCGGTTGCCGGGTGCTCGTGCTCGAAAAGCACAAGGACTTCTTCCGAGATTTCCGCGGCGACACCGTTCATCCCTCGACGATGGAGATCCTCGATGAGCTGGGACTACTCAAACGTTTCCTGAAACGGCCTCACAGCAAGATTGAGCGCGCGGAGCTGATGTTGGGCGGCAAGTCCTGGCAAATGGCCGACTTCTCGAAGCTCAAGACCGTCGCTCCGTTCATCGCCATGATGCCGCAATGGGACTTCCTCGATTTCCTCCGGGAGGAAGCGAAAGCTTTTCCCGGCTTCAACCTAGCGATGACAACGCCGGTGGCCGGCTTCATTGCAGAGGGGGGCAGGGTTGCTGGCGTCCGTCTTCAAGACGGTCGCGAAATTCGCGCGCGACTGGTCATTGCCGCCGATGGCCGCACGTCAATCTCTCGGCAAAGCCTTCCGGTGGAGGAGCTTGCGGCGCCGATCGATGTCCTCTGGTTCCACGTCTCGAAGACGCCGAGCCACGAAGAAGGGTTGCGCTTCATGATCGGCGGCGGCGCGATCATCGTGCTCCAGGACCGTGATACCTACTGGCAATGCGCGTTCGTCATTCCCAAGGGTGAAACGAAGAAGCTGACTGCCAACGGTCTCGAGCCGGTCCGCAAGCGCCTGGCCGCCGCGGCACCTGATCTCGACCTAACCGACTTGAAGGACATCACCGATCTCAAGTTGCTCAATGTCCAGCTCGACCGGATGACTTGCTGGTCGATGCCGGGATTGCTCGCAATCGGCGATGCCGCCCACGCCATGTCGCCGATCGGCGGCGTTGGCATCAACCTGGCTATCCAGGATGCGGTTGCAGCTGCGAATGCCCTTGCCGGGCCGCTTGCACAGGGCCGAAGCGTTGATTCAATGCTCGATCTCGTCAGACATCGCCGGCTGTTCCCGACGCGCTTCATCCAGGGCGCGCAGCGGGTCATCCAGGACCGGATAATCTGGCCGATCCTTCAGCAGGGCGACAAGATGGACAAGCCGCCTTTGATCGCGCGCCTGTTCGACCGCTTTCCACCACTTCGCATCATCCCCGGCCGCCTAATGGGCCTGGGGATCAGGCGAGAGAGGGTGCGCTCTCCGCTTGCGAGGCCATAGCCGCTTCGAGGTTCTGGACGATCGCTTCGAAGAATTGCTCGGTCGTCATCCATGCCTGCTCAGGCCCGACGAGAAGCGCCAGGTCCTTGGTCATCTTGCCGGATTCGACCGTCTCGATGCAGACGCGTTCCAGCGTCTCGGCGAAGCGGACCACATCAGGCGTGTCGTCGAACTTGCCGCGATAGATGAGGCCGCGGGTCCAGGCGAAGATCGACGCGATCGGATTGGTCGAGGTCGCCTTGCCCTGCTGGTGCATGCGGTAGTGACGGGTGACGGTGCCATGCGCCGCCTCCGCCTCGACGGTCTTGCCGTCCGGCGTCATCAGCACCGAGGTCATGAGGCCCAGTGAGCCGAAGCCCTGAGCGACCTGGTCCGACTGAACGTCGCCGTCATAGTTCTTGCAGGCCCACACGAACTTGCCGCTCCATTTCAGCGCGGACGCGACCATGTCGTCGATCAGGCGATGCTGATATTCGATGCCAGCAGCTTCGAACTTCGCCTTGTATTCGCTCTCATAAATTTCCTGGAAGATATCCTTGAAACGGCCGTCATAGGCTTTCAGGATGGTGTTCTTCGTGGAAAGGTAGAGCGGCCAGCCACGGTCGAGGCTGTAGTTGAAACAGGCATGGGCGAAGTCGCGGATGCTCTCGTCGAGGTTGTACATGCCCATCGCGACGCCCGAGCCGGGGAAGTCGAACACGTCGAAGTCGAGCTCTTGGCCGTCCTGACCAACCCACTTCATGGTGAGCTTGCCTGGGCCGGGGACTTTGAAATCGGTCGCGCGATACTGATCGCCGAAGGCGTGACGGCCGACGACGATCGGGTCGGTCCAGCCCGGGATCAGGCGGGGCACGTTCGAGATCACAATGGGTTCGCGGAAGATGCAGCCGCCGAGAATGTTGCGGATCGTCCCGTTGGGCGACTTCCACATCTTCTTGAGCTTGAATTCCTCGACGCGCGCCTCGTCGGGCGTGATCGTGGCGCATTTTACGCCGACACCATGCTGCTTGATTGCGTTGGCGGCATCGACCGTGACCTGGTCGTCGGTCGCGTCGCGGTGCTCGACCGAAAGGTCGTAGTAGAGAAGTTCGACATCGAGATAGGGCTGGACCAGGCGTTCCCGAATCCACTGCCAGATGATGCGGGTCATCTCGTCACCGTCGAGCTCGACGATCGGGTTCTTCACCTTGATCTTGGGCATGTTTGTTCCTGCGATTTTGGAGTTGGGCGGGCATTAGGATGCAGGCATGGCGGGCGCAACCGCGGCGTTGTGCCTCCCGCAGCGCGGCTCTAAGGATCGCCGCCATGCCTGAACTCGACAAGCACGACAGCCCGCTTCCGACGACGACCGTGAAATGGCGCTTTCCCTCGGTTCACCCCGAGGGCCGCAAGTTTGTGGTCGGTGCGGCGTTCGCCACGCTGATCCTTTATTGGCTGTGGCATCCGTTGGGCTGGCTCGCAGCTGGCCTGACTTTGTGGGTGGCCGCCTTCTTCCGCGATCCGATCCGAGCCACGCCGAGAGGCGACAAGTTCATCGTCGCGCCAGCTGACGGACTCATCACGCTCATCACCAAGGTACCGCCGCCGCCGGAGCTCCGGGGAGCGGATGGTCTCGCCGATGGCGAGTACACACGCGTGTCGATCTTCATGAGCGTCTTCGATGTGCACATTAATCGGTCGCCCATCAGCGGCCGCATCCGTCGCATGGCCTATGTGCCGGGGAAGTTCGTGAATGCCGACCTCGACAAGGCAAGCGAGGACAATGAGCGGCAGCACTTCCTCGTTGAAGGCGCTGACGGACTGAGGATTGGCTTTACGCAGATCGCCGGCCTGGTCGCTCGACGGATCCTCGCCTTCGTCAAAGAGGGTGATGTCGTTGAAGCCGGGCAGCGCGTCGGCCTGATCCGCTTTGGCAGCCGCGTCGATGTCTACCTGCCCACGGGCGTCGCTCCTCGAGTACTGCTCGGGCAGCGCTCGGTAGCTGGCGAGACGATCCTTGGCATCGTCGGTCTCGACATTCCAGTGACTGGCTCGAGCCAGTGAGCGAAGACGCCAATAACGATCAGGGGCCGCGGAGAATCCCGTTCCGGGCGATGATCCCCAATGCAATTACGGCGATGGCCCTGTGCATGGGCCTGACCGGAATCCGCTTCGCCATCGGCGCGGAGTGGGAAAAGGCGCTTGGTGCCATCATCCTCGCCGGCATCCTGGACGGCATGGACGGACGCATCGCTCGCCTCCTGCGCGCCCAGAGCAAGTTCGGGGCCGAGCTCGATTCCTTGTCCGACAATATTGCGTTCGGGACTGCGCCGGCGATCATCCTGTTCCTGTGGTCCCTGCAGCATGCGCCCAAGTTCGGGTGGACGGCAGCCCTGGCATTAGCGGTCTGCTGTGCGCTCCGACTTGCCCGTTTCAACGCACGCCTCGATGCCGCCGAGCAGCCGCACAAGTCAGCGGGCTTCAACACTGGAGTCCCAGCTCCGGCAGGGGCGGGGCTTGCCTTCATTCCGATCTACCTGTGGCTGATCACCGGGAACGAGCAATTCCATGCGTGGCAGCTCGTCATGGGCTGGACCATCTTCATCGCGGCCCTGATGATCTCTAGCCTGCCGACGTACAGCTGGTCCTCGATCCGCATCCGCCGTGAGTGGCGGCTCTTCGCGTTGGCTGGGGTGGCGCTGTTCGGTGCCGCGCTTTTGACTGCGCCCTGGCACACGCTACTGGCGCTGGCGGCGCTTTACCTGCTGATGATCCCGTTCGCCCTTGCGAGCTACGCGAGGGTCAGGCGGCGGCGCGCCACCTCGGCTCGGCCCGCATAACATGCGGCGAATGCCGCATCCGGATCCTGACGGTCCGGCCCTGCATCACCGGCTGATGAAGCGGCTTGCCCTTGAGGGCAGCGGCGATCTTCGCGCCGCTTTCCTCAAGAATTGCGGCGCCAACGACGACCAGCATCCAAACTGTGGTGAGGAAGACGAGGGTGCCCAAAGCTGCAATCATCGCTTCGATCCTTCTTGGGAGAGCCAAACTAAAGCGGACCCTGTTTGTTCCACTTTGGCTAAAGCGCTCAGGTGAGGCGGCTTAATGTTCCTACTTTGTTCTCATTTGTCAACAGGCCAACACGACAGCAGTCCAACCCCTTGAAAGAATGCGCGCCTTTCGCTAGTTGGCGCGCCATCCCACAGGCGGAGCTTACATACCGGTGCCGGCCGTAAGGTTGGTCATTCGGCTCCGTTGAGGCAGAACCGGAAGGAGAAAGACTATGGCGGCCACGGTCGTCACCATGCAGCAATTGCTCGAAGCCGGAGCGCACTTCGGCCACCAGACCCACCGCTGGAACCCC
>Ga0268266_10000793_pt1 | contig 42062 bp, 71 predicted proteins | sample KBSS13metaG_FD_190356 | JGI IMG/M metagenome (GOLD analysis project Ga0268266, IMG submission 190356) | Switchgrass rhizosphere microbial communities from Kellogg Biological Station, Michigan, USA - KBS S1-3 metaG (SPAdes) (version 2) | ecosystem: Host-associated > Plants > Roots > Rhizosphere...
CTTTGCCTAACCGGGTGGCCCGGCTTAACCTGCTGATTGATTGCAGGAAAAACCGGGCCGTTAGTGGTGCCACGACAGGGATTCGAACCCTGGACCTCAGCCTTACCAAGGACGGGTCCCACAACGGCTAGTGGCGACATTGGCGACACTCACACAACATCTTGCGACACTGGCGACGGTGTTCCGGTTTCGCCCCCGCCAGGGTGCGCATAATGCGCGCGGCCCGTAGCCAGACCGACCAGATAATTTGCGCTGGCCCAAAGGCTAGCGGCAAGCAGGACTCCCAGCCAAGCGCCAGCCTGAAAGGCTCCCCACATCGCTGCGATGGAGACGAGGCCTACGGTTAGCCCGAGGAACTGCGCCCTCATCCTCGCCTCCCAGCGATATTGTCCACCGCGCCCCGCAGATAGTCTGGCGCGAACATAGCATAGTGGCGGCGCGTCGTTTCCACCGTATCGCCGAGCATCGTCGCCACCTCATCAAAGCTAGCGCCCCCCTGGAGCGCCCAGGACGCCGCTGTACGCCGCAGGTCGTGGCGGTGGGCGTCATCCAGCCCTGCGAGCCGGCAAGCCCTTCCATAGGCCTTGCGCACGCTCTGCACGGGCAATCCCTCCCACTCGACCACATAGCCCGATGGCCCCGCGACCTTCCGGGCCGCCGTCAGGATCGCCCGCAGCGGGTCGTTCATCGGTATGGGCGCCGTCTTCTTGTTGGCGCTCTGGCCGGGCTTGTACCTGACCATGCCCGCGTCGAAGTCCACGCGATCCCAGGTGAGCTTGAGGATGTGCTTTCCCCTGGCCGCCGTGCTGATCGCCAGCGCGAGGAACACCCGCAGGTGCAAGGGGCTGGCGTGGAAGTAAAGCCGGGCGAACTCCTCACGGCTGAGGTAGCGGTCGCGGGGCTCGCCCTCTCCGGGTAGGGCTATCTCGGGCTCCGTCGGCATCCAGCCGTTGCGGACGCCGTACTTCATGGCCTGGCGCAGAAACCGCAGCTCCTTGCTGATCGTGGCGTCCATCACGCCAGCCTTGCGGCGCTGGGCGGTATAGGTCTTCACGCCCATGGCGCTGACCATGGAGGGCGGGAGCAGCCCGAAGTGGGCCTTGATGTGGTTGAGGCTGTTCTTGATGGCCTTGGGGTAGTGGACGCGCGGATCTTCCTCGCGATCCTTGAGGTAGGCGTCGCACATGTCACCCACGGTGAAGCGCTCAGGCGGCTCGTCCTGAATCGCCGCCATACGTGCGAGGTATCTGCGGGCCTCTACCCTGTCCGTCGCGCCCGTAGATTGACGATGCGAGCGTCCCGCCTCGCTCCAGATGACGTACCATCTGGCGGATTGCTTGCCGTTGATGACGGGTCGTTCGAGTCGGTAGTCGGGCATAGCTTGGCCTCGAAGGCTTCTAGCGCTGTAGGGTGGACGCGGATGATCTTCGGGCCGGGGCGCACGGCCTGCAACTCGCCGGTTGCGACCCAGCGCTCGACGGTGCGGGGGTTGACCTTGAAGTGGTCGGCAACGTCTTTCACGGTCATGTACATGTTTGGCTCTCGGCCTGTCTGAAGGTGGCTCTTTGGGTCATGGAAGGGTTGAGGGTTTCCCGGGGCCTAGTTCGGCATCGGAGGTGTCCGCGATGGCCCCGCATTGGACAGCTAGCGACACTTCGCCCAGCGGTGAGTCCTCAAGGGGCAGTAGCCCACTTTCGAGGGCGCAATAGAGGCAGACAGGGACGAGTTTCGCGGCCTCCTTCGGCTGGGCTACGTCGCGCTGGCAGGTCCGGCAGGTGGCGTAGTGCACGGCCTCGCGATCGATCCAGCCGAGCGACCATGGCCAACACGCCACCTGCCTTGAGTGAACGAGCGTCAGCATTCTGGCGCTCCTTCCGACCTTCGCTGAGCGTCGCGCTCGCTTTCGCGCGACCGCTCATAGGCTCCCCACAGATACATCGGGCCAAACACCACAAGCATAGCGACAGCGCCGAAGACCGCCCCTCGCCAACCAGCCTGAGCGCCGGCCGCGGCGCCCATCAGCACGAAAGCCAAGAGCACGATGGTGCCAGGGTGGTCGCCGTAGCCGTCGACATAGCCGCAGCCGCGGACCGTGTGATGCAGCCACTTCACGGCGTGCCACCTTCCGACTTGCATAGGCTATCGGATTTGGCCGCCCGTAGAGGCGGACTACCGCCGCTCTCGGCAACGGATACCCTATTTCCTCCCCCTCCTAAGGGCCTCACGGCTTCGCGTGTGAGGGTCATGCGGCCCTCGCAGTCAGGATCGCGCGGCCGATCAGCTCGGGGATCTGGGGGACGACGGCGTTTCCGAGGGTTCGCAGTCGGTCCACTTGGCCGGGTAGCCCATGACCCACTCGGCAAATTCCGGGTTCACAGGCCCACCCACGGCGAAAGCTAGGGTGATCCCACCCTGTTTGAATGGCTTCCGCCGATAGCCTGTCTCCGAGGCCAGCGGGGTAGGCCAAAATCCACTGTCGAGCTCGTAACTGCGGGGCGCCCACGGCCGCCGCCGGTATGCCGTCCCATTCCGCATCATACCCGATTGTGGCCAGGTCCCCGAGAACTCGGCCCATCCCCCGAACAAGGAGTTCTGGGACGTTCTCCAAGAGGACGAGGCCTGGTCGTAGTTCGCCAACAAGGCGGGCGACCTCAGACCATAGTCCGCTGTGCTCGCCTGCCATCCCATGACGCTTGCCAGCACGACTGAGGTCTTGGCACGGAAAGCCGGCGGTGATGGCGTCAACGGCGATGCGGTCAGCGCCCAAGCGCTCGGCGGTGAGGGTTCGCACGTCATCGTAACAGGGGACCTCTGGCCAATGCTTCGCCAGCACGCGCCGGCAGAAAGGGTCGATCTCGCAGAAGGCGACCGTCTGGAAGCCGCCGGTCCGCTCAAGCCCGAGGTCGAAGCCTCCGATGCCAGCGAACAGCGATAGGACGCGCAACTGAGCAGCAGGCTCGGCGCTGGTGGCAGCGCGGGATATGGGTTCCCGCGCGCCGCACGATTGGCTCGGGAGGCCCTTCATTCACAACCCTCTAGAGGGCTAGGGAGAAGAGCGAGGATGGCGCGGAGGTCGCCATAAAACTGTTCCGCACTTGCCGCTGGAGGATTTTCCTCGACGCAGCGCAGGAGGGTCCTCAGCCGCTCAATCGCCTCTGTCGGCCATCCCGACTGTACGGCGGGGGTTGTTGGGACTGGTTTATTGGTCATCACGCGCTTCCTTGCCTGCACTCGCTGCGCTCGGACTGCTGGCGCCGTTCTCCGCTGGAAAGCCTCTCATCCCGGCGAACAAGTGGGCGTTCTTCGGATCGGCAAAGAACGCTGCGGTCCGGGCGCCTGAGACCGCGTTTGGGCACGTCTGGGCCGTGTAGTCGCCGAGCGGGCAGCGGGTGTAGTCTGGCGTTTCCGCGGCGACCCATAGGCTGAACGTCGGGTGCCAGCATACGCCGCAATAGGCGCTGAACTTGCCATTGAGGGTCGCCATCGGGGGAAGCGCGTCCATCACAGCCTCGCCGTTGCGGGCGGGGTGGTGATGGCCTCGGATGCAGCCTCTAGCGCGACCGCAACCGACCTGTAGTTCTCGGCAACCTGACCTGACAGGAAGCCGCCGCCCTTGCCGCCGTTGGAGAACCTCACCGCGCCCTCCATCTGGCGCATGACGTGGCGGGCCTGCTCGACTTGGGCCAGAACACTCTGAATGTAGGGCGAGGACGGGTTCCGGGAGGCCTTCTCCTCGACGTGGGCCTCGGCGGGGGTTGCGGGTGGGGTGGTGAGGGCTTTGATATCGAACACGCTAGGCAAGTCAGCTCCACCAACCCACAGGTCTTCGGAGAAGAGTGTGCCTGGTACGGGCGGCGGGGCGATGATTTGGGCCGCCGCTTCCGCGACCGCGAATGCCCGCTGCCGGTCGGCGTAGGCGCCGTTGCTCAGCACAAAACCCTGATCGTGTAAGAGCGTCGGGCCGATCCCGAGTACGTGCAGCCACCACATCACGTTGTGATGCCGGTTCGGACGCGGAAGGGTGAACACAGCGTCACCGATCCGCACCGCAGCGGTCTCCACCGTGAGGCCTGCGAATACTTCCGCGTCAGCGGAAGCCTCGCCGCACGGCTGGCTCCGGGAGACGACCTCATCTTCCTTCTTCATTCAAAGGCCCTTTGTCTTGGTGATGAGGGTGCTGGCGCGGTCTAGCCGTTCGATCTCGGCGATGATCAGGGCCGCGGCACGCACGAGGTCTTGACGTCGGGTCTTGGGCTTCCACCACTTGGGATGCCACGGCCAGTTTTCAGGGCATGTCGTGTCAGCACTGGAGCGGCGAAAGCCGTCGCTCTCGGCCGCGAAGATGGCGTAGCAGCCAGCCGCTATAGCCATTTCGCCCACCGCGTGCTCGTCGTCATGCTGCGGCGTCCAGCCTTCAGCCTGAATCTGCCGCGTCCGTTCAGCCATGACGTCGGTGATCGCGTTGGGCCGACGGCCGGCGTCTGCTGCGCGCATGTTCTTGTCTGAGGTTGTCGCGCGGATCGCCATTTCAGACCTTTTCCAAAAGCTCTAGCGCCCTGCTGAGCTTGAGAGCCGCCTTCCGAGATGGTCCGGTCTTCGGCTCCATGGCGCGGTAGGCGTCGCCCGCGCAGGCGTCGTGCGCCTCAGCGAGGGCTTCCTTGGCGCGCTCAACGCGATTTCGTGCGACCTGGCTTAGCATTGCGAAGTTCGTCCTCTTTCAGAGCGGCTTGGGTGGCGAGCCCCAGACGAAGGCTGCTCCGCACGAGGTGGAGCAGATCGGCGTCGTCGCAGGCCTCGATAGCCTCGGCTAGTTCAGCGAAGAGCCCCCGCATCCGATTGTCGCGGATGCGGGTGACCCAGAAGTCGTCCGCCCTCACAGGACGAAGACGCCCCTCTTGGCGAGTTGGCGGCGATGAAACCCGATGCGCTGGGCGATAGCGGCGGCATTCCCCTCGCCCCGCGCCAGGAAGGTTTCCAGTTGCGCGATCATGTTCAGGTGGCTGGTCATTCGTCGTCTCCTTGTTCTGGTATCGAATATGCGATATGCTGCACTGGCTGTCAACATATCGAATACGCGAAACGGAGAAAAAGTTGGGACGAATCCTGCGCTTCCCGGAAAAGTGGCTGATGTCGTTCGCCGAGGGCACGCTGGCGCGCATTGACGCAGCGGCGAGCCCCGGCGAGGATCGCAGGGCCTTCATCCGCGATGCCGTGGAGCGGGAGATCAAGAGACGCTCCCGTCTGAAGGCCTAGCGCCCCCTTCCGACTTCATCTCGGCCGCCTTCGCCGTTTCGGAGAAACGTGCGTCAGTGGGGTTGGAAGATGAAGTATTGAGGGCCCGGCGGACTTTGAGGAGGCGCTTGTAAGCGGCCCAATCCCCCTTCTTGCCCCTCGCGAGCGTGCATGTCTTGCACTGGCGCTCGCCCCGTCGTCCGCGATAGATGTTCGCCTCGTCGTAGGGGTGACCCTGAGGGCAATGGGTCTTGATCGCGTCCTTCAGCCCGGAATTGGCGCGCCGTGTGTTTTCCTGGGTAGTGACGGCCTCAAGGTGGGCTGGGTTGCAGCAGGCCGGGTTCCGACAAAGGTGATCAATAACCAAGCCGGCCGGGATTGGCCCGCGGGTTGCTTCGTAAGCCACGCGGTGCGCCAGTCGAAGGCGTCGATCTGGACCCTTGAGGCGACCGTAACCCTTAGCGTTCTTTGCGCGGGTAAAGATCATGCACCCCGTTTCAGGGTCGGCGGCAAGCTTGGTGGCCAAGTTCTGAGGAAATGGATCAGGCATCGTCTTTCGCCTCGGACTGCGGGCTTGGGCTCTCCGCTGGACGAAGGCGCGCGAACCCCAGGCTCAGCGGGCCGACATTGACCGCCGCCCCGCTTCTCCAAATCTCAAATCCGATGCTCCAGTCCCATGGTGTCCAGAACAGCAGGATCCCGGTGTGACCGAAGAGGCGCTTCCATAGGCAGTGGCCTCGCGGAGGAGGGATGAACTCGACCGCGCCCATCAATGGCCCTCCGCGCTATCGGATTTCGGCCCTTGGGCCGTACCGCCACGAGAGGCAACGGATGCCCTCGTGTTCCTCGCGATGGCCTTGAGGTAACTGATCGCCCGGAGGAAATAGTCGGTGGCGTCCTCCTCAGCGTACCGAAGCGGAAGCTCTCGAAGGTCGATCTCCCTCAGCCCGGCTTCAGCGGCGGAAAGAGCGTTGTCCAAATCAACATGCGTTCGGTAAGCCGCGGCGAGTTCGGCTTCAGCGCGTTCGGCTCGGGCTTTTAGTTCATCGATGGTGTCGGCGGCTTCCGCGGCCAATTCTCGGATGGTTCCGAACAACCCCTTGAAAGCTAGGCTACGCAACCGCTCGACCAGCTTGTCAGAACCCTCTCCCACAGCGGGGGGAGGGAGATGATCTCGGGGTTGTTCGGTCATGAGTTCATCCCAGAGTTGCCCGTCTTGCTAGGCTTCGCCGTCGCATCACCGGGCGCTGTGCGTCCTGAAACAGCGCGGGTCAGGATGGCCGACAGCAGGCGGTACTCATCTCCGAGACGCTTCCGTTCCACTGCGGTTTCGCACTCCTCCATCTCCTCTCGGATATGTTCCATGCGCCCGACGATCCGGTTCATTTCAGCGCTCATCTCTCCACCACACGGCCATCGACCGTCCTCTTGCGGGTTGGATTCCAGAACGACCGCTTGGCTGGCTTGATGCCGAGGTGCTTCTTGGCGATACGGTCTGTCTTTGCGCGCTGGGCTACGTCCTGAGCCGTCTTGGCCTGGTGGACCTTGCCCCGGAGCGCGAGGACGATGTTGTCTTCCGCGTGACGCCCGCCATTGCAGAGCGCGATGCGGTGCTCGTAATCGAAAGCCTCGCCGGGCATGATCTTGCGGCCCGTCAGCGAACAGCGGCCATCCTCGCGAAGCCAGATACGGAGCTTCACCCGGTCGGGGATCTTGGCGTCGTCGTTGGCGCCTACCCAGCTTTCGACGGAGCGGCTCATGCCGCACGCGGGGAGGCCTTCGAAGCCTCCCCGTCCTCTGCGCCATCGAAATGCTTGATCGTCAGCCCTTGCTCGGCGCACCATGCCAGCGCGAACTCGATCAGGGCCGTGAACTCCCCAACCGTCAGCTTTGACGTGCTGAGGCCCATCGGGAAGAACCCATCGCCGGCCAGCGTGGGGAGCATGACACTCTCGTGGCCCAGCGCCTGCATGAACACGGCCTTGTAGCGGGCCTTGTCCATCTTCATGCCGCAGAGCGTCGGGCGCTGCTTGAGTATCTGGTCGATCAACCCGTGAAGCGCGTCGTTCTGCTCATCTGTGCGGGTTCGCTCGCGCAGCTCCAACATCCACGGCTGCGCGCCCGGCTGCTTCGACTTCGCGATAGCCGCCTCAATGCCCTTGTAGGCTTTGGCGCGGTTCGACCCGACCAGCTTGAGGGTGTGACGGTCGCTCATTGCTACGCCGCCACCGCACTTCCGTTCCCGGCCACGCGGCCAGGACGCTCGCTACCCATTGTTGCGCGAAAGGCTTCGTCCATGTCTTCGGCGCCCTCCACGATGGGGGCGGTCAGTTCCTCACGGCGCAGGATGATCCGGTTGCGAAGCGGATCGAGCCAGCTCAGCGGCAGGTCCGCCGTCAGCGCGTCAAAGTTCTCCTCGAACTCGTCCAGCGTTCCCGCGTCGGCCGCGTCGATGATCCCGTTGATGCGGGTATGGTCGCCGTCGCGCTTGGCCTGGGCGCTGGATTTGCGGCCCTGGATCGGAAGGTACTCGGCGTCCTGAACCGGCTCCTGCGGGGCCTCCCGGGGCGCGTGGGTGCGGGATTGGTCGTGAACGATGTCCTGCACTTCCTCGGGCACGTACATGCCGGATGTGGCCCCCGGGCAGACCGTGCGGACGCCCTCGCTCACCACGCGGGAGCGGAGCATCTGGCGCGGGTACTTCTTCCACATCGGGTTCGCGATCCCGGCCTGGGTGGCGCGCTTGAACGTCCAGTCGATCCGGGCAGAGCCGCCCGAGGGATGGCTGAACGTGGCGTCGGCAGTCGTGTCGTCCAGCGTGTGCCACTCGACCTTGCCGCCGGCGCTGAGGAAGTCGCGCAGCATGGCGTCGGCCTTCTTGGCTGGTCGGCCCTGGATGATGTGATAGTCCTGCGCCGCGCTCGCCGGGTGGCGACCTTCGGCTTGGGCCACCAGACACAGGGCAAGGGCCTGATCGACGTTCTGGACCCCGAACAACTTGGAGGCGGCGAAGGCCTTGGCCATGCGCTCCATGTCGGAAACGGGGTAGGTCTGGACGGGGACGATGGCGTTCATGCCGCGGCCTTTCGGGGTTGATAGATCACCTGGCGCGTCGTGGTGACGGTCACCTGCTCGACGCGGAGGCTGGGAAAGCGGAGCTTGTTGCGGAGGACGAAAGCCTTCGCGAGGTCGGCCGTCTCAGCCGTGGCGATGACGGTTCCGACGCCGTTGACGATGTGGAAGTCGATGGTGGTCATTACAGCGCTACCCACATGAAGCAGCAGACCAGCGCGATGACCGCGCATGTGCTGATGAATTGAAGGGAGAGAGGGAGGAAGACTTTCATGCGTCCTCCCGGGATTTGTCACTGATGACCTGAGGTGTCCGCGTGACAGGAGCTTTCAGCGCCTCGATGAAGTCAGCGCGGGGGCGGTAGATCGGGCGCAGCTCGCAAAGGCACCAGGGCGCGAACGGGCCTTCGGAATCGAAGCGGAGGCCGAGGCCGTCTCCGATCAACACCGCGCCAACATCGCCGCCGCAATAACCGCAATCGCTATCGCCGGAGATCAGTGACTCCACTTGGCAGACAAGGCCGCGCTCAGGCTCATCGAGCCCTACTGGCGCGATCTCAACCCAATCGCCCGGACCGATAGGCGCGCTCATGCCGCGGTCCTCCTATCCTGCCGAAAGTCCATCGCCTGACAGCGAGCATCTTCAAGATCGAGCCAAGCTCTACGGGCTTCACGTGCAGCCGTTTCAGCTTCACGCTCGCGTTCCTCGAAGAACGTCAGAAGGTCTTCAACCCTATGATCTGTAAGAGCTGATCCAGATAGGTAGACTTGGCCGTTTAGACTGGTGAAGGACTGGCTCATTGGCCTTCGCTCCGCGCGAGTTCGGAGGCCTTACGGAGAGCAGCGACGACTTCGGCCGGGGTGCGGCCGGGGTCGTCGTTCCACATGGCGATGTCGCCGTCGTACTCGACGGCAGACCTCACCCAAGCCAACTCGGGTTGCTCGTAGGGGTCATAGAAATCGTCACGGCGCTCGGCCGCGACCTGGACAGCCCCGACCACGCACCAGCAGACCGCCATGGGGGAAAACGGCTCGACCCACTGCCTTTGGGCCGTGGCGCCACGCATCGTTTGCCACCAACAGCCTTCCGGCTCGATCAGGTCAGCGGCCTTCGCCAGGACTTCGGAGGGCTTGAGAGCAACGTCGGTCATGATCTACCTTTCCGACTGGCGTTGAGTTGAAGTTGCGGCCAAGTAGCCGCGCATCCGGGGTGGGTATTGGGAGGCCCTAAACCCAGCCTCACCACTCAACTCAGCAACAACATCCCTAGCCAAAGCCTCCGTAAGGCCAGAGACAAGCCGCGTGCAGTCCCCATCCCAACCCTCGGAGTCCTTCCAACGGGTATCCTGGTAAACCGCCCAGGCGTCACCAGACCGGCAGGCTGAGAAGCTGACACTGACCTTCCGAGCAGAAGCCGGAACGAACTCCCATGGAGAACGGGGATGGATGGCGATGTCGGAGGGGTTGCAGGGGGCGTTCAAGACCGCGCCTCCGCATAGACGTTCCCGTCATCACCGAGGGAGATGGTGAGGGGCGGGAAGCGAAGTTGCAGAACGCTGTTGCCGCGCTTCTGCCGGCGCCTCCAAAATGCGCCACCTTCCCCCGCCGTTAGAGGACTGGACCGCTTGCCGAACAGTGCAGCGAACGCCTCGCAGTCCTTCAGGATCGCCGCGAGGGTGGAGGGGGCGAGGTCGGAGAATCTCGCGTCCTGCTCGTGAACCGTCTCGCCTCTGCGATTGAGTTCCCGCTCGACCAGCACGCCGCGCAGCATCGCCTCGACGTACCCTTGGGCGAAGGGGGAGAGGTGACCCCAAGTCACGGCCAAGTCCTGCGAACCGTTCGGTAGGTCTACGAACTGTACCGCACCCGACGTATTCAAGGTGAAGGAGGTCAAGACCGCGCCTCCGTCCCGAGGGCCTTAGCGATGGCGGCGCGAGCGGCGTCGGTGGCGGTGTTCACGTCGGCGTCCAGATTGCCGTACTTGAGCATCACCAGGGCGAGCATGGTCTGCGCCGCCTGAAGCAGCTCAGGAGCCGCAGCGATCAGGCGGGCGTTGGCGCGACATTCGTCAGCCGACTTTAGTTTGTCGCAGCTGGCCCACACGGTGCCTCGCTGGACGTTTCCACAGGTGGCGACCACACGCCCGTATGGCTCAGTGCCCCAAGGCCCCGGCGTATGAGCAGGGAGGCTGACGCCGCTGGCCGTCTGTGAAAGGTCCCGGGAGGACATAAATTCTCATCTCCAAAACCCCCAGAACCAAGACCAAGGCCCTGCTTCCGGGTGATGGGGAGAGTAGACCATATGGCAACCGACCCTGCAACCGAAAAGTTGAAGCATGGGAAACCCGCGCGCCGGCGGGTTGCGCAGTGGGCGATTTTGCCGGGGAGGGATTCGCTAGGAGGTGAGGGCCGCCACGAGCGCGATACCGCCGAGTGTGGCGGCTAGGCGGTAGACTATACCGCCGATCATCAAGCCTGTCACGGCAAGCCAGCCAGGCTTTTCTTCGTCCACGCGCTCATTCGCAACCGCGTCATCGACCTCCTGCCAGAAGGCTGCGGATTTCATTGGGTCGTCGCTACCCCACTCAGCCGCCGCGATGATCGTATGCCGCGTCTTCCGCTCAGCTTGATCAGCTAGGTTGATCTCGCCGACACGTAACGCTGCGGCCTGATCCATAATTGCGACCAGGCCGAACTCCAGCACCAGGACGCCGAGCCCGATTGACCACTTGTGTTCAGGAAACTCGCTGAAGGCGGCGAAGAGAAAGGCGGTGCCGATGAGCCATCGACAGATCTGTGTCGCCCAGAGGGTTCGCGTCAGCTTGGCGGAAGCGAGTTCGCCGACCGTCACCTAGCCGTTTGTCCCCGTGCGCTTGATGGTCTTGGCTATCTCCACGACCTGGGCGCGCTCGACCGGCCTGAGTTGATCCCAGATGGACCATATGCCGTCAGGATCGGAGGGGTCGCGGATGATAAGATCGGCAGGCTCACAACGCAGCACCTCCGCGGCCGCCTCTAAGAAGGGCTGGTCGTAGCGCTTCTTGCCGGCCTCGATTTTTGACACGTAGCTTTTGGTGATCCCAATGCGCTCGGCGAGCTGCTCCTGAGTCAGCCCCCGATGCTTGCGCCATTCCTTGATGAAGTGCCGCGTGGCCATGCGCCAAATGTCGCACACATGGGAAACCGACCTAAGGTCTCCGTGGGAAACTTGACGCTTGCTATTTAGTAGACCATGCGGCAACATTCGCGGCATGGAGCTATCGGAACTGGTATCGGAATATGGCTCGCAAGCCGCCCTGGCGAAGGTCCTGGGCTGCGATAAGTCGTACCTCAACCGGATTGTGAAGGGTCACCGGCCCCTCGGGCCGTCGCTGGCTGTCCTTATCCTCAACAAAACAGGCAAGCGCCTTGGCCCGCTCGCGCGGCAGGACGCCTAGATGGCCTATTCCGTCCCCACGCTCGCAATCAACGTCGGCAAGTATTGGCGGAACAACGCCAAGGCCTGCATCCGCGCGCGAGTGACGGCTGGCTGTGATTTCGGCGGCCGGATCGGCGAGACGCCGGACAAGGATTCCTCCGTCGCCAACAAGTCCGCCGCATGGCGCAAGAAGGCCTCCCCGCGTCGTTTGGAGACGGTCGCGAGGTACGACTGCACGAACACGCGGATCAGGACGATCTCGGCTGACGGGGCGGGGAGTTCTTCGGGCGCTGACATGACGTGTTCCACCGACCATTTGGGCGCGGACACGGATGAATGCCACCTGAAAATTGAGGGTTACCCGTCGCGCAACCATGCGGCGATTTGTCATGCGGCGCCGATCCCATGACCGGCGCCGAACTTTTCTCCATTTGCGTGGGTGTAGGCGTCGCGCTCGCTGCGCTGATGATGGCCGCCCTGCACGGTAGTCGCTGACATGCTGTGGGGCGCGATCATCGTCTGGCTGGCCCTTCAAGCTCCGCTGGGGCTTCTCGCGGGCCGCTTCCTGAACATCGGTCGGGGAGGGGACTGAATGCCCCTGACCCCCATCACATTCCTATCCGCGTGCCCCCGACGCGGCCAGGGGGGCGCTCGCACCAGTCGCGGGCGTCTCCCGATCCTTCGCGGCGTACCGCTTAGCGGCTCGCCACAGGCTTATCCGAGTTTCCAGATCGCGTCCGGCCATGGCCTGCAAGCAACGCCGCGCCGCGATCAATCCGTCCGTGCGTTCTCCCATGTCGCCCTCCAACGAGGCGCAACATGAGGGCGAACGTCTTGGAAATCCCCATCGTCAAACGGGAAAAGTCCCGCAAGCTTGAGCTTGACATATCGTTCCGCGAAGCCATCAGCGAACACCTTCGCCGACGCTGGCCGAGCGGTACGGCGAAGGAGGCTGCGCGCCGCTATGAGCTGAGCCTAGACAGGGCTCGCGAGGCGGCTGCGGGCCGGGCGTCGCTCACCACGATCGAGCGCATCTTCAAGGTCGATGGCTGGTCAGCCTACCTCGCAGTCGGGGCGGGGGTGCTGGGACATACGGTCACGGCCTATCTCATGGAACTAAGGGCGTCACATGAAAACGACGGCAAGCGTCTCGCTGCGCTTATTGGGGATTCTTGGCCTTGGCGTCCTCCTGGCCCTGACGATCCCGGCCTCGTGGATCTTCCAGAAGCTGGGCGCGGGTTCCCTATGGATCGCCGAGTGGGCGAAGGCTGAGTTCCTCCGGCTGTGGGGGGCGAAGTGACCGTCCTCACGCTCCCCTATCCCCCTAGCGCAAACCGCCTCTGGCGCAACATCCGCGGCAAGACGCTCAAATCCGCCGTCTACCGCGCATGGCTGATTGAGGCCGGGCAGGTGCTGTTCCTACAGAAGCCCGCCTCCGTCACCGGCCAGTACCGCCTCATGGTGATCGCCACGCGGCCGGACCAGCGCGCCCGCGACATTGACAACCTCATCAAGCCCGTCAGCGACCTCCTGGCCCAATGCGGCGTCGTCTCGAACGACAGCAAGGCTCAATCGGTCTTCGCCGGCTGGTCGATGGAAAGCACCGTTCCAGGCGGCCAGATCATCGTCTCCGTCGAACCCGTCACCGCGCCGATCTTCGCGATGGGGAAGGCGGCATGACGGGCCAGTTCGCCACCGCCCGCCGGGGGCTTGAGAACATCGACATCAGCTTCGTGGCCGCGCGCCTGAAACGTGGGGACTCCGTTGCAGCCGTCGCGCGCATGGCCGGCGTGTCGCTTCCCGGCCTGCAAAAGCTGATGGAAACCCTCAAGATCCAAACGCGGAAGGACGCGCCCGCGCCGGTCCTGGTCCTGCCAGCTCCGAGAACCCCACCGCAATGGCGCCAGTCGTTGCCACCGAAGGCTCGGGCGGCCATTCAGGCTGTCGCAGCGGCCCACGGGCTGACCTATGGCGAGTTGACCCTACCGCATCAGTTCCGGGGCTCTGCCGCTGTCTGCCTGGCCCGGCACGAAGCCTATCACGCCGTCCGATCGATCAAGACCGCCGCTGGTGAGCCGGTGTTCTCCTATCCCCAGATCGGCGCTTTCTTCGGCGGGCGCGATCACTCCACGATCATTCACGGCGTCCAGGCGCATGAGCGTCGGCTGAAGGCCAAGAAGACTTGGGAAGAGTGGCTGGCGGGAAAATGAGCGCGCCTCCCTTCATGCAGCTCTACGTCGCCGATTACCTAGGCGACACGCGCCACCTGACGACGGAGCAGCATGGCGCCTACCTGTTGCTGCTCATGGCGATGTGGCGGGCCAATGGCGAACTACCCAACGACCAGGCCAAGCTCGCCCGTATGACCGGCCTGACACCCTCCCGCTGGGCGAAGATCCGCCCCGATGTGCTGGCGTTTTTCCAGGTCGGGGAAACGACGATTTCGCACGCCCGCGTCACTTCTGAGCTGAAAAAGTCTCAGCGGACGAGTGAGGCCCGCAGCGAAGCTGGTACGCGCGGCGCGGAAGCTAAGTTGTTGAAAACACAGGAGCCGGTGGAAGCAATTGCTTTGCCTTTGCCAGAGCAAACGCCAAGCCCGGCTGAAGCATATCAGATATCAGATATCAGAAAGAAGAAGGGAGATGCTAAAGCATCTCTTGTCCGCGAGCGGACTTTGGTTTGGGACGATACGTTCGCGGCGGCATGGGAAGCCTACCCACGGCTGGGCCGAGAGCGTTCCTGTAGCCGAGTCAAGCTCTGGCCCCTGTGGCGAGACGCGGCGCAGCAAGCGGGCGGCCCCGAAAAGCTTCTGGCTGCGGTCAAGCGCTACGTCGCCGAGGACAAGACCCACAAGGGCGACTGCGGAGCGCCGGCCTTCGACCGCTGGCTCAAATCCGGCCGCTGGGAACACTTCCTCGCCGGGGAGGCCTCGCCGCGGATCGTCACGGTGTTCCCGGACCCCGAAATCCGCAACGCGGTGATCTCGGCGAAAGGCGAGGGCTGGGCGAATAGCTGGCTCGATCCGTGCGGCTGGGAGCCCACCGCTCGCCTGATAATCCCCCGCAATGGCCTTGCCGCCCAGAAGCTGCGCTCCGAGGTGCTTCGGGTTCTGCAAGCTCGCAAGGCGTCCATCGAGGAGTTGGCCGCATGATGCCGCGCCGCTACTCCGAACTGACGCGGGAGAACATCTGGGCGCTGCGCCTGCTGGCGGCTATCGAGGTGGCTTATCCCGAGGCCGGCGACAAGAACACGCGGATCATCGCCGGTTACGACGAGTGGCGCCAGAAGACACCGCGGGTAGAACGTGACTAATCCCGGGATGGACCAAGAAACAAGAACCCGGTTCATCAACTACCTATTCAACTCAGCCCTAGACATCGCCCGTAATACCCGAGCCAATCAGGAGAGAATCGCATTGGCCAAACCCAAAAAGCCCCGCAAGACCCCTGAACAGCTCGAAGCCGAGGAGCTGATCCGCCGAAGCCATGACCTCGAAGCCGTCAACCTGCAACCCGACCTTGCGGTTCTACCCAGCGGATCTGACATCGAAGTCACCCGCAAAGCCGAACGCAGAGGCGCCCAGGTCGTAGAGCAGAACACCGCCCGCAGGCTGGACGCCTTCGAAGCCCTGAAGGACGGCATGGTCTCGGGAGCCTACGACGCAGCCCGGCGGCTCGAGCGCGACATCCTCACCCGCCTAGGCCTAGGACCTCACGGCCAGCCCACCGGCGAGCGTGTAGACTGCGCCAAGGGCAGGGTGGACGCCATGATGCAGGCGGGTATCCGATGCGACGAGGTTCAGGACCGCATACCGCCGCGGGACTGGTGGCTGCTGCTGGAGCTGATCGCCCCCAGGATCGAGCGCCCGACCTGGCGCGAGGCCGTGGCCTACATCACCGCAGAGCTGAACCCCCACGCGCAAGGCGCCGTGGTCCGCGCGGCCTGCGTGAACCTGCGGGACGCATACACGGCGCTGGAGAGGAGGGCGGCATGAACGCGCTATATGTGATTATTCGCGATACCGGCGAATATGAGGATCGCAGGCGCGATCCGATTCGCTACGTTACGACAGAGCGGGAGGCGATTGAGGCGTGCGAGCGCGCGCTAGAAGAGGGTAAGACTCTGGCGAAACCTGCGTTCCCGAAACTCGCGAATTCCTGGGGCTGGCAGATGCCAGACGGCTCTTGGTGCGATGGAGAGACTGTTAACAGTTACCGGGCCAGTTGGGCGCGCCGTCCTGATGGCGATGCCCGCGAGGCCGAGCGAGAGCGGTTGGTGGCGGAATATAACGCGGCGTGCCTAGCGATGGGATGCGTTGACCCAGAAGGACCGGACGGCGACGCGGAGTATGTCTACCAAAAGCTGCTACCACTCTAATAAGCTATGAGGATCGACATGGAACGGCGCAAATACACTCTCGCGGAAATCGACGAGATGCGAGCGGCGATCAAGGACACTTACCCAAGCGGCGTGCCGTTCTATCCCGCCCAACGGGCCGTCGAGATAGAGGCCCAGCTTCAGACCTATATGCTGAACGGGACAAGTCCCTTGGAGCTTGAAGCACGCGCGGCAGAGCTACGCCGCCAAGATCAGGCCTTCTGGGCCGTCGAGGGTCGCCTGAGAGCGCCAGCATGACGGGCGGCTGCATCACCGATCCGTTCGGCTATCTGCTCGCTGGGCTCCTTGTCGGACAAGCCTCGGTCGCGGTCGCGTGGTTTGTCTGGGCGAAGTTTCATGAAGACACCTAAGGTCCATCCAGTGTTCCGGAAAGGCCACATCTAGCGTCACACACTCGTGATGCACACAACCCGTTGACACCCGAGTACCTGTGCTGTAGTCGTTAACGGTAACGGGCGCCTTGCGTCCGAACGAATGGCGATGCCGAGCGCTCGCCTCAATCTCGCCCGCCGAACAACTGCTCACAATCGAACCCCAAGGCATCCCGCGCTCCAATAGCCGGGCTCTAGCCATTGCGCATAGGCAGTGACCGCGCGGGCGACCCCTACCCCGCTGAAATCCTATCAAGGAAATCAAACATGGCCCGAGGCGGTAAGCGCGAAGGCGCCGGCCGACCCAAAGGCGCTGTCAACAAGGCGACGGCGGATATTCGGGAAGCCGCCCAGCAATACAGCGATGAAGCCTTGGCGGTTCTCGCCGAGGTGATGAAGACGGGCGACAGCGCGGCGTCTCGCGTGGCGGCTGCCAACAGCATCCTGGACCGGGCTCACGGCAAGCCGAGGCAGTCGGTCGAGGTCGAAGCAGACGTCACGACGCGCATCACTGAGATCGAGTGGCGGGTTGTCGATCCTAACGCCCCAAGCGCCTAGGGCGTTTGTCCCGCTTCTCGCGCCGGCTCGATACAAGGGCGCGCACGGGGGGCGGGGTTCGGGAAAGAGCCACTTCTTCGCCGAGCTGCTGATCGCACGGTGTGTTGCCAAGAAGACCGATGTTGTCTGCATCCGCGAGGTTCAGAAGGACCTCAAGAAGTCGGCCAAGAAGCTGATCGAAGGCAAGATCGAGGCGATGGGCGTCTCGTCGCTCTTCGATATCGTAGACAACGAGATCCGCACGCCGCACGGCGGCCAGATCATCTTCCAAGGGATGCAGGATCACACTGCGGAGTCGATCAAGTCCCTGGAGGACTACGACATTGCCTGGGTGGAAGAGGCGCAATCGCTCTCCGCGTTCAGCCTGACGCTGCTTCGGCCGACAATCCGAAAGCCAGGCTCCGAGCTGTGGTTCAGTTGGAACCCACGCCGAAAGACCGATGCGGTTGACGCACTGCTACGCGGGAAGACGCCACCGAGCGGCGCGGTCGTCATCGAGGCCAACTGGCGCGACAACCCTTGGTTCCCCGCCGAGCTTGAGACGGAGCGAGCCGACGATCAGCGCGACCGCCCAGACCAATACGACCACGTTTGGGGCGGGGACTATGTGAAGATTTTCGAGGGCGCGTACTACGCAGCGCAGCTCGGCGAGGCGAAGAAAGAAAACCGCATCGGCAAAGTCGCCGCCGACCCGCTGATGCAGTACCGCGCCTTCTGGGACATAGGCACGCGAGACGCAACAGCCATCTGGATAGCGCAGTTCGTCGGCCGTGAAATCCGGGTGGTGGACTACTACGAAGCGTCCGGCCAGCCCTTGGCGACGCACCTCAACTGGCTGCGCTCGAATGGCTACGGCAACGCCCTCTGCGTCCTGCCGCATGACGGCGCGAACCAGAACCACATCACGGCGATCAGGTTCGAGGATCACATCCGAGCGGCGGGCTTTGCCGCCGAGACGGTCCAAAACCAGGGCAAGGGCGCTGCGATGCAACGGGTGGAGGCCGCCCGCCGGCTCTTTCCGCGGATCTGGTTCGATGAGGCCAAGACCGAAGCGGGCAGGGACGCGCTTGGCGCCTACCATGAACGCAAGGACGAGGCCCGCAACATCGGCCTGGGTCCTGAACACGATTGGGCCAGCCACGGCGCAGACGCTTTCGGGCTGATGTGCGTCGCCTACGAAGAGCCGGCCCTCAAGCGCGCAACGTCACGAGCAGAGCCGGTTGGCTGGATGGGGAGGTAGTCGATTGGCTTACGACGCTGCCGCCACCAAGGCCCCCGAAGGCTACGCCGACGAAGACGAGTTCCTGGCCGAGATGCGCGACCGCTACCAGGAAGCGGCGGACTACGACCGGGAGAACCGCGAGGAAGCCGTCACCGACCTGGAGTTCCTGGCTGGCGAGCAGTGGAACAAGTCGGACATCGACGCGCGTGCGGGCCGACCCTGCCTGACGATCAACCGCCTGCCGCAGTTCATCGCGCAGGTTGTGGGCGATATCCGCCTGAGCCCGCCGGCCATTCGCGTCCGCCCGGCCGAAGACGCCGACAAGGACCTGGCTTCGATCCGCGAAGACCAGATCCGCTCGATTGAGAACCTGTCAGGCGCGAGCGCGGTCTACACCAACGCCGCGCAAAGCCAGATCGGCTGCGGCATCGGCAACTTCCGCGTGGTGCTGGAGTACGCCACCAACGACGCCTTTGACCGCGATATCGTGATCAAGCGGCTTGAAAATCCCTTCGCCACGCTCTGGGACCCGTACCTGATCGAGCCCACCGGCAAGGACGCACGCTACTGCTTCATTGACGACGAGCTGCCCCGCAAGCAGTTCGAGAAGGCCTATCCGGGGCAATCCGCCTCGGACCTGGGCGAACTCGGCTCACGGCTCACCGCCAGCGGTTGGATGTCGCGCGACGTGATCCGCGTCACCGAGTATTGGACGATGAAGGAGCGGCCCGCCGAGATCTGCATGTTGCAGGACGGCAAGGTCGAGTGGATCACCAAGGAGAACGCCGCCCAGCTGGAGCCCCTGATCGCCACCAACGACCGCGGCGAGCCCATGCGGCGCAAGACCACCAAGAAGACCGCGTGCATGTACCTGGTGACGGGCCACGCGATCCTCGAGGGGCCGGTCGAGTACGACATCAGCCGCCTGCCGATCTTCCGCGTCCCCGGCTGGGAAGTCCAGACCGGCAAGAAGAAGATCCGCTTTGGCCTGGTCCGTTTCGCCAAGGACCCGCAACGTCTGCTGAACTACTGGCGCTCGGTCTCGGCTGAGGTCCTGGCCCTCGCACCGCGTCAACAGTGGCTCATCCACGAAACGCAGTCGGGTAACGCCGACGACTTCCGCGCCGCCGCAACCTCGGGCGATACGGTCCTGACCTGGCAAGGCCAGATCGAGCCCAAGCGCATGGAGCCGCCGCCGGTCAACGCGGCCGTGCTTCAGGAAGCTGCGCTCAACTCGCAGGACATGAAGGACGTCACCGGCCTGCACGACGCGAGCCTCGGCGTTCAGTCCAACGAGACGAGCGGCAAGGCCATTCTCGCGCGCCAGAAGGAAGGCGACGTCGCGTCCTACATCTACCAAGACAACCTCAAGTCGGCGATTGCCGAGTGTGGCCGCGTCGTCAACGAGTGGATTCCTCAGGTCTTCGACAAGCCCCGCACGGTTCGCCTGCTGGGCGAGGACGGCGAGCAGCGGGTGCAGCGCGTCAACGACCCGATGGACCCCAACAGCATCGACCTGTCCAAGGGCAAGTACGACATCATCGTGGACACCGGCCCGAGCTATACGACCAAGCGCCAGGAGGCGTCGGAGTCGATGCTGGCGTTCGTGCAGGCCGTGCCGGCGGCGGCGCAATATGCTGGGGACCTGATAGCTAAGTCCCAAGACTGGCCGATGGCGGACGAGTTCGCACAGAGACTGAGGAAAGCCCTTCCGCCCGGGCTAGCGCAGGACCCCGACGAGAAGCTGACGCCAGAGGAGCAACAGGCTCGCCAGCAGGCCGCGCAACAGGCCCAGCAGATGCAGGCTATGCAGGCCCACGCTGCGGAACTTGCCCTGAACGAGCAGGCCGCCAAGATCGAGAAGCTGCACGCCGAGGCCAACAAGATCAACGCCGAGGCCAAGGCGCCAGCGCCAGGTCCCGAACCGCAAGACCCCGCCATGCAAGCGCTGCTGCTGCGTAAGGCCAGCGCTGAGGCCGCCACCGCCGAAGCCAACGCCGGGATTGCCTATTTCAACCTCGCCGAGCTGACCGGCAATCCGCGTCTAGCCGAGGCTGAGGCGCAGAAGGCCGAAGCCGACGCGCTCGGGGCGCACATCGACAACGCTGCGGCGCTCCTGGATCTACAGGCCAAGCCCACCGAGACGGCGCTGGCTCACGCAACCACGGTCAAGGCGCTCAAGGAGCCGCCGAAGACACCGGCCAAGCCCAAGGCCTGACTTTCCGCGCAGGGTCCTCGCTCGCCCCTGATCACCGCGCCTAGAGCCTCGCGAAAGCGCTCATGTCAGAACCCCACGAAGCCGCGCCTGAAGGCGTGAGCGAAGACGCCGACGTTGCCGATCAGGTAGCGGTGGAAACGAACCAATCCGGCGAAGATGCAGCCGCAGCCGAGACAGACGGCGAGGGCGAACAGCCCAAGCCTAAGAAGTCCGCGCAAGAACGCATCAACGAGCTGACAGCGGCCCGGCGCGAAGCCGAGCGGGAGGCCGAGTACTGGCGCTCCAAAGCGACCCAGACCGCGCAACCCACTCAGGCGCCCCAAGCCGACGCCAGCGGAAGGCCCGACCCCGACAAGTTCGACGGCGGCGTCTACGACCCGGCCTACATCGACGCCCTGACCGACTGGAAAGCTGATCAAGCCGTCGCCAAGCGCTTTGCAGAACGCGAGACGCAAACCCGGGTCCAGACGGCGCTCCAGTCCTTCGAGGACAAGGTCACCGAACAGTACCCGGACGGAGAACCCGAGGGCATCACCGCGCTGCGGCGCGCTCCCAACCTGCCCCAGACGGTCTTCGACCTGATCACCGCCTCCGACATCGGCCCCAAGCTGGCCGACTATCTCGGAACGCATACGCGCGAGTTCCAAGCCCTTTCGGCCATGCCGCCGCACCTCCAGGGCCGCCAGATCGCGCAACTCGAACAGAAGCTCTCGGCCCCGCCGAAGCCCAATCCCGCAACCAACGCCCCCCCCGCAACGCCCCAGGTCAGGGGCGCAGGCGGTCGGTTCGTGCCGGGCCTGCGGGATGACCAACCGATAGAGGACTGGCTGGCGGCACGTAACGCCCAGCTAGGCCGCTAGCCCAGCCACGGCCCGTCGAGAGACGCGCCTTTCCCAGCGCGGCCATGAGCCGCCCGAAGGACCCCCGAAATGTCTAACACGATCCTCACCCCCACGGCGGTGACGCGAGAAGCCTTGCGCGTTCTCCACCAGAAGCTGAACTTCGTCGGCACCATCGAGCGCCAATATGACGACCAATTCGCCAAGACCGGCGCCAAGATCGGCGACTCGCTGAAGATCCGCCTGCCGAACCAGTACACCGTCCGCACGGGCGCTGCTCTGGTCGCGCAGGACACCACGGAAACCAGCACCACGCTCCAGATCGCGACCCAGAAGGGCGTTGACCTGAACTTCACCAGCGTGGACCTGACCCTTTCGCTGGACGACTTCACCGGCCGCATCCTCGAACCCGCCATGGCCGTCCTGGCCGCCAACATCGAGGCGGACGCGATGAACATGTACAAGGACGTTTACAACAACGTCTGGAACTCGGGTTCGGCCACCACCTACGCCCACGTCCTCGCCGGTCGCAAGATCTTGCAGGATGGCCTGACCCCGATGAACGCCCGCACCGCGAACATGAGCACCCAGCCCATGGTCGATCTGGTGACGGACACCAAGACCCTGTTCAACGACCAGGCGCAGCTCTCCAAGCAGTACAAGGAGGGCTACATGGGTCGGGCCGCCGGCTTCGACTTTGTGGAAAACACCCTGTGGCCCGGTCACACCCGCGGCGCCGAGGACACCAACTACGTCTGCAACACCTCGACGGGCATCACCTCGGGCACCGCGACCATCACGGTTTCCGGCGGTTCCGGTGCGGGCAACGTGGGCGACTGCTTCACCATCGCGGGCGTCTACAAGGTCCACCCGGAAAGCAAGGTGTCCACCGGCATCCTGCAATCCTTCGTGGTCACCACGGCGTTCACCTCGGGCGCCACCTCGATCGTCGTCTCGCCGACGCCGGTCACCTCCGGGGCCACCCAGAACGTGACCATCGTCTCGGCCGGCGCGTCCAAGGCGCTCACTTGGTCGGGCACGCTTTCGGGCCTCGATGACACGTCGCTGCTGTATCACAAGGAAGCCTTCGCCTTCGCGACGGCGGACCTGGTGATGCCGAAGGGCGTGGACTTCTCGGCCCGCGAGGTCCTGGACGGCATCTCCATGCGGATCGTGCGCCAGTACGACATCAACTCGGACAAGTTCCCCGCCCGACTGGATGTCCTCTACGGCTACAAGACCATCCGCCCGCAGTTCGCCTGCCGCCTCCACAACAACTAGCCGCTCCCCGGCTGACTGGCTCGCTCCCTAACCGGGGCGGGCGTTTTCTTTCAGAAAGGGCCATTTCCATGGCTATTACCCAAATCGGCGATTCCGGTCCCGATGGCGTCAACATCGGCGCATCGGCCACCAGCAAGGTGAGCCTCTACGGCGTGACCCCCGTCGCCCAGCGCACCAGCACGGTCCTTGCGACCTCGCTCCTCTCGGCGTCGTCTTATGTCTCCGTGGCGTCGAACACCGCGGCGATCATGCTCGAACTCTCGAACGCGCTGATCGCGCTGGGCGCCTACAAGACCGCCTAGACCGCGTGAAGGTCGTCTTCTGCGTTCCTTCGCTAGCCGGCCCTACGGCCCCGTTCATCAAGGCGATGGAGCAATCCATTCCCTTGGTGACGGGTGCGGGGTGGGTCGAGGCCCTGGTTCAGGAAGTCGGCAACCCGTACATATCCGCCGCCCGCGCCACGATGCTCCGCAAGGCGCTCGACGGCGGGGCCGATGTCATCGTGTTCCTCGACTACGACCTGTCCTGGGAACCGCAAGACCTCCTCACCCTGCTTGAAACGCCCGGAGAAGTCGTGGCGGGCCTCTACCGCTTCAAGAAGGACGACGAGGAGTACATGGGCGCCTGGGACACCGATCCCGAGGGCCGCCCGCTAGTCCGCGATGACGGCACGATCCGCGCCACGCGGGTTTCGGCCGGCTACCTGAAGCTCACCCGAGAAGCCGTCGAGCGCTTCATGCGGGCTTATCCAGATCTTTGCTACGGCTCGCCGATCAGTCCGAGCGTGGACCTTTTCAACCATGGCGCCCACGATGGCGTGTGGTGGGGCGAGGACTACGCCTTTTCGCGGCGCTGGCTCGCGTGCGGCGGTGAAATCCACCTGCTGCCCGACCTCAACCTGACGCACCACGCGCCTGACCGGGCCTATCCCGGCAACCTGCATCAATTCCTCATGCGCCAACCTGGCGGCTCACTTGATCCGGCGAGGGCTCAATGACGACGCTTCGCCAACTCCTCACCCGCTCGACGCGCATCATCAAGCAGTCCAGCGAAGGTATGCCGGCGCCGGTAGCCTACATCGCGCAGAACGGCGTCATCGCCTTCAACGCCATGATGAAGGAACTGCGTGGCCAGCAGATCGGCCAGAAGCTCGCGCGCGTGTGGGACGCCGCGGACGGTTCTGGTTCGATCCCCGGCGGGCTCTACTCGGCCGACATCACAACGCCTGTCCAGCCCTTCAACGGCGACCGCATCGGGGTCATTGGGGTGAGGACCGTCACCGCCTACCAGGACACCATCGAAACGGCGTCGTTCGTCACCACGACGGAAAGCACGACGTGGATGTACCGCGAGGACCTCGGCGACTGGATCAAGGAAGCCGACCTCACGCTGGACGATGACGTTCCGCTCTCCGAGGACTGTGACGAGGCGCTGGCGATCCTGCTGGCGGCCCGGATGGTCCTGGAGAAGTCCGACCTCACGCCGACGCTCAGCCTGCTTTCCGGGCAGGCGAGAGGGCGGATCAGCCAGCTCTACCGTTCCCGTCCCTTCGTGCCCGTTGACGCGCCCTTGCTGCGCACCCTCGGACGCTGGTGCAACTGATGTCCCAGCGGGTTCCGGTCGGGCTGGTCGGGGGAAGCTCGAAAGCCGCGTCCTACGCACAGCAATCGGCCCGCACCGTCAACATGATCCCGGAGGCCAACGACCCGGACGCCAAGGCGCCGGTCGCGCTGATTTCCGCTCCGGGTTTCTTCCGCTGGGCTGACTTCACCGGGCAATTCACCGGAAGCCCGCAAATCCGCGCCTTCCACCTGATGGGGGACCGCTTCTTCTGCGTCGTCGCCGAGAAGATCGCCGAGGTGAACTATAACGTCGAGCTGACCTCGTTCTCGTCGCTGACGCTACTCGCCTCGCTCGCCACCTTCTCCGGCCGGGTGACGATGAGCGACAACAACGGCAAGCTGATCGTGGGCGACGGGACGGGGTTCTACGTCCTCGACCTCGATACCCGCGTGCTGTCTCCCGTCCTCAACGAGGGCGAGGAACAAATCATCGGCACCGACAGCGCTTGGCTCGACGGCTATACGATCTATTTCGAGCGGGATAGCGGCAAGTACCATTGGTCGGCGCTGAACGACCCGCTCACCGTCGATGGGCTGAATTTCTTCTCTGCCGAGGGAAACCCCGACAAGATCCTGCGCGGGATCGTCTCCAACCGCGAGGTGATCATCCTCGGCAAGGACTCCACCGAGTGGCATCAGAACTCGGGCGGGGCCAACAGCGCCTTCTCGCGCATCCCCGGCGGGTTCGTGGAGTACGGGTGCGCCGCCCGCTGGACCGCGGCCAAGCACGCCGGCGGCATCGCCATGGTGGGCCGCAACCAAGAAGGTCAGGGCAAGGTCGTACTGCTTGGGACCGCGGGAACCGAGCCCCAGGTGATCTCCAACACAGCCGTGGAAAAGGCGCTGGAGAAGGTGTTCTTCTCGGCCATCGACCGCGCGGACCTGACGGAGCAGATCACGGCCTTTTCCTACGAGGACGCGGGCCGCAAGTTCTACGTCCTGAACCTTCCGGCCGTTCCGGGCACAGTCAACAGCCCAGCCAGGCCGTCGCAGACCTGGGTTCACGATGCGACTATGCCAGCGGCCCTGGCGTGGACGGAGCGCGCCTACACGAACCCCGCGACGGGACTCTATGAGCGCATCCTGTCCGACCATCACGTGATGTTCCGCGGGCGGCACTACACCGGGGCTTACAACCTCGCCCACATCTACGAGATGAGCTTCGACTACTACCGCGAGAACACCCTTGAGCTGGTGAAGATGCGGGAGAGTACGCACCTCAGCTTCGGAGGCCAGCTTTTCACGGTCGAAGAGCTGGAAATCCAGGGTCAGACGGGCGTTGGGCGTGACGGCGGCGTGCAAGGCTCCGATCCACTTGTCTCGCTGCAATATTCCTGGGACGGCAAGCCCTGGAGCAACGAGATCACCCGGCGCTGGGGCGCGATAGGTCAACCCGAGACGCGAGCGATCTTCGGCCCTCTGGGCTCGGGCTATGACCTCGTTGTCCGGGTGTCCTGTTCTGAGCCGATCCCGTTCACGCTCACCGCCGGGTGGGCCACTGTGAGCCTCGGCTAGTGGTCACCAAGGTCGATTTCGGACCCGTCCGCCGCGGGCTCTACAAGATCGGAGCCGACCGTGGCACGGTAGACGCCTTGGAAGCCGTCGTGAACGGCCTCTACGACGTTTCCACGACCACGGAGGGCCAGAGCGACGACCTGACCGCTGTGACCGCCGCAGCGGCGGCTGCACAGGCCTCGGCGGACGCAGCGCTGGACCGAGCGGAAGCCTCGGCGCTGTTCGAGCGGCCCCTGGACTTCACCGGCCTGCAACCGACCGGAGCGCCGCCACCCAGCGCGCCTGGCGGAACCTCGGGTCAGGTGCAGTGGAACAACGCCGGGAGCTTCGACGGGCTCACGTTCTCCGGAGATGCCACGCTCGTGGCGTCAACGGGCGTTGTCACGGTCGCCTCGATTGGCGGGGTGACGCCGGGAGCGTTCTACTCGGGCACAAGCGCCGCGAACCTGACCGGCAACCTCTCGGTCTCTCGGTTCAACTCGGGGACCAGCGCGTCTTCGTCCACGTTCTGGCGCGGCGATGGAACGTGGGCAACGCCGGCGGGTACAGCGCCCGGAGGCTCCAGCGGTCAGCTTCAGTACAACAGTTCCGGCTCCTTCGCAGGCGTCCCGACCGTCAACGGCGATGGCACGCTTAACACCTCGACGGGCGCGCTTGCCGTCACGAAGACGGGTGGTGTGAGCTTCGGTTCGTTTGCGACTGGGACCGATGCGGCGAACCTAACCGGCACACTGGCCGGCGCACGGGTTTCCGGCTCATACACCGGCATTACCGGCGTGGGAACGCTCACGGCGGGCACTTGGAACGCCACGATTATCGGCTCAGCCTATGGGGGCGCCGGGTCCGTCTCGGGCATTCTGAAGGCTAATGGCTCGGGTACGGTCTCCGCCGCCGTGTCCGGCACGGACTATGCGCCAGCCACCTCCGGTAGTTCCATCCTCTACGCCAACGGCTCTGGCGGTTTCTCCAGCGTCACCGTGGGAACCGGCCTCAGCTTCACGACGGGGACGCTGAGCGCGACGATTTCGGGTACGGTCACCACGACAGGCTCACCGGCCAGCGGAAACCTCGCCAAGTTCTCCGGCTCGACCTCGATCACCAATACTACCGTCAGCGCCTTCCTCGATAGCGAGTTCAGCTCGACGCAGGGCTCAATCCTATACAGGGGGGCCTCGGCCTGGGCGGCGCTCGCGCCGGGAACCGCGACCTATGTCTTGCAGTCGCAGGGCGCTGGCGCGAATCCGCTGTGGGTTTCGCCGCCCGCCGCCGGTGCCGGGACTGTCCTCATATCGGAACAGACCCCGACCGGGTCGTCAGTGACCTTCTCATCTATACCGGCCACCTATCGCGATCTTAAAATCGTCATCCGCGGGCGCTCGGCCAAGGTTGCCACCGCCGACGACATCAGCGCGGTGTTCAATGCAGACACCGGCGCGCACTACGACTATGAAGAGTTGGACTACTCTAGCACCACTACACAGGTGTTCGAGACGCTCGCCGCCTCGCTCATGCCCCTAGGGTCCATCGCCGCCGCGTCCTCTGGATCAGGCATCGCCGATGCAGCAGAGGTGACGATCTACGACTATCGCGGCACAACCTTTCACAAGAGCGTCGCCACCTTCAACGGCCTGAAGACTAACATCACGCCGACAAACATCCGCGGCAAATATGGCCGAGGCTGGTGGCGGGACACATCAGCGATCAATTCCGTCAAGGTGCAGTCCAGTAGCGGCAGCAACTTCGTGTCGGGAACGGTCATCAGCCTCTACGGTATCTTCTGATCTCCGCTCGGCTGGCCGCTTCAGAAACGGTCGCTCAACCAGCCAGTACGAGGCCGCCGCGACTGTGATGGTGACTCCGGACAGCGTGAAGATATTCGCCCGTCCGAATTGCGCCAGCATCGCCTGTAGGACCGGGCCGTGCCAGAGATAGACGCCGTACGAAATGGTCCCCAACCAGACCATCGGCTTCCAGCCGAGCCAAGCGGGCGGGTTCAGGATCAGCATGGCGGCGGCGATCTCGGCGACCGGGATCAGCGCGATTGCCCAAGTGTCCCGGCCAAACAGCGCAACTCCGAGGAGGCCAAGCGCGGGCCATACGCCGCGCACTAGAAGCCGTATGGGCTGGAGGGCTATGACGGCGCCGAGCAGCAAGCCGGTTGAGTGCAGTGGGGAATAGTATGGCATCCCGCTGTGGGGCCAGAAATACGCCCAGCCGAACCGGGCCGCGGTCGTGACCAGCCACGCCACGGCTAGGATCTTGGCGGCACTATCGCGTCCGAACTTGAGCAGGGCTACCAGCACGAACGGCCACGCGAGATAGAACTGCGCCTCGATCCCGAGCGACCATGTGTGTGAGAGCGGGCGATAGTTCGTCGCGAAGGCCTCCGTCCAGTTCGTCAGGTAGGCCAGCGCCAACGCGCCGTCACCCCATCGCCAGGCCGCCGCGTTCGGGATCAGAGCGGGCGCGAGCAGCAAATAGACGGCAACGAGCAGCAGGAGAGCCGGGAATAGGCGTCGCGCCCGGCGACCCAGGAACCCTAGCGCATCCACCGACCCAGAACGCTCGACCTCGGCGACCAGCAGGCTCGTTATGAGCCAGCCGGAAAGCACGAAGAAGACATCCACTCCCACCAAGCCGCCCGGCAGCATGTGTCCGTGGAATAGCAAGACGCCGGATACGGCGACCGCCCGCAGCCCGTCCAACCTTGGCTCGTATTTCAGCCCCACGCCGCAACCGTAACGGCGATTTCCCAGATCGCACAGCCTGAACGCGCGTCAGGCGAACTCTGAAAGTCCACCATGACCAACCCGACGCCAACGCGGGCGGCCGTTGTGCTGACCGGGACGCAACAGGCCTATCAGCCTGTTTCCAGCTTCAACGGCTGGATCGACGGCGCCGTGATCGCCAACACGCACACCGCAGCCGTGGACGTGACCATCTGGCGGACGCTGGCGGGCGGCTCGACCACGACCGCGGCCACCATCCTGCCGCTGACCTCAATCGACGCCGGCGCAACTCTGAAGATCGGGGAGCTGATCGGCCAATGGGTTCTCTCCGACGACACCATCGTTGGCCGGGCCTCGGTCGATGGGGTGGTCGCCTTCAACCTGTCCGCCCGGGAATTTCCGGCTGCGTAAAGCCGACCGAAGCGACCTTCCACACCTCGTTTCGCTGGGCGAGGCTTTCCACGCCGAGGACCGCTGGGGCGGGCTCCTCACCTTCGATCCCGCCAGCTTCCGGCGCACCTGCGAACTCCTGATCGAGCGGGGCGCCATCTTCATCACCGAGCGAGGCCTGATCGGGCTCTCGGTCGGGCCCTCGATCTACAACCACGCCCTCACCGTCTGCTCGGAGCTGTTCTTCTGGGCTCCTGACGGTCGGGGCGATGAACTCCGCAAAGCCGCCGAGGCCTGGGCCTCCGAACACGCCGACGTGCTGGTCATGGGCGCCCATGAGCCCGGGCCTGTCGAGCGGATCTCCAACTGGTATCGCCGCAAGGGCTACGCCCCCATCGGCCGTCAATTCGCGAGGACTGTCTGATGGGCTCTATCATTGACGCCATTGGCGGGCTGTTTGGTCACCAATCGCAGTCCACCAACGCCCAGAAGGGCGTCTCCGACTTCCAGAACGCGACCAATGCGGCGACGGCGAACTACAGCCCGTTCATCACCGGCGGCACGAACGCCTTCAACAGCGCTCAGGCCATGCTTCAGCCGGGGTATCAGTTCAACTCCAGCGACCCGTCTTATGCCTGGCGCTATCAGCAGGGCCTCGACGCGGCGAACGCTGGCGCGAGCGCGGCGGGATCGCTCAACTCGGGCGGCCAGTTGAAGGCGCTTCAGCAATACGGCCAGGGCCTCGCCTCGACGGAATTCAACAACCAATTCAACCGCCAAAATACCCTCGCCAACTACGGCCTGCAAGCGGCGAACGGCGAAAGCAACGCGCTGTTCAACGGCGCGAACGGCACGGCGAAATACCGCGGCAACCAGGGCGATGCGACCGCAGCTCAGTGGGGCGACGGGGCCAATCTCGTGACCAGCGTCGGCAAGTTCTTCGGGTTCTAGGGAGCGCATCTGAATGTCGTTCCAGGACACCTACAACCAGACGCGGAACGCCTTCGTCAATCGACAGGAGGCGATCCGCAAGAACGCGCTCAACGCCCAGCAGGATCAGGCCTCGATCACCGCCGGCAACGCGCTGGCTGGCGGGGACATTCCTGGGGCCGCGAACGCGCTCTACAAGGCGGGCGACATCGGAACCGGCCTGAAGGTGGCGCAATACGACGACGCCACCCGCGCCAAGCACGCCGAGGCCGCCCAGCGCATTACGCAGGGCATCCGCGCCGCCGTGGCCGCCGGGCACTCGCCCAGCGACGCCTACGACATGGCCCAGCAGATCGCCCCGCAGCTTGGCATCAACCCGCAAGACCTCGCCAAGATGCGACCGGCCTTCGACAAGGACCCTCAAGGCTTCCTCGATCTGGTGGATGCGCAGTCGAAGAAGGAACTCCAGTTCTTCCAGACCAAGCAGGGCATCTACGCGGGCGACAAGACGACGGGCAAGGTGTCCCAATCGGTAGCCCTGCCCGGCGAGCCCATCGCGCTCGATCCCGGCAAGAACTACTACATGCCCGACAGCGGCGCGACACCCGCCAGCGCTGCCCCAGTCGCCGCGCCGACCGTGGCGAGCGCGGGTGGCGCCTCTCCGTCAGCGGACGCCGTATGGGCCTCGATCCACCAGCAGGAATCGGGCGGCCAGAAGGAGCCGGGCAGGGCGGTTGGTCCCGACACGCCCTACGGCAATGCGCTCGGCTCGACCCAGATGCTTCCGGCGACCGCCGAGGCCATGGCCCGCAAGCTCGGCATCCCGTGGAACCCGGCCCTGATGCGGGAGAACACCCCGCAAGCGCTCACCTATCAGGACAAGCTCGGCCGGGCCTACTTTGACGAGGGGGTGGAGAAGTCCGGCGGCGACCTCGCTGGGGGTGCGGCCTACTACTTCGGCGGTCCCGACATGAAGTTGCATGGCCCCAAGACGGCGGCCTATGTGCAACAGGTCATGAACCGCGCCGGCCAGCCGCTCGCGGGCGGATCGGGCGCGGATACTGTCGAGACGGCCCCTCAGATCCCCGGCTACAAGCTGATCCAGCAGGGCAGCGGACAGGTCTGGAAGCCGGACGGCAAGGGCGCGCTGATCAACACCCGCACCGGCGACCGCAAGAAGGACCCGACGTTCGAGGGTGGAGCGACCGCCGCCGATCCCAACATCGTCAAAGGCCTGATCGAGGGCCGGATCGCGCCTCCCACGCAGAAGGCCGCCGCGACCGACTACTGGCAGGCCCAGCTTCAGGCTGCGACCCAGCAGGATCCGACCTTTGACGGCGTGAACTTCCAGGCCAGGGCCAAGACCCGGGCGGACTTCACGTCGGGCAAGTCGGCGGTCAACATCACGGCCCTGAACACCGTCGTGGGCCACCTCGACAGCCTGGATCGCTCCATCGACAAGCTGGGGAACTACGGGGGCTTTCCGGGCTCGACGCTGAACAACAAGCTGGCCCATGGGATCGCAGCGGCTAGCGGCACCGATGAGCGCATCCGCAGCTTTGAAACCGCCAAGGAAGCCGTCGCCAACGAACTGACGCGCGTGTTCCGCGGTACGGGCGGGGCCGAAGCCGACATCCAGGCGTGGAAGAAGCAACTCGACAGCTCCAACTCGCCCAGCGCGCTCCATTCGACGGTGCGCCAGATGGCCGAGCTGATCAACTCGCGGATGGAGGCTCTCGGCGAGCAATACAACCAGGGCATGGGGACCACGAAAGACCCGATCCAACTCCTGACGCCCGACAAGCAAAAAGCCTTCCTACGGCTGAGCGGGCAGGGCGGCTCCGCGGCAGCGGCCGCCACGCCCGGCGCTACCGCCAAGGGTCCGACCGTCATTCGCTACGATGCTCAGGGAAACCGCATCAAGTGACCATCCAAGCCCAATCCGCCGATGGGGTGATCCACGAGTTCCCCGACAACACGAACCCGGCTGTCATCGACGGCGCCATGAAGGCTTACGCCGCGTCCAAGGCCCCGCCCAAGGGCATCGCGGACACGATCAGTGGCCTCATGGCGAACGTGAACCGCGGGCTAGGCGTCGGCGACGAACTGGCGGCCGGGGCGAACACCATCCGGGACGTGGTGACCGGCAAATCCGGCCCCGACCTCGTTCAGACCTACAAGGACGAACTCGCGGGCCAGCGCAACCGGGAAAGCAGCTTCGCCTCGGCTCACCCCAACGCTGCGGCCCTGGCGCGCGGGACGGGCATGGCGGCCACGGCGGCGATCCCGGCGGGCAACTCGGCCAACCTGCTCGCCCAAAGCCCGCGTCTGGTCAACATGGCGCGCGGGGCCGTGACGGGCGGGCTGACTGCTGCGGCCTATGGCGCGGCGGATGCGGGGTCGGGCAGCGAACGCCTGAAGGCGGCCTCGGAGGGCGCCACGAACCCCCTGGCGCTCGGTCTGGGCGCCGTGGGGGGTGGGCTTGGCCCGGCGGCGTCTCGCGGCGCTGGGCGTGGTCCATCGCCTGATGTGGCGGCCCTTGTGAAGGAAGGCGTCAACCTCACGCCGGGTCAGGCGCGCGGCGGCCTCGCCAAGACCGCAGAAGACATCGCCACCAGCGCCCCCATCCTTGGGACGGCGATCCAAGAAGCCCGCAAGTCCGGCCTGCAAAGCTTCAACCGCGCCGTGGTCAACCGCGCTCTGAAGCCCATCGGCGAGGCGCTTCCCGACCACATCGAGACGGGCACGGACGCCGTGAAGTACGCAGGCGACACGCTCTCCGCAGCCTACAAGAAGACCCTGCCTGAAGGCACAGTGAGGCCGGATGCGCGCTTTGTGGCCGACGTGAATAAGAACGTCACGCCGCTCGCCGAGACGCTGAGCAAGGACAACCAAGACGCCCTGCAAGGCATCCTCGCCAAGCGCGTGACTGATGTCAGCAAGGCCAATGACAACCTGCTGGACGGAAAGACCTTCCAGAAGATCGTCCAAGGGCTGGACTATGAAATCGGGCGCTTCGCGAACTCCGCAGACCCCGATCACGTCGCGATGAGCCAGGCGCTCGGGGCCACCAAGGACGCCATCGAATCCGCCGCCATGCGCCAGAACCCGACGTTCGCCACGGCCAAGAACAAGATCGACCTCGGCTGGGCGAACCTTGCCCGCGTGGAGCGCGCAGCGGGCGGGGCGGGGGCAGACGGCGGGATCTTCACCCCGGCGCAGTACAACTCGGCGGTCAGCGCCAGCGAAACCAAGGTCGGGGGCCGCAATCGTCGGATGGCGCGCGGCGAAGGCCTGAATCAAGACCTGGCGCAAGCGGCCAAGGCGGTGTTGCCGAGCAAGGTCCCGGACAGCGGAACGGCGGGCCGAGCGGCGATGATGAGCGTTGTCGCTCACGCACCGGGCGCCGTGGTTGGCGCCATGACCGGCGGTGGACCGGGCGCCATGGCCGGCCTCGCGGCAACGACGGGCGGCCTTGCGGCGGCGTCTCGCGCCTACTCGCCCCAGGCGATGGCGGCCTTCAACGCAGCGCTGCGCAGCAACATCAGCCAGCGGGAGGCGGCAAGCGCCGTGGGCCAGCTTGGACGGATCGCTGCGAAGGAGCCGGCAGCAAGAGCACTCTACCGGGAAGCCTTGCAACGGCTGGGTCGGACGGCGGGGCTGGTCGGCTCGCAATCCGCTTCAGGCCGCGGAAACCCCGGACAATAGCCACCCACACGATGAAGAAACCCGGGACCGCCCAGGCCTCACGATAGAGCCGGTCGAACTCGTCTTCCGGCGGAAGCGCCTTCTGCATCTCCACACCCTAGCACGTTTTCACGGAGCGACCGCATGGCCGTTGCGAAACTCGACCTGCGCAACATCGACTTCGACCTCGATGGACACCTGAACGCAGGCGGGCTGATCCACACCTATGCGGCCAGCACCACCACGCCGCTCGCGACCTATACCGATGCGACGGGCCTCCAGGCGAACGCCAACCCCATCGTGGCGGACAGCTCGGGAAACTACCACCTCTGGCTGACGGTCGGATCGGCCTACAAGTTCGTCTTCGCGACCGCCGAAGACGTCACGATCTACAGCGAGAACAACGTCACCGTGGCGACCGGCGGGACCGTCGAGGGCTCGGTCTTCTGCGATGTCCTGCTGACCTATCCGGGTGGGCCTCCGGGCTCCTCGGAATGGCTTGGCGGCGAGCGTTTCGCCCACGATGTGGACTTCCTGGCCAATTGGGCTGGGTCCTACGGCAAGGTCCCCAAGACGCTTCCGGCCGCCTCCTTCGAAGTCACCATCAAGAAGAACAACTCCACGGTCGGCACGGCCACTTGCGACACGTCCGGCGTCTGGACCTTCGCGACCTCGGGCGGGGCGCAACAGCACTTCCTCGCGGGCGATGAGATCGACTTCTACGGCCCGTCGAGCGCGGACACCAACATCACCGACTTTGGCCTGACCCTGGCCGGGAGCCTCGCGTAATGGCTGACCTCATGTACGGCGGGGAGATCGGCCCGCTGATCCCGTCTGACGGGACGGTCGTAGAGCTTACCGCCACCGGCAACGTCTACGACACGGCCAAGTGCCGTTGCGCGGTCTATATCTTTAGCCGCAACAGCTCCGCATCAAGCCCGACCTTCGCCGCGAAGGACACGCTGTGGGTCCATTGGGACACCAACAGCGATACCCACTTCGACAACCGCAAGTCGGGGATCGTGGAGCTGGTCGCGAGTTCGACGCCGATCATCCGCGTCGCCTCGACCCAGGCCGGGCAGGGCAACGATACCCTCTACCTGGAGTATTTCAGCGGCGGCACGTGGACGACGGTCGGCGGAAGCCAGACCTTCACCACCTTTGGCGTGCGCCAGACCTTCGACCTGTTCTTCGAGAAATCCAGCGGAACGCTTCGCCTCTACTCCTCGGGAAGCCTCGTCACCGCACTTGGCGGAACCGCCGTCGTCGCCCTGCAAAGCCTCGGCGCGATCACGCGGGTAGACTGGCGCGGCAACTACGACGGCGGCATCAAGGTCAGCCAGAACGTGGTGTCAGAAGACAGCACCATCGGGGTCAGCGTCTACACCCGCTATCCGAACGGCGCAGGGGCTTCCAGCGACTACACCGGCTCCTACGCCAACGTCGATGAGATCGTCTATTCCGACGCCGACGCGATCACCTCCACTGTCTCGGGCGATACGGAACTCTTCACCCACACCGGCCCGACACTGCCCTCCACGATTGCCGTGCGTGGCGTCTACATCGCGGCCCGCGCCAAGACCGGCGGGACGGTGACCGGCCAGAAGGGTGCGCTCCGCATCGGCTCCACGACGTACGCGTCGGCCGCCAACGTCCTTGACGCCGGGTTCGGCGCTGACGGCCACATGTACGCCGTCAGCCCGGCCACCTCCGCAGCCTTCACCAAGGCCGAAATCGAGGCCATGCAGTACGGCCATAGGTCGCTGACGTGAGTGGGATCACCACCACAAAGTCCGTGATGTTCGTCGCGGTTAACTCCGCGTCGGGCGGGATCACGCTGACCAAATCGGTGCTGTTCATCGCGTTCAATCCAACCGCGGTCGTCAACCCGCGCACCAAGGCCCGTGTCCGCGTCCGTTACGGCCAGGCCTAGCCCGAAAGCCCCCACATGCGATTGATCGACCTCTTGCTGGCGCTCGTGCTGCGCGGCGGAAAAGTCCATGCGCCGAAGACCCAACAGGGTCATGGCGGAAGTGGTGGGACCGGAGGCACGCCCGCGCCGGTTCCTCCCTCGCCACCGCCGCCTCCACCCCCACCGCCCCCGCCGCCTCCTCCACCTCCCCCTCCGCCGCCACCCCCGCCACCGCCTCCGGTGACGCTGGGCGCCCTGACGCTCAGCGCGTCATCGTTCACGGCGGGCGACGTGGAAGGGACGTTCATCGGGGCGATCATCGGCAAGACGACGGGCTCTACGCTCTCGCTCAACCCCTCGGACACCCACGTCAAGATCGTCGGCACGAACCTGCTTGTCGGGTCTACGTCCTCGTCCGCCGGTACGCTCGGCGTCACCATCCGGGAGACGCTGACGGGCGCGACCAACACGCCCAGGGATACGGCGTTCTCGCTGACCATCGCCGAGGCGCCAGCTGATCCGGTCGTCTCGACTTATGGCAACGACGGGTCGGGCTCGATCCCGGGCGGGGCGACGACCGTAACGCCCGTCACGCTGGCCTCTGTCACCGCCGCCGCGCCGACTTCGGCCGATCTGGTCCTGGCCCTTGAGCCCGGCTCCTACGGCGCCGTCACGATCACCAAGGACATGGATAGCGGCAAGACCCTGACGCTGTACGGGCAGACGGGCGTCAGCTTCTCCTCGCTCTACCTCAACAGCGCCAATGGGATCGCGGTCAAGTACGCCAACGTCTCCAGCGTCTCGGGCAACTTCGCCGTCCAGGTTTCGGGCGGTAGCCGCCTGACGCTCGAACACATCACCGGCAACCCGGGCGGGACCTACTCGGGCGTGGGCGTCTCGATCCGCGACAGCGATACGGTGAGCGTCACCAACTGCGATTTCTCGTTCTACGGGACCGCCGTCGCGCCAGCATCGAGCACCAACGTCACGATCTCCGACAACCGCATAACGGATATCGGCGACAACTTCATCTTCTACAATCTCTGCACTGATCTCGCGATCCTGCGGAATTTGCTGATGCGGCCCGGGGGCCCGAGCGACGGGCAGCACAGGGACGCCATCCAGGGCGCTTCGGCAGGTACGCCGGACGAGGGCGGCCCGACCCGCAGTGCGAGGGTGCAGATCGAGAACAACACCTACATCCGCGACAGCGGACTCTCCGTCGTCCAGGGCATCGGGTTCATCGAAAGCACCGACGACCTCTCCCTGCGCTTCAACGTCGATCACGGAAGCGCCTCGAACGGCATGAGCATCAGCGATTGCAACCGGGTGACCGTCGAGGGCAACCAGGTGCAGGGCCGGACGGATGCGGACGGCCAGGGCAACGCGGGCAGCGGAAGCCAGATCCTCGCCCGCGGCAACTCCGACACGATCACCTTCCTCAACAACAAGTCCGGCGCCATCGGCTACCTGACCAACGCCGAGATCTGCACGAACGTCACGCCGGTTGGGGTCCCACTCGCCAGCGGAGCCCCCGCCAACACCGTGATCGGCTTCAACGGAAACACCTTCCTGGCCGATGCGACGGGCATCGCTGACACCGCCGCGCTGCTCACCTTCCTCGCCGCCAACCCTGACAACCCGCGGCCCTAGCGATGAATGAGCGTCAATCCGTCGCCGGGGCTTACCAGAAGATCGAGAGCCACGAAGAACTGTGCGTCGAGCGCTACGACCGCATCAACGAGAAGCTGGGCGAACTGACGGACGGCGCCAAGACGCAAAACCGGCTGATGGTGAGCGTGCTGCTGGCCCTGCTCGGCTGGATGGCGTTGCAGCTCTGGAATGGCCAGGTGGTGCATCCGCCGACCCAGACCAGCACGCAGACCCAGACCACGACGAACACCCAGACGACGCCGCTCCATGTGCCGGATCGCTAGCGTTCTCATCCTCCTCCTTGTTGCGGGTTCCTGCACGACAATAGGAACGACCATGAGCGGAAATTGGGGAACCGATCACCGCTGGGTCCGAGGGCCGGAAGGACATGTGATGCCGGGGCCGGATGGACGGCAGGTTGTCTAGTTCATCCCGGCGCAGGGCGTAGCGCCGAGGTGTCCGCCATGACCGACCCCATCGACCCAACCGCCGACGCCCTGCACGCCGCCCTCGATCTCCTGAGTTCCGCCGAGCGCCAGAAGCGCTATCGCACCCGGCGCATCCCCGCCCGCTCCTATTCCGAAGACCTCAACAAGCCCCTCCCAGCCGTCGTTGACGGTGTTGACCCGGAGAACGGATGACCGCTCGCAAAGGGCAATCGACCACTGGCCTCAAGCCCCGCGAACTCGACGCGGCGACCAGGGCGGTACTGCAGGAGGGCAACGTCACGGCTGCGGCCCGCAAGCTCGGGATACCGCGAGCGACCCTCCAACATCAACTCAAGATCGCGGAGAAGGCGGGCTATACCGTCCCGCGCACGCAATCCAACCCGTCCCGCTGGCGCCCCGGCGCGGAGATCGTCGCGGCCCGCAAGGCTGAGTTCGAACGAGTCAAGAACTCCGGCCCCAACCGCGATGGCAACGTGATCTTCCGGCCGGACGATGGGCCGTTCATGCTGATCATGCTGGGCGATGAACACCTCGACAATCCAGGGACCGACCTCAACCTCTGGGAACGCTGGATCGGTTACTTGAACCGCGCCAAGCACATCACCGGCTGGTCGCTGGGCGACGTGCTGGATTCATGGCTGAAGCCGCTCGCCCACCTCTACGCCAACTCCGAGACGCCCGCCCCGGAAGGCTGGATTTTGCTGCAACACTACCTCGACCAGATCGGCTCGGACCTCGACTGCTCCGTGGCCGGGAACCATGACAAGTGGGCCGGCGCGAACGACGTGCTGGGGATGCTCATGGAGCAACATGGCGTCATGCACCGCGCCGACTCCCTGCGCGTCGCCTACCGCTGCCCGAACGGACGCGAGATCACCGTCAACGCCCGCCACACCTGGCCCGGGAGGTCGATGTGGAATGAGGTCCACTCGATCAAGCGCGCAGCCCGCATGGGGATCAGGGATACAATCCTCGTGGGCGGCCATACCCACGTCTCGGGCGAAAGCACTGAACGCGACCCGATGAACGGCAAGATATCGTTCTGCTACCAGGTCGCGTCGTTCAAGCTGGTGGACGACTACGCCGACACGCTGGGCTTTCTGGACCGCAACCTGTCGCCCGCCGTCGCCCTGGTGATCGACCCGCGACGAGCCGACAACGACCCCGAGTTGGTCAAGCACTTCTACGATCCCGCGCCGGCCGCCGACTACCTGGCGTTCCTGCGGCGCAAGGCGAAAGCCGCCTAGCCGACCCCTCCACAATCTGCCGAGGTTCCATGCGAGCTGTCCCAGACATCGCCGCGAAATTCGTGCGCGCTCACGAAGGCTGTTCCCTCAGGGCCTATCAGGACTCCGGCGGCGTGTGGACCGTGGGCTACGGCCACGTAGGACCCGAGGTCCACAAGGGCCTGATCGTCCCGCAAGCCGCCGCCGACCTGTACCTCAACGAGGACCTGGGGATTGCCGCCAAGCGCCTCAACGGCGTGGTGGACGAGGCGGTGATCCTCTCCCTCACCGACAACCAGTACGCCGCTCTGATCTCGTTCGTCTTCAACCTCGGGGCCGATCCGGCGTGGACGATCTGGAAGCGCCTGAACGCGCGCAAGTACGATCAGGTCCCCGGCGAGATGTCCCGCTTCGTCAACGCCGGCGGCAAGAAGGTCCAAGGCCTCGTCAACCGCCGGGCCGCGGAAGTGCAGCTCTGGTCGAACGGCGAGCCCGGGACCGACAACGAAGTGCTGTCCAGCGCCCAGACGCGCAACTGCCCCACACCGCCGGTTCCTGGCTCCTCAGGTAGCCTTGTGGGCCGCTGCGTGGCCTACGGGACGGGTGCGGTCGCCTCCATCGGGGTTGCTGCCCAGCAAGTCTCCTCGGCCGTCCAGCCCTACGCCGACAAGAGCCCCATCGTCGCCAAGGTCGTCTCGGTCATGGCGCTCCTGGGGGCGGCGGCCGTGGTCGTGGGCCTCGTCCTGTCGTGGCTCAAGCATCGTGAGGAGAAGCGTTGACCCTAGCTCTCGGCCTGATCGCGCTCGCCCTGGCTCTCCAGCCGGTGATCTGGGCGCTCGTGTTCTTCATCGCCCTCCAGACCGCGTCCGCTGGAGACGGCACACCCCCGACGCAACCAAGTGAGGATCAAATGTCTCAAGCTGTGAAAGACAAGCTGGCGGAACTCGTGGCCGCTTTTGCCGCCGACAAGGCCGCCGCTGTGGAAGCCGAGAAGGCGAACCATCAGTCCGAAGTGGACGCCGCCAAGGCCGAAGCTGCGCAGGCCGAGAGCGACGAGGGCGTGTCGGCGATCCAAGCGGAGATCGACGCGCTGTCGCCGCCGGCTCCGGCGCCTGAACCCGCGCCCGAGGGCTGATCGATGTGGGCGCTCGCGGCGTTTGGGTTCTACGTCGCGGGCGTCCTGTCTGTTGTGGTCCTGATGGTCGTGCTGGCTAAGAACTGGCTTAGCGGGAAGTGGTGATGGAGCGCCCGGCAGGAATCGAACCCGTCGTCCTCAGCTTGGAAGGCTGTGGCTCTACCATTGAGCTACGAGCGCATGAAGCGAGGGGATGGTAACCGGTCCCCTCGCAGCCCGGATCATGAAATCAGCGGGGTAGCTAAACCCGCTGGCTGCGACCCCTTGCCTAAGGGGTGGGGCAATCCGCCAAGACATAAGGCGGATGCGCCGTCGCAACCCCCGAACAATGCCAGAACATCGTTGACTCCGCAAGGGAAATCGATACCATGAAAGCCCTCCTCGCGGCCTACGCGCCCTGGCTCTACGGCGGCCTTGCAGCGATCATCCTGGGGGCCGCGGGCTGGCTCTACTGGCGCGGCGCGCACGATGCCAACGCCCACGTCGCGCAGCACGCGGCGGTCGCCCAGCACCGCTCAGACCAAGCCGTAGTCAAAGCGACAGATCACTACACCCACGACGTGACGATTTTGCACGCCCGGACGGAGAAAGCCTCAGATGCCATCCGTAAGGCCCCAACCGCTCAAGACGCTCTCGATCCCAGCTATCGCGCTTCTCTCTGCGATCAGCTTGCAGGGGTGCGCGGAAGTCCCGTCTGCACCGACGATCACCATACCGGCGATGCTGCGGGAAGCGTGCCCGGCGCCGGTTTCTAGCCTCGCCAGCCACGGTGATGAAGGTGCGCTCCTGATCCAGACGGAAAGCGCCCGCGTCGATTGCGACAAGCGCAGAGGGGCCTTGGTGGAGATCATCGACGGGTCGAACCCGAAGGCAGCGAAGCCCTGGTGGAAGATCGGGCGCTAGCTTTCGTCTAATCCCTCAGCTTCGCCACCATAGCCTCGACCGCCTTCACCTGCGCCCGGAGCTCATAGTTTTCCTGCACCAGGCCCGCCGGATCGGCCATAGTCTCCAAGTCGTGGATGAACCGCCGTAGCGGCAAGGGCAGGGCGTTGATGTTGGCCGCGGTCGGCGTCCAGTCGTCGGGGATGTCGATAATCGCCACGGCCTACTTCCCCTTCGCTGGCTTCGCCGCCAGCGCTCCGTGCAGCTTCACCAAGGCCCGCTCCGCTGTCGCCGTGTTCTGGATCAGGTTGAAGGCCTCAGCCGCACGCAGGCCCAGGTCCGCGACCTTGGACAGCGCGAGCGCCTCGGTCTTCGTCAGCGTGAAGGTGATCTCGTCGGTGCTGGCCATGCTGTCCTCCTAGCGCCTGCGTCTCGGTCGCCCGAAACCCGTGGGGGACGGTTCAGGTTGCGGCCTAGGCGGGCTCACCCGGTCCCACACCTCGCCCATGTTCAGCGTATCGGAACGCGCAAGGCCTGTCGGGGGCTTGGCGTTGGGGTCGGAAGGCGGTGGCGCCGCGCCCTGGATGAAGCCGATGCGGCCGTCGCGTGATCCGCAGTGCGGGCAGATCAGCCGCTCAGCCAGTTGGCCCAGCGTGGCGGCCGGCGGGAACTTCTCGACAAGCTCCGAGGCCGTGTAGCGGACCGCGTGCTCCCTGATCCCGCAGCCGATGATCGTGATCCAGTTGCGGTCGGCCACGTCGGCGACGGTCATGGTGGGGGAGCCGCTGGTGAGGCGATATGGCATCCCGGGGCCTAGCTAACGACCTGTGGTGTCCGATAGAGCCGCGTCGATCATGGCGGCCCATGCGTAGGCTGCGCCACACTGGGGATCGCCGTGGATGCAGACGGTGTTTTCACCAGCCTTGACCATCCCCTCCGTAGGCTCTCGCATGGCTTCGATAGCGGCTCGGGCGGCTTCACGAAGGCGAAGTTCGTCCAATTCGCCGCCCACCTGGGCGTAGTCGCGCACGGGCAGCGCTCTAAGCGCCCTCGCCACACGCTCCACCATCTCGCTCATCTCTTTTCCTTTCCTGTCTCTCGCGGTGAGAGGGGAGGGCTAGGCCGTAGCCAAGCGGCGAGTTATCCACAGGCCTCGCGCATTATGCGCACCGTCCAAATAAGAGAAGTCGCCTTTGCCTAACCGGGTGGCCCGGCTTAACCTGCTGATTGATTGCAGGAAAAACCGGGCCGTTAGTGGTGCCACGACAGGGATTCGAACCCTGGACCTCAGCCTTACCAAGGATGCGCTCTACCACTGAGCTATC
>Ga0268266_10000794_pt1 | contig 42029 bp, 39 predicted proteins | sample KBSS13metaG_FD_190356 | JGI IMG/M metagenome (GOLD analysis project Ga0268266, IMG submission 190356) | Switchgrass rhizosphere microbial communities from Kellogg Biological Station, Michigan, USA - KBS S1-3 metaG (SPAdes) (version 2) | ecosystem: Host-associated > Plants > Roots > Rhizosphere...
GGTCGACGTCGACGTCCAGGTGCTGCGGGCGGGACGCACGATCGAGCTGGTCGAAGCGGTGCTCAGCAACACCGGACGCGCGGCGGTCCGGCTCCGGGCCTGGCTGATGGAGCCCCGCGACACGTCGGCGGTGCAGGGCACGGGCCAGGCACGCATCCCGGGGCCCGACGAGACGAAGCCGTGGGACCCGACCAGTGTCTGGCCGGGCGGCTTCATCGCGACGGTCGACGTACGCCGTCGGCAGGTCGAGCCGGGACGAGCCCACTTCTGGGTCCGCACCGACGTCCCGCTCGTGGCCGACGAGGAGGTCGGTCCCCTGAGCCGGATGGTCGGACTGCTCGACGTCGCCAACGGACTGACCGTGCGAGCCGAGCCGACCGCGGTGCTGTTCCCGAACGTCGACCTCACCGCCCACGTCATCGACCAGCCGCAGGGCGAGTGGGTCGGCTTCGACACGGCGGTCTCGTTCGGCCCGACCGGCGTCGGCCTGACCGCGAGCGTGATCCACGACGAGCGGGGCCCGATCGGGACCAGCTCGCAGTCGCTCACGATCCGCCCGCGCTGACCCTCCGCATCAAGGCTGCGACAGCCGTCACCCCCGCAGGGCGGTCACGGGCTCAGCGTGTGCGGAGACGTCCGCGTGAGCTCGACTCCCACCCGGACCCAGACCGCCGGCAGGCTCCGCCCGAACCGGTGGGCCAGCTGGCGCGTGTCGCCGCGCAGCAGCCCGAGTCCGGCGACCCCGATCAGGGCCACGAAGTCGACGTCGAGGAGCAGCGCGAGCACGCCCGGGTCGACCGCGATCAGGGGTGCCAGCGCGACGAGCCCGGCGAGGAGCATGATGAGATGCAGCAGACGGCGACGATGCCTCGTCGCGACACTCCGGAGCCGACCCACGTGGACACGGTACGTGAGTGCCGGGAGGAGGATTGGATCGACGCGGTAGTGGGTACGCGTCGGGATGGCAAGGGAGGGTGTCATGACCAGGCATCAGGCGTTGGAGCTGCTGCTCACGCGTCGGATCCCCGAGGACGTCGGCTCCATCGAGGCGACCCTCCGGGCGATCACCGCGCGTCTCGACGCTGTCGGCGGGACGGCGGAGTACGACCAGGTGCACCAGCGCCTCGACGCTCTGCTGACCGCGCGGGACCGGGCGTCCCGCCGCGACGACGTGCTCGTCTGACCTGCCGCGTGGCCGACCTCCGCCGGACGATCAACCGGGCGATCGACCAGGCGATCGACGCCGGCCCGGTCGTCCTCGACGGCGGTCTGGCCACGCTGCTCGAGGCGCACGGACACGACCTCTCGTCCGACCTCTGGTCCGCACGGCTCCTCACCGACGACCCCGAGGCCATCGTCGCGGCGCATGCGGAGTTCTTCGACGCGGGCGCCCAGGTCGCGACCACCGCGTCGTACCAGGCCTCCTTCCCCGGGTTCGCCACCCTCGGGCTGGACGCCGCCCAGGCCGCGGACCTGATGCGCCTCAGCGTCGCGCTCGCGCGCCGGGCCCGCGACGAGCGCTGCCCGAGCGGCTGGGTGGCCGCCTCGGTGGGTCCGTACGGCGCCTACCTCGCCGACGGCTCGGAGTACCGCGGGGACTACGACCTCGACGTCGCCGGCCTGCGGGCGTTCCACCGGCCCCGGCTCGACGTCCTGGCGACGGCCGGTGCGGACGTCCTCGCGGTCGAGACCGTGCCGTGCCTGGCCGAGGTCGAGGCCCTGTGCGCCGAGCTCGACGGCTCCGGCCTGGTCGCCTGGCTCAGCCTCTCGGCCGACGGGAACCGCACCCGAGCCGGGGAGGCGCTGGCCGAGGCCTGGGCGATGGCGGCCGACGTGGACGAGATCGTCGCCGTCGGCGTGAACTGCTGTGCACCCGCTGACGTGACGGCGGCGCTGGCGGAGGCGACCGGCCCCCTCGTCGCCTACCCCAACTCCGGCCAGGGCTGGGACGCCGTACGCCGCACGTGGACCGGCGAGTCCGCCTTCGACCCGGGCGCGGTCACGGGCTGGCTCGGCGCCGGAGCCCGCCTGGTGGGTGGCTGCTGCCGGGTCGGTCCCGCCGACATCACCCACGTCGCGGATCAGGTGGCCGGCGCCGCCAGGTAGTGGCACAGGTGGTGCTCGCGCAGGCCCAGCTCGGCGTACAGCATCCACGCCGGGGTGTTCTCGCGTTCGACCTCGAGCCACACCGTGCCGGCCCCGGTCTCGGCCCCCACCTCCAGCAGCCCGGCCGTCAGCCGCCGGCCCAGGCCCTGGCGCCGCACCGACTCGTCGACCTGCAGGCCGTGGATGCCCAGCCAGTCGTCCTTGAGCTCACCGCGGCCGCGGCCGACCTCCACGCCGTCCCGCGTGATGGTGGCCAGCACCCGGGTGCCGTCGACCACGGTCTCCACGCCGTCGTCCGGTCCGGCCGCACGTCGGGCCATCACCAGCGAGCCCACCAGGTACGGCGCGTCGAGGGGTTCGAGGACCCGCCAGCCGAGCGCGACCAGCCCGGACTCGACCGCCGACCCGGCCTCGGCCTGGACCAGCGCGTCGCGGACATGACCGCCGTAGAAGGCGCGCACCCGGTCGGCGGCCTCGGCGAGAGGCAGCCCGGGGTCGCCGACCGCCAAGCACGAGTTGGCACGTCGCGAGCGCCGCCCGCGCTCGCCCTCGACCAGACGCAGCACCCACGGGCCCACGGGCTCGGTCGTCGGCGAGATCCACAACGGCAGGGCGTGGATCTCCGCGTCCCGCGTCGACACCCGCTGTCGCACGGAACCCCGTGGCGGCACCGGCTTCCCGGTCACGATGTCGGCCCGGGCGATGGTCACCGCCGTCCCCGACTCGGGGGCCACCACACAGGTCTCGTCGTCCCACGACAGCAGCGTGCCGAGCACGTCGGTCATGGCCGGACCGCCGGACGGACCGGTCTCACCCGGCAGGACCCGCCGTACGACGACCCGCTGCCCCACGACGTGACCGCCGAGCCCGTGCGATGTCGGCGTCATCGGTCAGGCCGGCGAGGTGACGATCCGACGGAGCATCACGGTCTGCAGCCGGCGTTCGCGACCGGCGTGCTCCGGCGACCCGGCCAGGTTGCGGCGTTCGTCGGGATCGGCCTCGAGGTCGAACAGCAGGTACGGCCGGCCACGCTTGTTGAGGGCCAGCTTCCACTTCTCGGAGGCGATCATCACCTCGCCGGACAGCTCCGACAACACGGTCTGCCGGCCCTGGTCGGTGGTGCCCAGCACCCGCTGGGCCACGCTGCGCGCCTGGCTGCCGGGGACCGGCTGACCGCCGGCGAGCTCGACCAGGGTGGCGCCGAGGTCCATCAGCTCCACCGGGTCGGGGCACTCCCAGCCGCGCTGCCCGCCAGGCACCTGGAGCAGGAACGGCACCCGCGCCGCCGGGTTGAGGAAGTTCTGCTTGTGGATCAGCCCGAAGTCGCCGTTCATCTCGCCGTGGTCGGACGCGAACGCGATCACGGTCCGGTCGAGCTCGCCGCGCTCCTCGACCACGCGCAGGAGCTCACCGACCTGGTCGTCGATCAGCTTCAGGCCGGCCGCGTAGTCGGCCCGCAGCGCGGCGATGTCACCGGGCTCGAAGGGGAACCGCTCGCGGTTGTCGAACGCCCCGGTCGGCCGCGACTGAGTGCTCGGCTCTGCCTCGAGCGGCGCCGGCATCGTCGCGGGGTCGAACATCCCGGCGTACGGCGGGGGCGTGTCCCAGGGCTCGTGCGGGCCGCTGAAGCTGACCCAGCACATCCACGGCCGGTCGTCGTCGTAGCCGCGGAGGTGGTCGCGAGCCTGCGTCCCGACGTAGACGTCGGCGTACAGCTCGAGCGGGAGGGGGGAGGGGCGGACGACCCACGGCTTGTCCCGGTAGCGGCTCTCCAGGTCGTCCCGGTAGGCGTCCAGGACACCCGCCTCACGCCACAGGTCGGTGAGGCGGCTGTTGACGCGGGTCATCGCCCGCGGGCCGCCGATCTCGTCGACGTGGTCGAGCCCCCAGCGGTGCAGGAGGTGTTCGCGGTCGCGCAGGTCGCCCCGGTGGGGATGGAAGTGGGTCTTGCCGAACACGCTGGTCGCGTAGCCGGCGTCCCGGACCGACTGCATCCAGGTGTCGGCCCGACGGTCGAGCATCCGGCCGCCGTTCGTCCAGACTCCTGTCTGGTGGGGGTAGCGCCCGGTCGCCAGGCTGACCCGGGCCGGTACGCAGACCGGCGCGTTCGTGTAGGCCCGCGGGAACCGCACGCCGGCGGCGGCGATCCGGTCCAGGTTCGGCGTGTCGACCCAGTCACTGACACAGCTCAGCGCGTCCCACCGATGCTGGTCGGTCATCAGGAACAAGATGTTGGGTCGCCGGTCCACGCTTCTCCTCGCTCGGTGGGTCGCCGCGATGCTACAAGCGGCGCGGGAAGTGGGGCCGGAAGTGGGCCGGAAGTGGGCCGGAAGTGGGGTGGAAGTGGGGTGGACGCTGCGCCGCGCCGGGCCCGCGGGATACTAGGCTCCTCGTCATCAGCCCGTGTTTCCCGTTCAGCCCGTGTTTCCCGTTCAGGAGGACCAGGTGACCTACGTCATCGCCCAGCCGTGTGTCGACCTCAAGGACCGGGCCTGCGTCGACGAATGTCCGGTCGACTGCATCTACGAGGGCAAGCGGATGCTCTACATCCATCCCGACGAGTGCGTCGACTGCGGCGCCTGCGAGCCGGTCTGCCCGGTCGAGGCGATCTTCTACGAGGACGACACCCCGGAGGAGTGGAAGGGCTACTACGACGCCAACGTCCACTTCTTCGACGAGCTCGGCTCGCCCGGTGGCGCGGCGAAGCTCGGCGAGATCGACCACGACCACGAGCTGGTCGCGGCGCTCCCGCCGCAAGAACACGACGAGTGACCCGACCGGTCTCGCAACGGCTCCCGGACTTCCCCTGGGACCAGCTGACGTCGTACGCCGCGACGGCGCGCGCTCACGCTGACGGCATCGTCGACCTCTCCATCGGCACGCCGGTCGACCCCACGCCCGACGTCGTACGACGCGCGCTGGAGGCGGCGTCCGACTCGCCCGGCTACCCGCAGACCGTCGGCCGCCCCGAGACCCGGCAGGCGGCGGTCGACTGGCTGTCCCGACGGCACGGCGTGGCCGGCCTCGGACACGACGGCGTGCTCCCGGTCATCGGCACCAAGGAGCTGGTCGCATCGCTGCCGATGCACCTGGGACTCGGTCCCGACGACACCGTCGTCGTCCCCGAGCTCGCCTACCCGACGTACGCCGTGGGGGCGGCGGTGGTCGGCGCCCGCACCGTCGCGACGGACTCGCTGACCAGTCTCGGACCGGAGCGGCCGGCACTGCTCTGGGTGAACTCACCCGGCAACCCGACCGGCCGGGTGCTGCCGGTCGCCCACCTGAAGAAGGTCGTGGAGTGGTGCCGCGAGCGCGGCACGCTGCTGGTGAGCGACGAGTGCTACCTCGAGTACGCCTGGGACGCCGACCCGGTCTCGGTGCTGCACCCCGACGTCTGCGGTGGCAGCCACGACGGCATCCTCGCCGTCCACTCGCTGTCGAAGCGATCCAACCTGGCCGGCTACCGATGCGGGTTCGTCGCCGGCGACCCGGCCGTGGTCGCCGAGCTGCTGGCGGTGCGCAAGAACCTCGGGCTGATCGAGCCCGGCCCGCAGCAGGTCGCGATGGCGGCCGCGCTGGCCGACGACACCCACGTGGCCGAGCAGCACGAGCGCTACCGGGCGCGGCGTGCGACGTTGAGGACGGCGCTGGAGCGCGCGGGCTTCCGGATCGACCACTCCGAGGGATCGCTCTACCTGTGGAGCACGCGCGACGAGGACTGCTGGACGACCGTGTCCGACCTGGCGGACCTCGGCATCCTGGTCGCGCCCGGCACCTTCTACGGACGCTCGGGTGCGCGGCACGTGCGCGTGGCACTCACCGCGACCGACGAACGTGTCGCCGCCGCTGCCGCTCGACTCTGAGCCGGTCGAGCGATGCGGGCGTGCGGGTTCAGAGCGCCGCGACTCCCGGCATGGCGAACGCGCCGTCCTCACCGCGTGCGGCCATGGCCAGCTCGTGCTGCTCGTCGAAGGTCTCCGCGACCGGCGCCTCGGCCATGCTCTCGGGGATGCGGACCGCCGAGATGGAGTCCAGGCGCACGACAGCGTGCTCCGAGTGCGTGCTCAGGATGACGCCCTGACCGTCGAGGCCGGCGACGTTCCCGCGCAGCCACTCACCGTGGACGAGCACCTCGACCGGCAGACGGTTGTCCTCAGCACGGCGCAACGCCGTGCCGACCGTGTACAACGTGGAATTGTGCATCCCGAGCCCCCCGACTCTTCGCCACAAAGCCCCCCCGGGCTCTGCTCTGGATCACCAGCGTAGGGGGCGGACCACCGTGCCCGAGGGATTACCAGGCAAAGTTTCCCGATGCCCGGTAAAAGCCTGATCAGGCCACGACGACAGAGTTTCCACCACCGGAGCCGCGCCGCCAGCCGTGGCCGTCGTTCGCCTTCCAGGCCTGGTTCCGATAGGTCACCGTCGAGAGTCCCAGCTGCTGCGCATGGGCCACGAGGTACGACGCCAACGCCCACCCGCGCGGTGTCGACGACACCGGAAGCTCCAGCGTCCCGCCCTGGCCGGCGCCGACCTCGACGCTGCCGAACGCCGGCTCGAGCGCCCGGCTCAGCCCCGCGGCACGCCGCGCCGTCGGCACCGGCGGCCCGTCCGGGGCCGGCAGGTGGCACCAGAACGCCGCCGCGGAGTAGCCGGTCAGAGCCGAGGCCAGCGCCCGCGCGTCCTTCTCGTAGACGGCGTAGGCATCGGGGAAACCCGAGCGCTGCACCTCCTGGGCCGCTCTGGTGACCGGGAGGGTCGTCCATCCGGGCACCTTCTCGAGCGCGTCGTAGAACGCGTTGGTGGCGTAGACGGGGTCGAGGATCTGCCGCGTCGTGCCCCAGCCCTGGGAGTGGCGCTGCTGGAAGAGCCCGAGCGAGTCGCGGTCGCCGCCCTTGAGGTTGTAGAGCTTCGACTCCTGCAGCGCGGTGGCCAGGCCGATCGTCGCCGCGTGGGCCGGCATCCCGCGCCGGACGGCGATCGCCGCGATCAGGCTGGCGTTGCGCGCCTGCTCGTCGGTGAGGACCACGGTCAGGCCGCCGACCTTCGCTGTGCACTGGCCCAGGGTCTTGTCGTCACCGGAGCCGTGCCGGGAGACGCCGTACGCCACACCCCCGACCACCAGGCCGAGGGGGACGACGACGGCCAGGATCCGCTTGGTCAGGCCCATGGACACTGCCTAGTTGCGATGGAGTGCCTCGTTGAGCGCGACTCCACCGGCCTTCCACGGGACCACCTCCACGGTGCCGGTGACCGAGTTGCGACGGAACAGCAGGTGGTCGCCGCCGGACAGGTCCACCGCCTTCACGACGCGGGCGTCGGGGAGCGTGACCTTGGTGCCGGCGGTGACGTAGCAGCCGGCCTCGACGACGCAGTCGTCGCCGAGTGAGATCCCGATGCCGGCGTTCGCCCCGATCAGGCAACGCTCGCCGATGGAGATCACCTGCGTCCCTCCGCCGGACAACGTGCCCATGATCGAGGCCCCGCCACCGACGTCGGAGCCGTTGCCGACCACGACGCCGGCACTGACCCGGCCCTCGACCATCGAGGCGCCCAGGGTGCCGGCGTTGTAGTTGACGAAGCCCTCGTGCATCACCGTCGTGCCGTCGGCGAGGTGGGCGCCGAGACGTACCCGGTCGGCGTCGCCGATGCGCACCCCGGTCGGCACGACGTAGTCGGTCATCCGCGGGAACTTGTCGACGCCGAAGACCTGCAGCGGACCGTCTGCCCGGAGCCGTAGCCGGGTCGTCTCGAACTCGTCCGGCGGGCACGGGCCGGCGCTGGTCCACACGACGTTGGCCAGGACGCCGAAGACACCGTCGAGGTTGAGCCCGTGCGGACGGACCAGGCGGTGCGAGAGCAGATGGAGGCGGAGGTAGGCGTCCGGGGCGTCCCGGGGCGGCTCGGCCAGGTCGACCTCGACGTGCCGCACCTCCGTGCGTACCCGGCGTTCGGGGTGCTCGCGGGCGAGCCGGTCGAGGGGCCCCTGGGCACCCTCAGACGTGTCGCCGAGGGCGGGCGCGGGGAACCAGGTGTCGAGCACGGTGCCCGCGCTCGGGCCGTCGGTGACGACGGTCGCCAGACCCCGACCCCACGCCCTCTGCTCGCTCACGTCGACAGGCTACTGACCGGTCCGGCCGTCGATGCGTTCGCGCAGGAAGTCGGCGTGACCGCAGTGCCGCGCGTACTCCTCGATCATGTGGACGACGATCTCGCGCAGCTCGCTCTGGTCTCCCTCGGGGCCCACCAGGACGCCCAGGTCGTCGTAACGGTCGTAGACCTCCCGCGCGTGGGCCACCTCGGCGTGCCAGGCGTCCCACGCCTCGCTGACGACGGCCTCGTCGGCGACCGCGCCGTTGAAGTCGAGGTCGCGGTCCTCGGGCGACTTGAACGGTCGCGCGAGCTCCATGTGTCCCTCGATGAAGCGGCGGTACCAGTGGAACTCCACCGATGCGAGGTGCCGCACCAGCCCGAGCAGCGACATCGTGGACGGCGGCACGCTGCGCTGCGCGAGCTGCTCGGCGTCCAGGCCGGAGCACTTCATCTCGAACGTCGTCCGGAAGTGCTCGAGGTAGTCGGCGAGCACCGCCTTCTCACCGTGCGGCGTGACGCCGGTGTTGCGGGGGTCGTCGTCGGGGTCCACCCACATGTCGGGGAACTGGCGCTCGGTCATGGGCGTGAACTCTGCCGGTCCCTGGTCCACGGCTCAAATCGGAATCAGTCTCCGGCCCAGGCCGCGCGGTTGACGGCGCGCAGGTGGCGGAGCGTGGGGTGGCCGAGGCTGTTCGCGGCGTACCACGTCCAGTGGTCGGCGCGCCCGATGCGCGTGTAGTCGCGGTCCAGCACCGGCTGGATCCACCCGTCGACGGTGCGGTGGCCGATCGCGATCAGCGTGGGATGGAGACGCTCGATCCGGGCGGCGTACCCGGCGAGCCCGCCGTCGAGGTGGTCGTCGAGGAACCGCGAGATCGCGCCGTTGGACAGCTGCCAGGGGTAGGGGTTGCTGCGGTGGAGCAGCACCAGCACCTCGGGCGCGCTGAGCGACAGCACGGACGACCCCGGAGGCACGGCGGCGACGGTCCGGGCGACGTCACGGCGTTCGAGGGGGAGGCGGTGGTCGCGGGTGCTCACCGCCTCGACGCCGGCGGCCACGACGGCGACGACGACCAGGGCGGCTCCGAGCCGGCGTGCGTACAGCCGACCCAGGCGAGCTCCGAGGAGCTGCAGCGCCGCGGCGAGGCCGACTGCCGCGAACGGCAGGACGACGTAGAGGTCGGCACCGCCGTTGATCTGGTAGCAGCTCCACAGCCCGGCGACCAGGCCCCCGGCCGCGAGCACGAGCAGGTGGCGGTCGACGTCGTCGAGACTCCGTGCCCGTCGCCAGCGTGCCAGCGCGCGGAGCCCGACAGCGACCACGCCCAGCCACCCGGCGATGACGACGAGGAGGGACCAGCGGTAGTCGTGGGTCAGCAGCGACCAGCTGTCGATGATGTCCGGCTGCCGGGTGTAGCCGATGTTCACCCGGATGAACCCCCAGTACGACACCCTGAGCGCCCCCTCCGCGAGGAAGTACGCCGTCAGCAGGGCGGTCGGCACGGCACCTCCGACGACGTACGACGCGAGGGCGCGCAGCCGGGGAGTGCCCGACGTGAGGATCGCGACCAGGGCCGCGGCCGCGGCGGCCAGGACCACCGGCTGCCAGGTCAGGGTCGCCAGCGCGGTCAGCACACCGGCGGCGAACCAGCGCCGGCGCAGCAGCAGGACCAGGGCGACCTCGAGGCAGAGCACCATGACCGTCTTCTCGCGCGGCCCCGCGGTCGCCAGCTTGAGGAAGCTGGCGAAGGTCAGGAACACGGCCGGCGCGAGCACGCCGGCGGCCCGTGACCGCAGCGCCGCGCGGGCGAGCACGCTGACCCCGGCGACGCAGGCGGCCGACAGGACGAGATAGATCAGGCGGGCACCGGTGACGCTGTCCAGGCCGAGCAGCCAGCCGATCCGGGTGCCGGTCCCGGCCACCATGTCACCCAGGGGGCCCACCGAGTTGAAGATGCCGCGGTACGGCGGCGTGCCGTGCGCGAACCGCACACCGCCGTAGACGAACGTCGCCTGGTCGCGGTCGAGGGACGCCTGGAAACCGTGCAGGGAGTAGACGACGAGAGCCACCAGACCCGCGAGCGCCGGGTCGGCGTACCGACTGGGCACCCGGCTGGTCGGCATGCGCGCGAAACTACCGGCCGTAGGCCGTCATCACCTCGTCATGGGCGAACCGCGCGTTGGCCAGGGCGTCCGGGCCGGCGGAGCGGCTGAGGTACCAGACGAAGCCGGCGCCGCCGCCCACACGTCGGTAGTCCTCCGTCAGCCACGCGACCGGCCAGGTCTCCCGGAACCCCTGGCTGACCACCACGAAGGTCGGATGGAGGTCCTCGAGCGTCTGCACGAGGCCTGGCAGGCCGCCCGGGTAGGTGGCGCTCAGGTAGCGGTCCTGGGAGTGGTTCAGGATCTGGTACGGCAGCGGGTTGTCCCGTCCGGCCAGGGCGAGTGCCTCCGGCGCGTTCAGGCTGACGACCGTGGCGTCGCTCGGTTGCGTCGCCAGGACCGCGTCCACGTCGGCCCGCTGCACGAGGAGCATGTGGCCGCGGGTCGAGACGGACTCGACGCCGGCGACACCCACACCGAGACAGACCACCGCCACGGTCGCGCTCAGGGCCACGCGCCGGGGCACCCGACCGAGCAGCCACACGGCGGCCGCCGCCAGGCCCAGGGCTGCGAACGGGAGCACCACGAACAGGTCGGGTGCGCCGTTGATCACCAGCAACGTCCAGACGATGCCGACCAGCCCACCCGCGGCATTGACGACGAGGCGACGGGCGTGGGGGTCGGCCGTGGGCCGTCGGGCCCGAGGCACGGCGCGCACGCCCAGGACCAGCCCGGCGACCAGACCCCCGAGGATCGGGAACAGCGACAGGTCGTAGGCCTTGAGCAAGGTCGCCGAGATGGTGTGCGCCTCGCTGAAGAAGGACGGCTGCCGGGTGTACGCGGCATTGATCACGATGAAGCCGTTGATCGCCTGCGAGAGCGCGCCCGCCGCCAGGAAGAAGCCGACCGTGGCGAGGCTCGGCACCAGACCGCCGAGGGTGAAGCGGAGCACGATCCTGCTGCGCCGGTCCCGCTGGTCCAGCAGGGTGGCTGCCGCCAGTGCCCCGAGCGTGACTGCGAACACGGGCTGCCAGGTCAGCGTCGCGAGCGCCGCACACGCGCCGGCCGAGGCCCAGCGGCGGCGGCCGAGCAGGATCAGGCACCCGAGCAGGAAGACGACCATCGTGGTCTTCTCGCGCGGGCCGTCGGAGGCCAGGCGGAGGAAGTCCTCGAAGGTCAGGAACAGGGCCGGCGCGAGAAAGCCCGCCGCACGCGAGCCGAGGGTGTCCCGGGCGAGCACGCACAGCAGCGAGCAGCACAGCGCGGAGAGCACGGTGAAGAACAGGCGGGCGGACAGGATCGGGTCGGCCTCGGCGAAGTGACCGAGCCAGATCGCGAGCCCGGGGACGGCGTCGGCGAGCGGGCCGACCGAGTTGAAGAGGTCGAGGTACGGCGGGCTGCCGTGCGCCACGTGCACGCCGCCGTAGGCGAACGCCCCGAGGTCGCGGTCGAGCACCCCGTCGTACCCGTGCAGCGCGTAGACGACGAGAGCGACGAGCCCGGTGATCGCCGGGTCGCCCCAACGGTGGCCGCGCGGACGAGGCCGGCGCGGGAGCCCTGGCAGCCGCGGGGGGCGCAGGGTCGAGGTCCGGGCGGGTGCCGGGCTCGGGCGGTGGATGACCGAGGTCACGGGTGGAGGATCCCGTCGTTGTCTGAGGTGGGTGTGAGGAACATCTGAACTGACGCCGTGCGGTGGGCATCGGTTCGGTCACGGCTCGCAGCGAACCGAGTGGCTGCCCGCGTCGGGCGCGCCGTACCCTGGGACCACAGGCGTTCGAGCCGTCATCAGCGGCAAGCCTCCGGAAGAACGGTCTGCCCGTCGGTCGAGCTCGTCGAGACCGTGGTGGGACTCAGTAGAACCGGACGGGTGGGCCCGTCATCGCCCACGAACGAGCGGTCGCCCGCCGTCGGTCGAGCGTGTCGAGACCAGGTGGGTGGCAAGCGAGGTGGTACCGCGGCATCCGTCGTCCTCGTGGAATCGAGAAGGCTCTACCGACGAGGACGACAGATGACGTATCCCAAGGTCTCCACCGACCCGCACGGCGCCGAGGGCGACGGCGTTCCGTCGACGCTCGCCCAGAATCCGAAGTTCCCGCAGATCGAGGAAGGCGTCCTGGCCTACTGGCGGGCCGACGACACCTTCCGGGCCAGCGTCGAGCAGCGGGACGCGGGCACCGACGGGGACAACGAGTTCGTCTTCTACGACGGGCCGCCGTTCGCCAACGGCCTGCCGCACTACGGCCACCTGCTGACCGGCTACGTCAAGGACCTGATCCCGCGCTACCAGACCATGCGCGGTCGCCGGGTCGAGCGTCGCTTCGGCTGGGACACCCACGGCCTGCCTGCCGAGCTCGAGGCCATGCGTCAGCTCGGCATCAAGACCACCGACGAGATCGTCGAGCTCGGTATCGAGAAGTTCAACGACGCCTGCCGTGCCTCGGTGATGGAGTACACCGGCGAGTGGCGGGAGTACGTGACGCGTCAGGCCCGCTGGGTCGACTTCGACCACGACTACAAGACCCTCGACCTCGACTACATGGAGTCGGTGATGTGGGCGCTCCAGCAGCTGTGGGAGAAGGGGCTGCTCTACGAGGGCTTCCGGGTCCTGCCCTACTGCTGGAACGACGAGACGCCCCTGTCGGCCCACGAGCTGCGGATGGACGAGGACGTCTACCAACCGCGGCAGGACCCCGCCGTCACCGTCGGCATGCGCCTGGACGGCACCGATGCGCTGGGCGGGGCGATCGCGCTGGTCTGGACGACCACGCCGTGGACCGTTCCGTCCAACCTGCTGATCATGGTCGGGCCCGACATCGAGTACGTCGTGGTGGAGTCCGACGTCAGCGGCACCACCGAGCGCTACGTCATCGGGGCGGCCCGGCTCGCGGCGTACTCCCGCGAGCTGAAGAACGAGTCGAGCGACTCGGTCGAGGACCAGGTCGTCCAGCGACTCACCGGTCGTGACCTGCTGGGTCGCGGCTACACCCCGCCGTTCCGCTACTTCGAGGGGCACCCGAACAGCCACCGGGTGGTCGAAGCCGACTTCGTCACCACCGAGGACGGCACCGGCCTGGTGCACAGCGCCGGCGCGTTCGGCGAGGAGGACAAGACGATCACGGACCGCGAGGGGATCGAGCTGGTCGTCGCGGTCGCGAAGGACGGGACCTTCACCCAGCCGATCTCGGAGTACGAAGGCATGCACGTCTTCGACGCGAACATCCCGATCATCGAGCACCTCCAGAACATGACCCGGGTCTCGACAGGCTCGACCAACGAGCAACTGGACACGGGGGCCGTCACGCCCGGCACCGTGCTGCTGCGCCGCGAGTCCTACGAGCACTCCTACCCGCACTGCTGGCGGTGCCGCGAGCCGTTGATCTACATGGCGGTGTCGTCGTGGTTCGTCTCGACGACCAAGATCCGCGACCGGATGCTCGAGCTCAACCAGCAGATCCGCTGGGTGCCCGACCACGTCAAGGACGGCCAGTTCGGCCGGTGGCTGGAGAACACCCGCGACTGGTCGATCTCGCGCAACCGCTTCTGGGGCAGCCCGATCCCGGTCTGGCGCAGCGACGACCCGGCGTACCCGCGCACCGACGTGTACGGCTCGCTCGACGAGCTCGAGCGGGACTTCGGCGTACGCCCGGACAACCTCCACCGCCCCTACATCGACGAGCTGACCCGGCCCAACCCCGACGACCCGACCGGGAGGTCGACGATGCGCCGGGTCACCGACGTGCTCGACTGCTGGTTCGAGTCGGGGTCGATGTCGTTCGCCCAGGTGCACTACCCGTTCGAGAACGCCGACTGGTTCGAGCATCATTTCCCGGGGGACTTCATCGTCGAGTACATCGGCCAGACCCGCGGCTGGTTCTACACGATGCACGTGCTGGCGTCGGCCCTGTTCGAGCGGCCCGCGTTCGAGACCTGCCTCTCCCACGGCATCGTGCTGGGCAGCGACGGTCAGAAGATGTCGAAGTCGCTGCGCAACTACCCCGACGTGCGCGAGGTCTTCGACCGCGACGGCGCCGACGCGATGCGGTGGTTCCTGATGTCGTCGCCGATCCTGCGGGGCGGCAACCTGATCGTCACCGAGCAGTCGATCCGCGAGGGCGTGCGGCAGGTGCTGATCCCGCTCTGGAACTGCTGGTACTTCTTCGCGCTCTACGCGAACGCCGCGGGCTACACCGCGCGGCGGTCGACGGAGTCCGAGCACGTGATGGACCGGTACCTGCTCGCCAAGACGCGGCAGTTCGTCGAGGAGTCGACGCGCCAGCTCGACAACTACGAGGTGGCGAACGCGTGCGACACGGTTCGCGCCTTCCTCGACGTGCTGTCGAACTGGTACATCCGCCGGTCGCGCGAGCGCTTCTGGGCTGCCGGCCCCTCGTCGTCGGTCGAGCCTGTCGAGACCACGACGCAGGCGTTCGACACGCTGTACACCGTCCTCGAGACCGTCTGCCGGGTGGTCGCGCCACTGCTCCCGCTGACCGCGGAGGAGATCTGGCGCGGCCTGACCGGCGAGCGATCGGTGCACCTCACCGACTGGCCGTCCGCCGACGAGCTGCCGGAGGACACCGAGCTGGTCCGGGCGATGGACCAGGTGCGTGAGGTCTGCTCGGCGGGGTCGGCGCTGCGCAAGGGTGCGGCCCTGCGCAACCGGCTCCCGCTGTCGTCGCTGACCGTCGTGGTCGCCGGTGCCGAGCGGCTGCAGGGTTTCGGCGAGGTCATCGCCGACGAGCTCAACGTGAAGTCGGTCCGGCTGCTCGCCGAGGACCACCCCGACGCCGCGTCGTACGGCGTCTCGCAGCGGCTGACGGTCAATGCGCGGGCCGCCGGCCCACGCCTCGGCAAGGACGTGCAGACGGCGATCAGCGGCTCGAGGTCCGGCGACTGGAGCGTCGCCGCGGACGGCACCGTGACCTCGGGCGGCGTCGTCCTGCAGGAGGGGGAGTACGCGCTCGAGGCCGTCGCGTCGGGTGGCGAGGACTCGGCAACCGGGCTGCTGCCGGGCGGCGGCTTCGTCGTGCTCGACACCGCGGTGACCCCCGAGCTGGACGCCGAGGGTGTCGCGCGCGACCTCGTGCGCTCGGTCCAGCAGGCCCGCCGCGACGCCGGGCTCGACGTCTCCGACCGGATCGAGTTGACCATCACCGCCGATCCCGCGGCCGCCGACGCGGCGCGGACCCATGCCGAGCTCATCCGGCGCGAGACCCTGGCGACGTCGTACGACGTCCGCGAGTCGGAGGTCGCGCAGCCGCTGATCGAGCTCAACCGGGCCTGAGCGGCTGGTTGGATGTGTGACGTGGACCTCGACCTGACCGCCGACGTGGTGGACCTGTGCGCCCGGCTCGTCGACCTCGAGTCGGTCAGCCGGAACGAGCAGGCCATCGCCGACGCCGTCGAGGCCGCGCTCGCACCGCTGCCGCACCTCGAGGTCGTACGCCGTGGCCAGACCGTCGTGGCGCGCACCGATCTCGACCGCGGTGAGCGAGTGGTGATCGCCGGTCACCTCGACACGGTCCCGCTCAACGACAACCTGCCGAGCCGCAACGACGGCACCCGCCTGCACGGGCTCGGGGCCTGCGACATGAAGGCCGGCGACGCGGTGATCCTGAAGCTCGCGGCGACCGTCGCCGAGCCGGTGCGCGACGTCACCTACGTGCTCTACGAGGGCGAGGAGATCGAGAGCGAGTTCAACGGCCTCGGTCACCTCGCGACCCAGGCACCGGGGCTGCTGCAGGCGGACTTCGCGATCCTGATGGAGCCGTCCGACGGCGTGGTCGAGGCGGGTTGCCAGGGGACGATGCGGGTCGAGGTCACGACGTACGGCGAGCGCGCCCACTCGGCGCGCGCCTGGAAGGGCGTCAACGCGATCCACCGCGCCGCGCCGGTCCTCGAGCGGCTCACGGCGTACGAACCCCGGATGCCGGTGATCGACGGCCTGACCTACCACGAGGGTCTCAACGCGGTCGGCATCAGCGGCGGCGTCGCCGGCAACGTCCTGCCCGACCTGTGCACGGTCAGCGTCAACTACCGGTTCGCGCCCGATCGGAGCGAGGTCGAGGCGGAGGCCTATCTCCGGGCCTTCTTCGAGGGGTACGACGTGCGGGTCACCGACAGCGCCCCCGGTGCCCTCCCCGGGCTGGACCGCCCCGCGGCGAAGGCGTTCGTCGAGGCGGTCGGCGGCACGGTCAACCCGAAGTTCGGCTGGACGGACGTCTCGCGGTTCAGCGCGCTCGGCGTGCCCGCGGTGAACTTCGGGCCCGGCGACCCGATGCTGGCGCACAAGCAGGAGGAGTTCGTGCCCCTCGAGCAGGTCCGGCACTGCCAGCGGGTGCTGACCTCGTGGTTGGAAGGCGAGAGATGACCCAGGACAAGCAGGAGAAGCACAAGGGCCCGGTGGTGATGCGCCGTCACCAGGTGGACGGCTCCACCACGGACCAACGGCTGCTCGACTCGCGTGGGCCGAGCGACTGGGTCCACACCGACCCGTGGCGGGTGATGCGGATCCAGGCGGAGTTCATCGAGGGGTTCGGCGCCCTGGCCGAGCTCGGCCCGGCGATCAGCTGCTTCGGCTCGGCCCGCACCAAGCCGGACGACCCCGTCTACGCGATCGGCGAGGAGATCGGCCGGAAGCTCACCGCGGCCGGCTTCGCGGTGATCACCGGCGGTGGCCCGGGCACGATGGAGGCGGTCAACAAGGGGGCCAGCGAGGCCGGCGGCACCAGCGTCGGCCTGGGCATCGAGCTGCCCTTCGAGAACGGCCTCAATCAGTGGGTCGACGTGGGCATCAACTTCCGCTACTTCTTCGCCCGCAAGACGATGTTCGTGAAGTACTCCCAGGGCTTCGTCGTGCTGCCCGGCGGCCTCGGCACGCTCGACGAGCTGTTCGAGGCGCTGACCCTGGTGCAGACGCAGAAGGTGACCAGCTTCCCGCTGGTCCTGCTGGGCATCGACTACTGGCAGGGGATGATCGACTGGCTGCGCGACCGGGCCCTCGTGCACGGGACGATCAACCAGTCCGACATCGACATGCTGCAGCTGACCGACGACATCGACCATGCCGTCGAGGTGATGGTGCAGGCGCGCGAACGAAGCGGGGAGACGGTGAACGAGCCGTGATGTGGCTCTTCGCGATCCTGATCGTGCTCGCGCTCGGCGGGGTCGCCGTCGTCGCCGCGGGCCGGGGCGCGCCGATGTCGACGGCGTACGACGACGCTCCCGACTCGCTGGTGCCCGACCACGGGCCGATCACGGCCGACGACCTGCGCCGGATCCGCTTCCCGGTGGCCTTCCGGGGCTACCGGATGGCCGAGGTCGACGCCCTGCTCGACCGGCTCGCCGAGGAGCGCGAGCATGCCGCCCGGACCGCAGCCGAGGGTGACGCCGGGGACACGGACTAGGGCACACTGTGGGCCCGTGAAGCCTGAGTACATCGTCTACGTCCTCACCTTCTTGTCCGCCGTCGTCGTCGTCCTGACCCGGGTCAGGCTCTCCCAGGCTCGCGCCGCGGGGCAGCACCAGGTCGGCATGGGGACCGTGAACGCGCACTCGGCGTTCGGGGTGGTCGCACTGCTGCTGTGGGTGTTCTACCTGGTCACCGGCCACGACCGGCTCCTGGTGGGGATCATCGGCCTGTTCTTCTACTGGCTGACCGCCCTGGTCGGCCTCGGCATCCTGCTGCGCTGGATGCCCAGCCACGGCAAGCACGCCTCGGACAGCACCGACGACAGCTGGTCCGAGGGGCCGGGGTTGTCGGTCCTGGCCCATGTGGGGATGCTGGTCGGCGTGCTGGTGTTCACCTGGTTCTACGCCACCCAGAGCTGAGGTCGTTGATGTCTCGGGCCGTCCGCCCCCGTCGTACGCCGCTCGTCGGCGTCCTGCTCGCGCTCGCACTGGTGCCGGCGCTCCTCGTGCTCCCCGGTGTGTCGTCGCTCGCTGCGACCGATCGACCGGCCGTGATCGGCAAGCTGGTCATCGGGCACAGCGTGAAGGGCCGCGCCATCACGGCGTACCACCTCGGTCAGCGGGGCAGGAAGAAGGTCGTGCTGATCGCCGTCATGCACGGCAACGAGGCCGATCCCCGTCGGGTCATGATGGATCTCGTCGACGGCGCGCCCGTGCACGACGTCAACCTGTGGGTGGTGCCCGTCTACAACCCCGACGGGCTCGCGCGGCACACGAGGAAGAACGCCCACGGGGTCGACCTCAACCGCAACTACCCCTTCAAGTGGATCCGCCTGTCCGGCAACTACGACTCGGGCCCCAAGCCGCGCTCGGAGCCCGAGACCCGCGCGATGATGAAGTTCCTGTCGACCGTGAGGCCGGCATACGTGCTGTCGTTCCACCAGCCGCTGCACGCCGTCGACATCACCGAGCGGCCGAAGTTCTCCAAGAAGGTCGCCCACGCGCTCGACCTGCCGATGTCGCGGCTCGACTGCGGCTCGAGCTGTCACGGCACGATGACGATGTGGTTCAACCACCGGTTCCGGGGGTTCGCGCTCACCGTGGAGTACGGCGGGTCCCCGTCGAAGGCGAAGCTGCGGGCCGCGCCGGACAAGATCCTCGGGATCTTCGGCGCCTCGCGCGGGGCGTGAGCGGCGCCCCCAGAGCTGACTACCGCAGCTGGCTACCGGCCCTCGAAGACCGGCTTCTCCTTGGCCAGGAAGGCCTCGACGGCCGCGGCGTGGTCGGCGGTCTGGCCGGTGCGGGTCATCTGCGCCGACTCGAACTCCAGGGCCTCGATGATGGTGTGGTCGGCGGCGAAGGTCACCGACTGCCGCATCGCGCCGAGCGCCACGGTCGGGCCGGCGGCGAGCCGGGTCGCCAGGTCGCGGACGACCTCCGTGAGCTCAGCGGCGGGAACCACCTGGGTGGCGAGCCCGAGGGCGAGGGCCTCCTCGGCCTGCACGGTGCGCGGGAAGTAGAGGAGCTCGATCGCCTTGGCCCGCCCGACCAGTCGCTGCAGGGTGAAGCTCGAGCCGGTGTCGCAGGACAGCGCGATGTTGGCGAAGGCGAGGTTGAAGCCGGCCGTGTCGGCCACGATCCGCAGGTCGCAGGCGAAGGCCAGGCTCGCACCGGCCCCGGCGGCGACGCCGTTCACGGCCGCGATCACCGGCTTCTCCATGCCCACGATGGCGGTGACGATCGGGTTGTAGTGCTCGTCGACGGTCCGGAACAGCGAGTCCGTGGCCCCGCTCTTGAGGATCGTGACGTGCTCCTTGAGGTCCTGGCCGACGCAGAACGCGCGGCCGGTGCCGGTCAGCACGACGCACCGCACGGCTGGGTCGTCGGCGACCTGCCGGACCGCCGCCAGCAGGGCGGTCTTGGTGGCCACGTCGAGGCTGTTCATGGCCTCGGGGCGGTTGAAGGTGACGGTGGCCACGCCGTCTCGCACCTCCGTCAGCACGGGCTCGATCGGCGCACGAGAGACGTCCGGGTCAGACTCAGCCATGGCAGCAGGCTTTCACACGCCGGTCAGCCGGCTCCGAGGCACCGACCGACGAACCGGTCGGCGGCGGGCTTCAGTCGAGCGGCCTCGCGGGTGAACAGCTCGGCGGCCGGTACGCCGGGCCAGTCCGCGGGCAGCAGCCGGGCCGGCAGGCCGGGGTCGTCGAAGAGGAACTTGCGCCACTCGTGGACCAGCCGGAACCTTGCTGCGAACGCCTTCTCGTCCTCGTCGGCGTGGGCCGGCTCGTCGTTCACGAGCCGGTCCGCCACGCCCGGCCACGCGGCGTACGACGCGGCGAGCGCCGAGAGGTCCCAGGCGCCCACCGGATCGGGGTCGAGCTCGACTGCGACGGCATGGCGGGCGGTGCCGCCGGCCCGCGCGACCACCTCGTCCGCCTCGGGCCGGTCGAACGGGCACAGCCACACGCCGGGCGCGTGCTCGCCGTACCCGAGATAGGTCAGCTCCTGGCGGAGCCGGTCGCGCTCACCGCGGTGGCGCGGCGCCTCCAGGAACAGCAGCCGCCAGCGGCCGTCCCACGGCTCGGGTGCGCTGCGGTAGATGCGGGCGGCAGCCTCGGACAGGCGCTCGATGGCGCGCGTCGAGGCGCGGTATCCCGGTGCGGCGTCCACCCGGGTCGGCTCCAGCCACCCCTGGGCCGCCATCCGCGAGATCGCGGTGCGCACCGCCGGCTCGGCGATCCCGACCGGCTCGAGCAGACGGATCAGCGCCGACACCGGCGCCTGGTCACCACGCGAGCGCAGGTGGTCCCCGTACACGTCGAACAGGGCCGAGCGCGCGCGCATGCGGTCACTGTGCCAGTTCCTCGGCGCGCGCCGGGTGGGGGTCCCGCGGGAGGGTTCGCGGACACCGCATCCCTGGATAGGGGATAATGGTCACCGCATCAGGCGTGTGGGGGTCTCCTGCCCCGTTCGCCTCTGGTCCGAACAACTACGAAGAGGTGCGCGGATGGCGGCAATGAAGCCGCGGACGGGTGACGGTCCGCTCGAGGTCACCAAGGAAGGCCGCGGCATCGTGATGCGCGTGCCTCTCGAGGGCGGTGGCCGTCTCGTCGTCGAGCTGAACGCCGACGAAGCCGGCGCGCTCGGCGATGCGCTCAAGGAGGTCGTGGGCTGACGTGCCCGCACCGACCACCGTCCTGCCCGCCCAGGTCTCACCGCCTGCCTTCGCCCTGAGTGCCCTTGGCCCCCACGAGCTCTCGGGGGTCGAGGTGCTCGCACTCCCGTTCACCGGTGCCGACGACGTGCCCGTCCTCGGCGTCGGGGGAGCCGAGGTGGGCGACGCGCTCGGGCTCGACCTCGCGGGGGTGCTCGGTTCGCGCCGGGCCAAGGGCAAGGCCGGCGAGCTGGTCACCGTCCTGGTCGCCGGTGGCGCCTCCGGCCTGCGGCTCGTGCTGCTGGTCGGGCTCGGGGAGAGCACGCCGACCGACTACCGCCGAGCCGGTGCCGCGGTGGCTCGCGCGGCGTTCGACCACGAGTCCCTGGCCTCCACCGTCCCAGCGGGCGGCGACGACGAGGCGCTGACGGCGTACGTCGTGGGCTCGATGCTCGGCTCGTTCGTCTTCCACTGGCGCTCGACGGGTCCCGAGCACGAACCGGTACGCCGGATCGTGCTGGCAGGGCTGTCGACTCACGACCACGCGGCCGCCCTCGAGCGCGGCCTGGCCCTGGGTGGTGCCGGCTGGCGCTCCCGGATGCTGGCCACGGTCCCCTCCAACCTGAAGTCACCGCAGTGGCTCGCCGAGCAGGCCGCCGAGCTCGCCGACGAGAGCGGCCTCGGCTACGAGGTCTGGGACGAGACCAAGCTCGCCCAGCAGGGCTTCGGCGGCATCCTGGGTGTCGGCCAGGGCTCGTCGACCCCGCCGCGGCTGATCCGTCTCGACTACACGCCCGGCGGCGGGAAGAAGGCACCGCGCGTCGTCCTGGTCGGCAAGGGCATCACCTTCGACACCGGTGGCCTCTCGATCAAGCCCGCCGAGGGCATGACCACGATGAAGCGCGACATGACCGGCGGCGCCGTCGTGATGGCGGTGATGGGCGCCCTCGGCGCGCTCGGCTGCCCCCTCCGGGTGACCGGCCTGGTCCCGGCCGCGGAGAACGCCGTCGGCGCCTCCTCGATGCGGCCCGGCGACGTGATCACCCACTACGGCGGCCGCACCAGCGAGGTGCTCAACACCGACGCCGAGGGTCGCCTGGTCCTCGCCGACGCCATGGCGTACGCGCTCGACAAGCTCGACCCGGCGGTCCTCGTCGACGTCGCGACCCTGACCGGCACCATGAAGGTGGCCTTGGGGCAGTGGACGGGTGGCTTCTTCGCCAACCGCGAGCGCCTGGCCGAGGCCCTGGCCGAAGCGGGCGCGGCAGCCGGAGAGCCGTTGTGGCGGATGCCGCTCGAGCCCGACTACGAGGACACGCTGACCTCACAGGTCGCCGACGCGAACAACGCGCCCGGCGGACCGGGCGCGATCACCGCGGCCCTCTTCCTGCAGCACTTCGCCGGTGACGTGCCGTGGGCCCACTTCGACATCGCCTCGACCGGTGACACCCCGCATGACTCGTTCGAGTGGACCAAGGGCCCGTCGGGCTTCGGCTCGCGGGCGCTGCTGACCTGGCTGACCGGCCCCGACCCGCTGGCCGGGATCGTCTGAGCCTCAGGCCCGGCCGACTGTCAGGCCGCCGTGCGTGCACGCTCGCCAGGCGCGCACTCCGATCGTCCCGACCCTCGTCCGTCGGGTCGGGACGTCCTCACCCGGTGACGTCCTCGCTCGCCCATTCCTTCTTCGCCACCAGCAACCCGTCGCCGACCGGCAGCAGCATCGGCACCAGCGAGTCGTTCGCGGCGATCTCCCGGCCGAGCTCGCGGATGACCGTCGTGTCCTCGTCGCGCTGCGACGGGTCGGCCACGCGGTCGTGCCACAGGGCGTTGTCGAAGGCCACGATCCCGCCGGGACGCAGCAGCCGGAGCGCCTCCTTGAGGTAGGCGGCGTACTCGGCCTTGTCGCCGTCGCAGAAGACCAGGTCGTAGTGGCCGTCGGTGAGCCGGGGGAGCACCTCGAGGGCCGCGCCGGCGATGGTGCGGGCCCGTTGGGGCGGGATGCCGGCGTCGTTGTAGGACTCGCGCGCGAGCCGCTGGTGCTCGGCCTCGATGTCGATCGTGGTCAGGATGCCGTCGGAGCGCATCCCGCGCAGCAGCCACACCCCGGAGACGCCGGCACCGGTGCCGACCTCGACCACGGCACGGGCCTCGATCGCCGAGGCGAGGAACCGGAGCGCCGCGCCACCGCCCGATCCGATCGCCACCGCACCGACCTCGTCGGCCCGTGCTCGGGCCGCCGCCAGGACGTCGTCCTCCTCGACGAACGTCTCGGCGTAGGACCAGGTGGCGGGCTTGGGGGCGGGGAGGGTCATCGGTCGGCCTTCCGGTCGGGGACGGCGAGTCATCGCGACCCTATCGCCTGGGAACACCGCGGCGAGCCCGCTCGTTGGAGCAGTGAGTTCATACGGTGCGGGGGGTCCTTCTCACAGGTTCCTCTCAGCCGTGGCCGAAAGAGTTCGAGGACGGAGGCAGGACGCTGTTCGGGTCGGGATCGCACCAGACGCGCAGGCGGCGCCAGCAGGAGGAGCTCGTGGACGCGCACCAGTCGTACGACGGGTCAGCAGACGCGCCCGAGGACGCCGCGGTGGTGCCGACCTGGGAGCAGATCGTCGACGAGCAGTCCGACCGCGTCTACCGCCTCGCCTTCCGGCTGACCGGAAACCGGCACGACGCCGAGGACCTCACCCAAGAGGTCTTCGTCCGCGTCTTCCGCAGCCTCTCGACCTACCAGCCCGGCACCTTCGAGGGCTGGATCCACCGGATCACCACGAACCTCTTCCTCGACCAGGCCCGCCGCAAGCAGCGCATCCGCTTCGACGCCCTGTCCGACGAGCGTGCCGACCGTCTGCACAGCGCGCTGCCCTCACCCGACACGGCGTACGCCGACCAGACCTTCGACGACGACATCGAGCGCGCGCTGTCGACCCTGCCGCCGGAGTTCCGGGCGGCGGTCGTGCTCTGCGACGTCGAGGGCCTGTCGTACGACGAGATCGCGCAGATCCTCGACGCCAAGCTGGGCACCGTCCGCTCCCGTATCCACCGTGGCCGCGCCATGCTGCGCGCCGCACTCGCCCACCGGGCGCCGGCCGAGGGCCGCACCCGGTACCAGGGCCCGGCTGCCTCGCGGTCCGATCTCGCGCCGGGGAATGCGTCGTGATCGGCCACCTGGGCACCCGAGTCAGCGCGCTCCTCGACGGCCAGCTGTCCCCGGCCGACGAGGAGCGCGCCTGGGCCCACGTCCACTCGTGCCACCAGTGCCGTGACGCCGTCGAGCGCGAGGGCTGGGTGAAGACCCGGCTGGCGACCATGCAGCTGGTCGGGGCGGACACGCCGTCCCATCTCAAGGGCTCGCTGCTCGTGCGCGGCCTCGTCGACTGGCCGGACCTGCCCGACCACCCCGCACTCGCCGACGCCGGCGCAGCCCGCCGGCGGCACATCGGGATGAGCGGGATCGGCGGCGGTGCCGTCGGTGCCGCCGTGATGGGTGTGCTCGCCCTCGGCGCCTCCCCGGCGAATGCGCCGGGAGCCGTCGTCCGCCCCGGTTCGGAGTCGTTCGGCGCGACCCTGACCCACGCGATCACCTCGGTCGTCGAGCGCGGCGCACCGGCGTCCCAGCGGGGTCACGACCGCCGGGGTACGCCGGCCGTGACTCAGGGACCGGGTCGTACACTCGCGCCCTAGGGCCTGCTCGGGCCCTCCGCGCCGGCCGACGCCCGGTCGGCACCCCCGTGGAGAGCAAGGACCCGTGAGCGACGAGCATCCGAGCGGCAGCGAGGAGACCGCCCCGTTGTCCGCCTCCGGCGGCGACAGCTGGCTGCCTCCTCGCGAGCAGACGCCCCCACACCAGTGGGCGCCGCCGGGCCCGTCGCCCGCCCCCGACACGTCGCCCGGCCCCGGCCCGACCGCGTCGTTCGGCGGCCCGCTCGGTCCTGACCGCTCGGCCTATCCGCCGCCCGGCACCCAGCCCTTCCCGGTCGCCCATCGCCCGGCCGAGAGCCCGCGTGGCCGGGTGCCCGGGTGGTTGTGGCCGACGGTCTCGGTCCTCGCGCTGGTGATCGGCGTGATCGGCGGCCTGCTCGGCGGCGCGGCCTACGAGAACCTCCGCTCCAACGCCACCGAGGGCCGGGTGAGCGGTGGGCTGGGCGACGCCGGCACCGTCTCCCAGGCGCCGCTGCCCGCCGGGAACCGCTCCGTCGCCTCGGTCGCGCAGCGGCTGCTGCCGAGCACGATCCAGGTGCTCGCGCAGTACCAGGGCAAGAAGGACGGCGCCACCGGCTCCGGGTTCGTGCTCGACAGGTCCGGACACTTCATCACCAACAACCACGTCGTCGCCGACGCCGTCGCCCATCACGGCCCGATCGAGATCGTCGACCAGAACGGCGACAAGTACGACGCGCGCGTGGTCGGCCGCAGCCCGACCTACGACCTCGCCGTGCTCTTCGTGAAGGGCGCTCCGAAGCTGCCGCCGGCGAGCCTGGGCAGCGCCCAGGTGTTGCGGGTCGGTGACCAGGTCGTCGCGTTCGGGTCTCCGCTGGGGCTCAGCTCCACGGTCACCGCGGGCATCGTCAGCGCCCTGAACCGGCCGGTGACCACGAGCGACACCGGCTCCGACTCGTCGTACATCAACGCCGTGCAGACCGACGCCGCGATCAACCCCGGCAACTCCGGCGGTCCGCTCGTCGACCTGACCGGTCGGGTGGTCGGGGTGAACTCCGCGATCGCGACCACGGGCGGGAGCAGCTCCGGCGAGGCCGGGAACATCGGGGTCGGGTTCGCGATCCCGATCGACCAGGTCAAGATCACCGCCGACCAGATCCTGCGGACCGGCGAGGCCCGCTACCCGGTGATCGGCGCCACCGTGAACACCGCCGCCGGGGGCGACGTCGGCGCGACCATCCTCAAGGTCAACGACGGCAGCCCGGCCGCCGACGCGGGTCTCCAGAAGGGTGACCTGGTCACCGAGGTCGGCGACGAGAAGGTCCCTGACGGGATCGCACTGATCGTGGCGATCCGGGCTCATCAGCCCGGCGACACGATCCCGTTCACGGTCAAGCGCGGTGCCTCGGAGATGCGCGTGCGGATCACCCTGGGGTCGCAGGTCGGCTAGTCCGCGTCTCCCTCAGTCGGGGGGCGGATCGCTCTTCGCCTCGCCCTCGGTGAAGGGGTGGGCGTCGACGAACGCGCGCGCTTCGTCGTACATCCGCTCGATGTAGGCCTCCAGCTGGGACGCCTCCACACGCCACTGCCCCCGACCGCCGATCTTGATCGCGGGCAGGTCGCCCCGGCGGACCAGGGCGTACACCTGCGCGCTCGACGTGCTGAGGACCTCGGCGACGTCCGCGAGCGTGAGGAACCGAGGTGTGGGAGGCATGGGGCCATCGTTGCACGAGTGATCCAGGGCCGACCGTGGCCGCCGATCGCCTGTGGACGAGGGCTGCGACCCGGTACGGATCGGGTCCATGATGAGCCCGTGGATCTCGGGATCACCTCGACGACGGTCGGCGCGCCCCCAGCCAAGCGGGCCTCGGCACCCGGCTGGCGCGACCCGCGGTTGTGGCTGGGCCTGGCCATCGTGGCCGCCTCCGTCCTCGTCGGAGCCGTCGTGCTCGGCTCGTCCGACGAGACCGTCCCGGTGTGGGCGGCGGCCGATCCGCTCGGGTCCGGGCACGTGCTCACGGCCGACGACCTCGCCGTACGCCGCGTCCGCTTCGACGACTCCCGCGCCGAGACGCTCTACCTCCGTGCCGACGAGCAGCTGCCTGCCGACCTGCGCCTCAGCCGTGACGTCGGCGCCGGCGAGCTGGTGCCGCGAGCCGCCGTGGCACCGGCGGGCGAACGCGACCAGCGCGAGGTCCCGGTGTCGGTGCGGCCCGACCAGGTGCCGCGGTCGGTGGGGGTCGGCGACACCGTCGACGTCTACGTCCGCCCGTCGACACGCACCGGCTGTCAGGGCTCGTCGGTCTGCGACGGCCGGCCGGCACTGGCAGGCGTGACCGTGCTCGACGCCCCGCCGACCGACCAGGCGTTCGGGTCCGACGGCAGTCGGATGCTCGTGCTCGGCATGTCCGGCACCGAGGCTCAGCAGTTCTTCCGGTTGCTGGCGTCCACCGACGACGCGGCGCTGACCGTCGTCGGCCGGGGCTGAGGTGGTCGAGGCGTGATCGTCGTCCTCGTCGTGGCCGCCGGCGCCGCGTGGGAGTCTCCGGTCCTGGAGCTGATCGGTGCACGCGTCGGGATGGTCGTGCTCAAGCGGTGCGTCGACGTCGACGACCTGCTCGCGACCAGCAGCGCGGGCCAGGCGGACGCCGCGGTCGTGGCCCTCGACGCGCCGGGCCTCGATCCGACCGCGGTCGAGGTGCTCCACCGCCACCAGGTCCGGGTGGTCGCGGTGGGCGCCGACTCCGAGCTCGCACGCACCCGCGCCGCACGCGTCGGCGTGGACGTCCTGGTCGGCCACGACGAGCTCGATCGGCTGCCCGACCTGCTCGAGGCCGAGGTGGACGGGCCGACGTTCGCCGAACAGCTCGACGAGTCAGACCCGCCACCCGATCCGGACCGCTCCGGTCGGATCGTCGCGGTCTGGGGACCCGCCGGGGCCCCGGGGCGCACCACCGTCGCGACGTCGCTGGCCTCGGTGCTCGCACGCCGCGGAGTGCGGACGACGCTGGTCGACGCCGACCCCTACGGCGGGGCGGTGGCCCAGCACCTCGGTGTCCTCGACGAGGCCTCAGGGCTCCTCACCGCGGCTCGGCTCACCGCCGACGGGGCGCTCGAGGCCGGGTTCGCCACCGTGCAGCGCGCGCTGGGCGATCGGCTCTCCGTCGTCACCGGGCTGCCCCGCGGCGAGCGCTGGGTCGAGGTACGCACCGGCGTCGTCGAGCACCTGCTCGAGGTCGCGCGCAGCCACGGCCACGTCGTGGTCGACACCGGGTTCAGCCTCGAGGACGACCCGGCGGGCGACCTGGTCGCCCGCCCGGGTCGCAACCAGCTGACGCTCGGCGCCATCGACGTCGCCGACGAGGTGCTGGTGGTGGGCACGGCCGACCCGGTCGGCCTGTCGCGGCTGGCGCGGGCACTGGTGGACCTGCGCGAACGCCGCGCCGGCATGCCGGTGCGGGTCGTGGTCAACCGGATGCGCTCCGGTCTCGGCTGGTCGCAGCGCGACGTCACCGGCATGGTCGAGGGCTTCGCGCGGCTGGCCGGTGTGCACTTCCTGCCCGACGACCGCGTCGCCGCCGACCGGGCCCTGTCCACCGGGACCGTGGTCCCCGACTGCGGTGACTCCGAGCTGGCCCAGGGCCTGACCGCGCTCTCCGATGCGGTCGTGCCGCCGCCCGGGCCGCACCGCCGCCGTGAGCGGCGCCGCCTCCTCAGGTCGAGAACAGCAGGTACAGCCCGCCGACGGTGAAGGCGACCATCGCGACCAGCAGGGGAAGCTGACCGGTGAGCCGGTGCTTCTGGGGCAGCACCTTGATCGCGCGCTCGTGGGCGGCGATGACGCCGAGGACGTGGCCCATGACGACGGCGATCACCTTCGTGTCTGCGAGGAACGTCGGGTGGTACGACAGCCAGTACGGCACGGTCAGGGCTCCGGTGCCGAACAGGTTGCTGCCGTTGCTGAGCGGGTCACTGGCCTGGATCAGGGTCTGGGTGCCGATCTCGACGAGGAAGCTCAGGTAGTGGGCGACGATGTACCCGACCACGATCGGGATCACCGAGAAGGCGAAGATGCCCGGCAGCTCGCGGCGAGGCTGGCCCCTCCCGACGCCGGTGGACATCGTGCCGACGCAGAAGATCAGGCCGACCGCGAGGCAGAAGCCGAGCAGCCCCAGGTTGTTCTGCAGGTACGTCGAGTAGCCGTTGCCCTGGATGAACGTGAGCCACCGCTTCGAGTCGCGGAACGCGTCGAACGCCGTACTGCCGAACAGCACCGCGACCACCCCGACGAGTCCCGGTGTGGCCGGCGTGGAGTCCAGGTTGGCGAGCGGGCTGCGCAGCACCAGCTGTCCGTCCCGACGCCCCCACACGGAGATCTGGGCGACCAGTGACGAGTAGACCTCGAAGGGGTCGGCCCGTGCGTAGAAGGTGTTCCCGAACAGGGCGCCGCCGATGATCATCACGCCGAGGTAGACACCGAGCCACAGCCGCACCGGCGAGAGGTCGACGTTGTGCTGGTAGACCAGCTCCATCCAGACGAACGCGTAGAGGCCGGCCGCGGCGGGCCACGTCCCGAGGCGCTCGGGGTAGGCGAAGATGCCGTCGTCGGGATGGCCGCCGGAGACTCGGGCGATGCCGGTGCAGATCAGGCGGAACGGGCTGATCGCCCGCCAGACCCGTCCGAACAGCAACGATGCCACGACCATGCCGACCCAGATCCAGACGTAGAAGATGCCGAAGATCGGGTTGATCAGGAGGTCCTTGCCGAACACCGCCAGCACGATCAGGTAGCCGAGGGCGAGCAGCCCGGCGAGGCGGAGCAGTCCGCGCCACCAGACCGAGTCGACGAACGACGACAGCCACGCCGGGGCGATCCGCCCGCTGGTGGCGGCGTCGTACCGCGGGTTGCGCCAGGCCATGGCGAGCACGACGAACGACACGGTGACGGCCGCCGCGGCACCGAGGATCGCCAGCTCGCGCGAGATCGGCAGGTCCTGGGCGCCGCCCAGCCCGTGCCGCGGGAGCAGGCCCCCGATCAGGAGCGGTCTCACCGCGCGACGAGCGTGAAGAGGACCTTGTCGAGGGTGTGCGACTCGACGACGACCTGGCCGGGTGCCGGGATCGGCTTCACGTCGAAGGTGCTCGAGCCCTTGTCGTACTCGAACTCCTGCTCCTGCGGCGAGGAGTGCACGTGGATCTCGCCCGGGGCGTCGGCGGTCACGTCGAGCTCGATCCGCTGGCCGACCTTGACGTCGATGTCGGTCCCGTTCGGGGTGATGTCGCTGCCGGCGATGGTGATGTCGATGACCTTCGTCGCCAGCTCCGAGGTGTCCGGTGCGGACGAGCTGGTGCTGCTCCCGCAGGCGGTGAGGGTCAGGGCACTCAACAGGACGACCGCGACAAGGGGACGTCGCATGGGTTGTGGCCTTTCTCGCAACGGACCGGTCCGGCCCGCCGGAGGGCCTCTGTCAGACTCCCATGCGGGACAAGTCGCGACGGACACAGGGTCGGCCGGACAGAGGTCACAGGGGTGAGCAATGGGTGAGCGGCTGCGGGCCAAGGACCTCGCGTTCCTCACCGCCGAGACGCCGACCACTCCACGGCACAACGCGACCGTGGAGATCTTCGACCCCGGGAAGTCGGGCTTCGACCACGAGACGCTGATCCGGCTGATCGGCGACCGGATCGCGTTCGTCCCCCGCTACCGGCAGTGCGTGCGACGGGTGCCCGGTCACCTCGCCAACCCGGTCTGGGTGGACGACCCGCACTTCGATCTCGCCTACCACGTCCGCCGGTCCGCCCTGCCGCGACCGGGAAGTCTCGCGCAGCTCCGCGAGCTGGTGGCCCGCATCGTGTCGCGGCCGCTCGACCGGCACCGGCCCCTGTGGGAGGTCTACTTCGTCGAGGGCCTCGAGGACGGCCGCGTCGCGGTGCTGACCAAGGCCCATCAGGCGCTGGTCGACGGTGCGCAGATCGTCGACCTGGCGCAGGTGCTGCTCGACCGGACTCCCGAGCGGCGCGAGCTCGGGGCTGACGAGTGGCATCCCGAGCGCCCGGTGAGCTCGGCGGGCCTTCTCTACGACGCCGTGCGTGACTCCGTCGTCTCGCCGTTGACGACTGTCGAAACGGTCCGCGGAGCGGCCGACTCGTGGTTCCGGGGAGCCGACGCCACGACCCGTCGCGTCAGCACGATCGCGTACGCCCTGGCCGGCCGGCGTACCGACCAGGACACGCCGATCGGCGGCCCGCTCTCGCAGCAGCGCCGCTTCGTGACCGTCCGGCGTTCCCTGGCCGAGCACCGCGCCGTGCGCGACGCCCACGGCGGCACCGTCAACGACGTCGTCCTGGCCACCGTCACCGGAGGTCTGCGCAGCTGGCTGATGACGCGGGCGGAGTCGCTCGGTGGTCTGCGCCAGATACGGGCGGTCGTGCCGGTCTCGGTGCGCGACCAGGAGCTCGAGGCGACGTCGGTCGGCTCGCAGATCGCACCCCACTTCGTCGACCTGCCGGTGGGGGAGCCGAGCCCCGTCGTCCGGCTCCACCAGGTGTCGTACTCCTTCAAGGCGCACAAGGACACCGGCCGCGCGGTCGCCGCGAACCGCATCGCCGGCATCGCCGGCTTCGCCCCGTCGACCTTCCACGCCATCGGCTCCCGGGTCGCGGCCGAGCAGCTCCGGCGCGGGATCCAGCTCTCGGTCACCAACGTGCCGGGTCCGCAGTCCCCGTTGTACGCCGCGGGTGCGGTGATGGAGCAGACCTACCCGGTCCCGCCGCTGCTGCCGGGACACGCCCTCGCGATCGGCGTCACGTCGTACGACGGCCAGCTGTTCTACGGCGTCACCGCCGACCGCGACCGGGTGCCGGACGCCGAGACCTTCGCCGCGTGCCTGTCCGAGGCCCTCGACGAGCTGCTCGACACCGCAGGGGACGGCCGGCCGAAGGTGCCGCGCGGACGCACGCGGCGCCCGGGGCGCCGGTCGTGACTCGCGTCTACGTCCCCGCGACGCTGCCGCTCCTGGCCGCGCTCGACCGGGACGGCTCGCTCCGGGTCGGTGACGACGTCGTGCTCGCGGCCGACGACTCGGAGGACGCGGAGTACGACGCGCTGACGACGGCGGCCGAGACCGCCGCGACCCTCGCCCAGGAGCTGGAGGCCGGGGAGCGGCGACGGGTCGTGGTCGTCGCCGAGGTGACCGACCTCACCGGGTCCGTGGCGCTGTCCGACGTCGTCGCCGTCCACGCGGACGTCGTCGACCTGCCCGACGGCGCCGATCCCGACGACCTCGAGGACCTCGGCTGGTACGCGACCCAGGAGATCCCGGAGCTGCTGGGCTGACTGTCGTAACAGCGCAATTGCGCGGTTGTGACAGTCGCAGGGGCCGGGTCGGTGTCGAAACGGCGCAATTGCGCCGTCACGGCAAACCCCCAGCCCGGGCCAGGACCGAATTGAGCGCCGCGATCCCGTCTGACAACATCGCGGCATGGACGCCGTCACCCACCCGCCGCACCCGGTCAACGAGCCCAACCTCACCTACGCACCCGGGAACCCCGAGCGGGAGGTGCTGTTGCTCGAGCTCGAGCGGCAGCAGCGTCGGCAGGTGACCCTGCGGGCCCACATCGGCGGGCGTCGCCGCAGCGGCGGCGGGGCCGAGATCAAGGTCGTCCAGCCCCACGACCATCACCACGTGCTGGGTGTCCTCAAGGACTCCACGACCCGCGACGCGGAGGCCGCCATCAAGGCCGCCCGCGACGCCGCGCCGGGGTGGCGTGCGCTGTCGTTGGACGACCGCTGCGCGATCATCCTCAAGGCGGCCGACCTGCTCGCCGGGCCGTGGCGCCAGCGTCTGAACGCCGCCACGATGCTCGGCCAGTCCAAGACGGTGTTCCAGGCCGAGATCGACGCGGCCTGCGAGCTGATCGACTTCTGGCGCTTCAACGTCCACTTCGCACGCGAGATCATGGCCGGGCAGCCGATCGCCAACAGCCCCGGGATCTGGAACCGCACCGACTACCGGCCCCTCGAGGGCTTCGTCTACGCGATCACGCCGTTCAACTTCAGCGCGATCGCGGGCAACCTGCCGACCGCGCCGGCCCTGATGGGCAACACCGTGATCTGGAAGCCGAGCCCGACCCAGCAGGTCGCGGCCAGCCTGACCATGGAGCTGCTCGAGGAGGCCGGCCTTCCGCCGGGCGTGATCAACATGCTGCCGGGGCACGGCCGAGCCGTGTCCCAGGTGGCGCTGAACCATCCCGACCTGGCCGGCATCCACTTCACCGGCTCGACAGCCGTCTTCCACCACCTGTGGCGCACCGTCGGCGAGAACATCGCGTCGTACCGCTCCTACCCGCGCATCGTCGGCGAGACCGGCGGCAAGGACTTCGTCGTCGCCCACCCGAGCGCCGACCCCGACGTGCTGCGCACCGCGCTGATCCGTGGCGCCTTCGAGTTCCAGGGCCAGAAGTGCAGTGCCGCCTCGCGTGCGTACGTCGCGAAGTCGGTGTGGGCGAAGATGCGCGACCAGTTCGTCGCCGAGGTCGAGGGCCTGACCATGGGCGACGTCACCGACCTGTCGAACTTCATGGGCGCGGTCATCGATGACCGCGCGTTCGCCAAGCACAAGTCGGCGATCACCCGCGCCAAGCGCAACCGCCACCTGTCGATCCTGGCCGGCGGCCAGGTGGACGACTCCGTCGGCTGGTTCGTGCGCCCGACCGTCGTCCAGTCGACAGACCCCCAGGACCAGATGTTCTCGACGGAGTACTTCGGTCCGATCCTCGCGGTCCACGTGTACGACGACAGCCGCTACGACCGGGTGCTGCAGCAGATGGAGTCGTTCGCGCCGTACGCCCTGACCGGCTCGATCATCGCCCAGGACCGCCGGGCGATCGCCGAGGCACAGCACCTGCTCCGCTTCGCGGCCGGCAACTTCTACATCAACGACAAGCCGACCGGCGCGGTGGTCGGCCAGCAGCCGTTCGGCGGCGCCCGTGCGAGCGGCACCAACGACAAGGCCGGCGCGCCACAGAACCTGATGCGCTGGACCAGCCCGAGGTCGATCAAGGAGACCTTCGTGCCCCCGAAGGACTACCGCTACCCGCACATGGGGTGAGCGACCGCTAGATCCGCCACTCGCCGCGCAGCCACTTCACGCCGACCTTGTTCGCGGCCTCGAAGGCCTTGCCGATGAAGCCGGCGACCAGGTCCTCGACCTTGCCGCCGACCAACGGGATGTTCACCTTCACGTCCAGGTCGATCTGCTGCACGACGTCGTCACCCGACTGGGTCAATGTCGTCCCACCCGTCATGTCTCCGGGCTTGCCCGGGATCGTCACGTGGATGTCGGCGGCCGCCGGCGACGACCACGACTCCTGCTGCACGAACCGGATCTCGCTGCCGACCAGCCGCTGCGCGAACGAGGGGATGCGGTCGGTGGCATGGGCCTGCTCGAGCCGGACCTCCATACCGCCGTCCACCGGCGTGATGTCGCAGGCGAAGTCCGTCACCTGCTGGTAGTCCCCGACCGCCTTCCGGTACGCAGGGTCCCCGAGCATCGCGTACACGTCGGCGACCGTGGCGGCCGGGAAGGTCAGGGTGTGGCTCGCACGCTTCATGGGGGACATCATGGCCGACGTGGGTGCGCGTGAGGAGTCACCGTTGCTGCGGGCCGAGCGGGTGTACGCCGCGGCCGCCGACCACTTCACGCGCCCGGCGCTGGGGTTCTGGGACGCGTGCGGCGCGGAGACGGTGCGCCGGGCCGGAGTCAGCCTCGGCGAGTCCGTCCTCGACCTCTGCTGCGGCGCGGGCGCCTCGGTCGTCCCGGCCGCGCACGCGGTCGGTCCGTCGGGCCGGGTGGTCGGCGTCGACATCGCCGACCCGCTGCTGGCGCTCGCCCGGGACCGCGTGGTCCGCGAGGGCCTGGCCAACACCGACCTGGTGAGGTCGGACGCGACCGCGACCGGCTTCGGGGATGCGTCGTTCGATTGCGTCGTCTGTGTGTTCGGTGTCTTCTTCGTGGCCGACATGCCTGCGTTCGTGAGCGAGATGTGGCGGATGGTCCGGCCCGGCGGGCGGCTGGCGATCACGACGTGGGGGCCGGGCTGGCTCGAGCCGGCCGGCAGCATCTTCTGGGAGCACGTGCGAGAGGTCCGGCCGGAGCTCCACAAGGCCTTCAACCCGTGGGACGAGATCACCACTCCCGCAGCGCTGACCGCCCTTCTGGCCGACGGCGGGGTCACCGGCGCCGATGCGGTCCCGTTGGCGGGGCGTCAGCGACTCGACCGGCCCGAGGACTTCTGGGAGATCGTCCTGGGCTCGGGGCTCCGGGCCACCGTCGACGCGCTCGACGACGCCGAGCGAGCGGCCGTCCGGGGTGCCGTGCTCGACGCTCTGGGCCGTGCCGACGTCGCCGAGGTCGGCACGGACTCGGTCATCGCGATCGCCGCGAAACCGTCGACCTGACCCCTGGGCGCACGCCGGGTTGGTGCGTGGTTGAGCGGAGTCCTAACCTCGGGTTGTGTCAATGACGACCGACCTCGAGAAGTCTCATCTGCTCACCCAGGCGATCACCCTCGCGGAGCGCAGCTCCGGCACCGGCGGACCGCCCAAGGACGAGGTCGGAGCCCTCCTCCGCGCCTACTACCGGCACGTCGCCACCGACGACCTGGTCGACCGCTCAGCCGAGGAGCTGTACGGCGCGCTGGTCTCGCACTACCGGACCGCCCAGAGCCGCCCCCAGGGCACCGCGAGCGTCCACGTCTTCACTCCCGCGCTGGCCGAGCACGGCTGGTCGGCGGGTGGTCACTCCGTGGTCGAGGTCGTCACCGACGACATGCCGTTCCTGGTCGACTCCGTGGTCATGGAGCTGACCCGGCAGCAGCGCGACGTGCACCTGGTCGTCCACCCGCAGTTCGACGTGCGTCGTGACCTGACCGGCCAGCTCGAGGCCATCACCTGTCTCGACAACGAGTCGGTGACCCCTCCGGAGGGGTCCGAGCGGGAGTCGTGGATGCACGTCGAGATCTCCCGGGTCGGCCACGACGAGGACGTGGAGGCGATCGCCAACGACCTGCAGCGGGTGCTCCGCGACGTCCGTGAGTCCGTCGAGGACTGGCCGCGCATGCGCCAACAGGTCACCGAGGTGATCGAGACGCTGAACACGACGCCACCGGCATCGCTCTCGACCGAGGAGATCGAGCGCGGGGTGGCCTTCCTGGAGTGGCTCGCCGACGACCACTTCACCTTCCTCGGCTACCGCGAGTACCACCTCGACAGCGAAGGCGAGGACGAGTTCCTGCGCGGCGTCCCCGGCAGTGGTCTCGGCATCCTGCGCAACGACCCGGACCTGGCTGCCGTCGGCAAGCTGCCGACGAAGGGCGCCGAGCTGGCCCGCGAGCACACCCTGCTGGTGCTGGCCAAGGCCAACTCCCGCGCCACCGTGCACCGCCCCGCGTACCTCGACTACGTCGGCGTGAAGACCTTCGACGAGAACGGCGAGGTCACCGGCGAGCGCCGCTTCCTCGGGCTGTTCTCCAGCGCGGCCTACACCGAGTCGGTGTGGCACGTCCCGCTGCTCCGTGAGAAGGCCGTCGACGTGCTCAAGACGCTCGGTCTCGACCCGCGCAGCCACGCCGGCAAGGCGCTGATCGACACCCTCGAGACCTACCCGCGCGACGAGCTCTTCCACACCCCCGTCGAGGAGCTGGCGACGATGGCGGGCCGCGTCAGCGAGACGCGGGGTCGCCGCCAGCTGCGGATCTTCGTACGCCGGGACACCTACGGCCGCTACGTCAGCGTGCTGGTCTTCCTGCCCCGCGACCGCTACAACACCAACGTCCGCGAGCGGTTCTCCGAGATCCTCAAGGAGAGCTTCGGCGGCGAGTCGATCGAGTTCACCGTCCGGATGAGCGAGTCGACGACCGCGCGGGTGCACTTCGTCGTCCACCCGGCGAAGGGCCAGAAGATCCCCGATGTCGACGTCTCCGACCTGGAACGCCGGCTGACCGACGCGTCCCGGTCGTGGCGCGACGACTTCACGGCCGCGACGATCGCGGAGTTCGGTGAGGACATCGGGGCACGGCTGGCGCGCAGCTTCGAGGCATCGTTCCCCGAGGCCTACAAGGAGGACTTCTCCGCGGCCACGGGTGCCCTCGACCTGGCCCGGCTGGAGGCCCTCGGAGACAGTGGCACCGACCTGTCGCTGTTCTCGCCGCTCGACGCGGCGCGCGGCGAGGCCCGGTTGAAGGTCTTCCGGCGCGGGGCGTCCATCTCGCTCTCCGAGGTGCTGCCGGCGCTGTCGTCGATGGGCGTGGAGGTGATCGACGAGCGGCCGTACCAGCTCGACCACACCGACCACCCGTCGTACATCTACGAGTTCGGGCTGCGCTACCCGCCGGGGATGCCCGACCGGGTGCGCGAGCCCTTCCAGGACACGATCCGCGCCGTCTGGGGCGGCTACAACGAGATCGACGGCTTCAACGCGCTCGTGCTGGCGGCCGGCCTCACCTGGCGGCAGGCCACCGTGCTGCGGGCGTACGCCAAGTACATGAAGCAGGGCAACAGCCCGTTCGCCGTCGACTACATCGAGGAGGCGCTGCGCGGGAACACCGACATCACCCGGCTCCTGGTGCAGCTGTTCGAGGCGCGCTTCGACCCCGGCCGGAACGGGCTCGCCGCCGACGCGGAGGCGCGTCAGGCTCGCGTCGACGAGGTCACCACCCGGATCGAGACGGCGCTCGACGACGTCGCCAGCCTCGACCACGACCGCATCCTGCGGTCGTACCTGACCCACATCAACGCGACCCTGCGGACCAACTACTTCCAGCCGGGCAGCTCGGGCCCCCACCACACCTACATGTCGTTCAAGCTCGAGCCGTCGGCGATCCCCGACCTGCCGCAGCCCCGGCCACGCTTCGAGATCTTCGTCTACTCGCCCCGGGTCGAAGGTGTGCACCTGCGCTTCGGCGCGGTCGCTCGCGGTGGCCTGCGCTGGTCCGACCGTCGCGACGACTTCCGGACCGAGGTGCTCGGCCTGGTCAAGGCGCAGATGGTGAAGAACACCGTGATCGTGCCGGTCGGCGCGAAGGGTGGCTTCTTCTGCAAGCAGCTCCCCGACCCCTCCGACCGTGACGCGTGGCTGGCCGAGGGCGTCGCCTGCTACAAGACGTTCATCTCCGGCCTCCTCGACATCACCGACAACCTCGTCGAGGGCGCCACGGTCCCGCCGAACGACGTCGTCCGCCACGACTCCGACGACTCCTACCTCGTCGTCGCCGCCGACAAGGGCACCGCGACGTTCTCCGACATCGCCAACGGGGTTGCGAAGGACTACGGCTTCTGGCTCGGCGACGCGTTCGCGTCCGGCGGCTCCGTCGGCTACGACCACAAGGCGATGGGCATCACCGCCCGCGGCGCATGGGTCTCGGTCCAGCGGCACTTCCGCGAGCGCGGCATCGACTGCCAGACGCAGGACTTCACCTGCGTCGGCGTCGGCGACATGTCGGGTGACGTCTTCGGCAACGGCATGCTCTGCTCGGAGCACATCCGGCTGGTGGCGGCGTTCGACCACCGCGACGTGTTCCTCGACCCCGAGCCCGACGCGGCGACCTCGTTCGCCGAGCGGAAGCGGATGTTCGACCTGCCGCGCTCGAGCTGGCAGGACTACGACACCGCGCTGATCTCCGAGGGAGGTGGCGTCTACTCCCGGTCACTCAAGGCGATCCCGATCAGCCCCCAGGTCCGCCGTGCGCTCGGCCTCGACGACACCGTCGCCAAGCTGACGCCGGCCGAGCTGATGAAGACCATCCTGCAGGCGCCGGTGGACCTGCTCTGGAACGGCGGCATCGGCACCTACGTGAAGGGGTCCGACGAGACGCACGCCGACGCCGGGGACAAGGCCAACGACGCGATCCGGGTCGACGGCCGTGAGGTGCGCGCACGGTGCGTGGGAGAGGGTGGCAACCTCGGCCTCACCCAGCTCGGCCGGATCGAGTACGCCGAGGTCGGCGCGGGGCGCAGTGCTGATCGACGTGGCGGCGCCATCAACACCGACTTCATCGACAACTCCGCCGGCGTCGACACCTCCGACCACGAGGTGAACATCAAGATCCTGCTCGACCGGGTGGTGGCCGACGGCGACCTGACCGAGAAGCAGCGCAACCACCTGTTGGCCGAGATGACCGACGAGGTCGGGTCGCTGGTGCTGCGCGACAACTACGAGCAGAACCTCGCCCTGGCCAACGCCGCGGCCAACGCACCCTCCCTGCTCCACGTCCACGAGGACTGGATGCGCACCCTGGAGAAGCGCGGCGTCCTGAACCGCGAGCTCGAGGGGCTGCCCGCCTCGCGCGAGGTGCGCCGGCGGATCGACCGGGGTGAGGGGCTCACCGTCCCCGAGCTGTCGGTGCTCCTGGCCTGGACCAAGATCGTGCTCGCCGACGAGCTGATCGAGTCCGACCTGCCCGACGACCCCTACTGCCACGTCGACCTGGTCGGCTACTTCCCGACCCAGCTCAAGGAGGGCTTCGAGTCCTCGATCGCCAGCCACCCCCTGCGACGCGAGATCATCGTGACCCAGGTCGTCAACGACCTGGTCAACGGCGCGGGCATGACGTTCTGGCCGCGGCTCGCGGGCGAGACCGGTGCCACGCCCGAGGAGCTGACCCGCGCGAACTTCGTGGCCCGCGAGATCTTCGGCTCACTTCCGCTGCGCGAGGAGCTCCAGACCTACGACAACCGGTTGAACGCCGAGCGCCAGACCCGGATGCGGGTCGAGATGCGCACGCTGGTCGAGCGCGCCTCGCGCTGGCTGGTCAACAACCGCCGGCCCCCGCTCGACAGCCAGGGCACGGTCGACTACTTCCGCCAGCCCGTGCAGGAGCTGATGACCGAGCTCCCGTCGTTGCTCACCGGCCGCGAGCTGCGCGCCTACGAAGGCCGGAAGACGCGGCTCGTCGACGACGGAGTGCCCGAAGCCCTGGCGTCCCGCGTGGCGGTCCTCCATCCGGCGTACCAGCTGCTCGGGATCCGTGAGATCGCCGACCGGATGGAGCTCGACCCGGTCGACGTGACCCGGCTGCACTTCGCCCTGGGCGAGCGGCTCGGGCTGCCCGACCTGGTGACCCGGATCCTGGCGCTGCCGCGTGACGACCGGTGGCAGACGATGGCCCGAGCCGCCCTCCGCGACGACGTGTACGCCGTGCACGCCCAGCTCACCGCCCAGGTCCTGCGCGACACCGACGGCGAGCAGAACGTGCCGGCCCGGATCCAGGAGTGGGAGGACGGCGACTCCGTCGTGGTGTCGCGGGCGGCCGCGACCCTCGAGGAGATCTGTGCCGACGAGAACGCCGAGCTCGCCCGGATGTCGGTCGGCCTCCGCGTGGTGCGCGGGCTGCTCGCCAACTGACGATGGAAGACGGCGTGCGCCGGGCTCGGGGCACCGACGCACGCCGTCGGCTCAGTGGTGGTGGTGCGCCTCCGCCTCGGCTTCTGCGGCGATCGACTCCGCGTCGTACTCGGTGTCCTCGGTGACGTCGCGACGGGTGACCGTCAAGAAGGTCACCAGCGCCAGGATCGCCCCCAGGAAGATCACGCTCGTCGCGGTCGTGCCCAGACCGAGCCCGCCGCCGTGGCGCGGCTGTGACATGTAGTCGCCGATCGACGCGCCCAGCGGGCGGGTCAGGACGTAGGCCAGCCAGAAGCTGAGGATCGGTCCCATCCGGAGCCCGAAGTGGGCCGCCACGACGAGCGCGATCGCACCGGCGAAGATCAGCACCGCCGTCAGGTAGCCGAGGCCGAGCTGCTCCGAGAGCATGTCGCCGCCGGCCGTGCCGAGGGCGAAGGTGAAGAGGATCGCCAGCCAGTAGAAGGCCTCGCGCCGCGGGGTACGGATCGTGTGGATCGAGAGCGTGCGCTCGACGAGGTACCAGGCCAGGAAGGTGATCGCCAGCAGGACCGCGAAGATCGGCGTCGTGGTCGTGGTGGGCACGCCGTGGCCGTCGGTGAGGTTGTCGGTGATCAGGGTGCCGAAGACGCTGATCAGCACGACCGTCGTCCAGTAGAGCCACGGCACGTAGCGGCGCGTCCTGAACTGCAGACCCAGCAGGACGAAGAACGCCAGCCCCATCACGATCGTGGTGTTGGTGAGCCCCAGGCCCAGGGTCTCGCTCAGGTAGTCGGCGAACGTCTCGCCGACGGTGGTGCACAGCACCTTGATCAGCCAGAAGTAGAGGGTGACCTCCGGGACCTTGTTCATCAGATGGGCGAACTGGTCGCGAGTCGCGACTGCCCGTTCTGCTGTGGGTTCTGGGGTCATGGCACCAGCGTGGGCTGCGGATTCTGTCGCTCGCCTGACCGCCGGGCCCTCAGCGCCCGGGCACGCGGACCTCGAACCGTCCGCCCGGGCCGGGGCGCGCGACGAGGTCGCCACCGACCGCGCGGACCATCCGCCGTGCCAGAGGGAGCCCGAGGCCGGCGCCTTCGCCGTGCGTGGTGTGACCGGGCTCGAAGATCCGCTCGACGTCGTCCGTGGCGACGCCGTGGCCGTCGTCGCGGACCGTGATCACCACGGTGCGGGCGTCGCGGCTCACCTCGATGCGAGGCGTGCCGGAGCCGTGCCGCTCGGCGTTCTCGAGGAGCGGGCGCACGGCCGCGACCAGCGGTGACAGCGGCGCCGCGAGCGGCACGTCGTCGTACGTCGTGGGCGGGAGCTCGAGGGCCGCCATCAGCTGCCCGACGGTCGCCCGGTCGCCACCCGCTGCATGTGCGCGCGCGACGGACAGCATCGTGTCGATGGAGTCACGCATCCGGAGCGCGGCGGCGTGGATGTTGTCCAGGCCTTCGAGCTGCTCGGTCGTCGCGTGCCGGCGGGCCAGGTCGGCCTCGGCCAGCACGACCGACAGCGGGGTGCGCAGCTCGTGCGCGATCTCGTCGGTGAGCCGGCGCTCGGCCGAGAGGGAGTCGACGATCCGGTCGAGCATGTGGTCGAGGGTCCGGCCGAGATGGGCGATCTCGTCGCCGCCCTCGCCGGGGTCGAAACGTTGCTCGACGTCGCGCTCGCGCCAGTCGTCGGCGAGATCGGCCATCGCCTGCACCTGACGCAGTGACCGGGTGGCCGCGGCCCACGCGGCCGCCGTCGCCACGATGACGGTGGTGAAGCCGAGGAGCATGGAGAGCCAGAGCGAGTGACGCTCGGCCTTCTCGTACGGCTCGAGGTCCTCCGCGGCCACCACGGTGGCGATCTGTGTCCCGGCCCGCACGACGGGCAGGGCGAAGTAGGTGACCTCGCCGACGGTCTGCTGACGCTGCTCGGTCTCCGACCCGAGTGCGGTGACCGTCCGGCTCAGGGCCGGAGCGGCCAGGCGGCCGTCGACGAGGTTCCCGTCGGCGTCGAAGACCCAGACGTTCTGGTCGAGCACCGCCGACTGCTGCTCGAGCACGCGGATCCGGCCGTCCGGTCCGCGCACCACCGTCGCGGCCGCGGCCGCGGTGCGTGACGTCAGCCGCGAGTGC
>Ga0268266_10000796_pt1 | contig 41984 bp, 33 predicted proteins | sample KBSS13metaG_FD_190356 | JGI IMG/M metagenome (GOLD analysis project Ga0268266, IMG submission 190356) | Switchgrass rhizosphere microbial communities from Kellogg Biological Station, Michigan, USA - KBS S1-3 metaG (SPAdes) (version 2) | ecosystem: Host-associated > Plants > Roots > Rhizosphere...
CAGCCCCCACCGCCACAGGGCCAGCAACCAGGCCAGCCCTCACCGGGCCAATTCCGCCCGCAACCCACTCAGCCAGGCCAGGGCCAGCCCCCGAATGCGCCTCCGCAGGCAGCCGGGTCCAACAACCCGTCCGACGGCCAACCCGAGGACGCAGCGGACACCCCCGCCTCCCCAGGCCAAATGAGCGCCGAAGAGGCCAACGCCCTGCTGAACTCAGCCAAGTCGGACGAGCACCACTCCCTGCTGGTGCCCTCAGGCCCGCGCCCGCCCGACTCCTCACCGGACAAACCCTTCAAGAACTGGTGATGCGAATCCGGCCCATGCAGTGGAGCAAGTGGGTGGTCCTCTTCCTGGGCCTGCTCGCTCCCATCACCCACGTCTGCGCCGGCGCGGATCTGTCGCTCGCCTACGAGCAGATCGAGCCGCCCAGCATCCGCATTGGCGAATCCGCCATCATCCGCATCACCAGCCTGGACGGCTATCTCGACAACGTCCCGTTACCCAACGTCACCGGCCTGAAATTCGAAATCGTGGCCCGCCAACAGGGCTTCGAGTTCGTCAGCGGCAAACCCATCCCCTCCTCGTACGTGCTGATCAAGGTCACCCCGGAATTCACCGGCGTATTCACCATTCCCGGCCTCACTCCCAAGTCACGCACGCTGGGACTCGAAGTCGTCGCCGCCGAAACCAACAACCCCATGGCCTGGCAGGCGTACAAGCGAACCCCTCCACCCCCGCCGCCGAAAGCCACAGCATCGCTCCCCAAAGGAGCCGAGCTCAAAGCCGGCGGCGCGGCTTTCGTCAGGCTCGTCATCCCAACACGAGACATCTACGTAGGCGAAAGCGTCCCGGTCGATATCGAAGTGGGTTTGCGCCCCGGCATCGTCACTTCCCTGAACGGACTCCCCACCGTCACGGGCGGCGACTTCACGTTGAACAACCTGTCCAGGCAACCCGAGCGACGCGACGAAATCTACGGCGGCAATCAATTCCTCCTCATGACCTGGCACAGCGTGCTGGCAGCGGTGAAACCTGGCGACTTTGCCCTGTCAGTGGAGGCTCCGATGAGCGTTAAAATCAACACGCTGTCGGCGGAGGAAATCTCGATCGCCGCCAGGATGGGCGACCCCTTCCTGCAAAGCCTGTACGCGTCCATCAGGCCGAAAGAAATGACTGTTTCGAGCCCCACCTCGGACCTCAAGGTGCTGCCGCTGCCTGCGGAGGGTCGCCCCACGGACTTCACGGGCGCGGTCTGCAACTTCCAGGTATCCAGCGACATTGCCCCCGCTCACCCCGCTGCCGGTGACCCGCTGACACTTCGGCTCCATGTCACCGGAACCGGCAACTTCGATCGCGTCGATTCACCGATGTTCAGTCAGCTCGAGCACTGGAAGACGTATCCACCCAAGTCCTCCTTCACCAAGAGCGACGCCGTGGGATACAAGGGCGAGAAGGTGTTTGAGCAACCGCTCATCACGGCACAGTCCGGCGATCAGACGATTCCGGGGCTGGCGTTCAGTTATTTCAATCCCAACACGCGGCGTTATGAGCGCGCGCAGACACAGCCGATCAAGGTGGCGATCGGCGCTTCGCTCGCCAACAGCTCCCCGGGATCGCTGGCTGACGCCGCTACACTCCGCCGAGGCCTGCGGCCCGACCACCCTCGCTCCGGCGGCTCAGTCAGTGACCTGAGGCCCCTCTACTTCGAGCCCACCTTCCTGGCCGTACCGGCCACCCTGGCGTTGATTCTCGCCGGCGGTTGGTTCGTCGTCCGCCCGAACCCAGCGCGAGTCAATGCGCAGACGAACGCACGCCTGCTCGCCCAGTTGGCCGCGGCGGCAAAGTCCGGCGACGCCGCCTCATTCTTCGAGTTGGCACGCGAAGCGCTCCTACAGACCTTCGCCACCCGCTGGGGTATGCCGCGCGACCAAATCACCCCTACAGAGTTTCCTTCGCGCCTCGGTACCGCCAGTGCCGAGTTCGAGCGCCTATGGGCCCTGGCCGACGAAGCGCTGTACTCCAACGAGCCCGGCACCACCGACTTCCAACACTGGCTGGCGCTCGTCCGCGCCCAGTTGAAGGCCCCCTGATGCGCGCCGCCACGAAAACAACATTGACGCTCGCGCTGACATTCTCAGCCGCAATCGCATTCGCCGCGCAATCGGCACCGACTTCGCCCCCAGCATTGCCGTCGCAGGCTGCTGCGTCTCCCCCGACGACCTACTCTGCGGAGGGCTTGTACAACCTAGCCAACCAATACGCCCGCGCCGGCAAGCCCGGCCTCGCCGTGCTCAACTACGAGCGCGCCGCCCTCCTCGCGCCCAACGACCCGGACATCACCTCAAACCTCGAATACGTCCGCGCAACCGCGCAAGTCCCAACTGAACCGCACACGCGGCTCACTCGCTTTGCTCGATTAACCACCCCCACGACAGCGGCGTGGCTGGGCGTCATCGGTATAGCGTTGCTAGGCGGTGCCCTGTTAGCCAGCAAGGCAACTCGCCGCTACCGCGCTCTCAGAGTCATCGCCGCCTTGCTCGGCATCACCGACATCGCGCTAACCCTTTCCAACGCGGCCCTCCTGTGGCCCCACCTGCATGACGCGGTCATCCTCATCAACCAAACCCCCGCCCGCGTCTCCCCCGTCCCCATGGGCGACACCGCCTTCGTCCTACGCGAGGCCGAGACGGTCACAATGACCGCCGAACACGAGGACTTCATACTCATCCGCACCCGCACCGGCCGCACCGGCTGGGTCGCCCGCGCCAACGTGGGCGCCGTGGTTCCTTAGCGTTTGCGGCTCTTGGACGCCGGGCGCACCAGTCGCTTGGCGGGTTGCGATGCCGTTGTCGCCGAAGCATCCCCGTGCAGCGACATCAGCGACTCCATCAAACTCTCATCCGCGCTCGAGCAAATCCCCAACACCGTCGCCTCGTCACACCCCTCAGCGACATAGGCGTGCCCCATGTTGCTGTCCACGTAGATGGATTCGCCTGACTTCAGCACCACCGGGTCGTAAAACTCCGTGTGCACCTTGATACTCCCCTCGAGGACATAGATGTACTCCTCGCCGGGATGGCGAACGAGCTCGCCGAACTCCGCCAGGCTCTTGGCGCGGATGTGCGTCAAAATCGGAATCATCCGCTTCCGGCGCAGCTCCGGACACATATAGTAGTAGTCGTAATTGCGAGTGTTGACTCGCACTGCATCTGCGACAACCCCGATGCTCCGCCGGGCCGTCACCGCCGGTCCCGCGTCCGCCCCGACGAGCGGATCGGCAAACAACTCCGACAGCGGCACGTTGAGCCGCTGGCTCACCTGCAGCAGCTTGTCATAAGTGAGTGTCAGCCGGTCGTGCTCCACCTTGGAGAGCGTCGAGATGGGAATCTCGGTGCGCTCGCTCATTTCTTTCAGAGTCCAGCCGTTGCGCGAACGCAGGCCCCGCAAAAGGCTGCCCAGGGTGGGATGGCGAGTTTTCATATCCATGTGCCGGCAAGGATACAGCCCCCGCCACTTCGTACAAATTTTCCAATGGGAAAATCGCAGTTGCTTTTTTTCTAATTAGGACGGTACTCTCCTGTGCAAGACAATAACAGTGGGGTGGAGAATGTCCCGTGGTTTCTCCCTGGACCGTCGTGCCTGCCTGAAAGGAATCGGCGCCGCCGCGTCGCTTCTGAGCCTGCCCGCCTTGGCCAAAGCACCAGCGGATAAGGACAAGTACTCGAAGAAAGTCATCGACCTGGTCGAGCGCTCCCTGGTCATCGACATGCTCGGCCCCCTGAAGCTCGACTTCAGGCCCGAGGCCTATGCCGAGCCGCTGAGCGAGCAGGACGCCGCCATGTTCCGTACCTGCGGCATAACTGCCTTCCACAACTCCGTCGGTGTTGGCGGTCCCAACGCATACGATGAAGCGCTGCAGTTCATCTCTGCGTGGAGCGGGTTCGCGGGCCGCAACAGCGACGTCTTCTCGCTGGTCGGCGTCGCGACAGACCTCGACCACGCCAAGACCAAACACAAGATCGCCGTCATCATGGGCCTGCAGAATGCCGAGCAATTCCGCGAGCCCAAGGACGTCAAAGAATTCTTCCAACTCGGGCTGCGCTGCGCGCAGTTGACCTACAACTCACAGAATTACATCGGCAGCGGCTCGACCGATCGAATCGACGGCGGCATCAGCGACTACGGCGTCGAAATCATCAAAGCGATGAACGAAGTCGGCATGCTCATCGATGTCTCGCACAGCGGCGACCGCACCACACTCGATGCCATCGAGCTGTCACCCCGCCCCATCGCCTTTACTCACTCAAACTGCCGCGCCCTCAACAACCATCCGCGCCTCAAGACCGACGAAGCGATTCAAAAACTCGCGCGCAAGGGTGGCGTCATGGGCATCACCGGCGTTCGCAACTTCGTAAAGGACCGCGAGCCCACGACCGTCGAAGACGTCGTCGACCACATCGATCACGTGGTCAAGCTCGTCGGTATCGAACACGTCGGCATCGGCACCGATTCGGACCTGATGGGCTATGACCACATGCAGCCCGACCAGTACGCAAAGCTGAAGGCCGCCTACAAAGCGAGCTATGCCTTCCGCGACAAGATCGACACCGACGGCTTCAATCATCCCAAAAAGATCTATGACCTGACCGACGCGCTGCTCAGGCGCGGCTACAGCGACAGCAACGTCCAGGCGGTACTCGGCGGCAACTTCCGCCGGCTGCTCGGGGAGTCCTGGACCCCACAACCCCAGGTGGAGAAGAAATCATGACGACCAACACGACCAGACTGTGGGCCGGCCGAGTTTCCTCGTGTGCGGCTCTCGCTCTCTCGATTCCCGCCCTGGCACAGGAAAGCGGTGAAGAACGCTCCGGGCCCATCCGTCTCGAAGAGGTCGTCGTCACGGCGACCAAGCGATCCGAAAGCCTCCAGGATGTCGCTGTTGCGGTCACCGCGCTCACCTCTCAGGACATCGAAGCACGCGGCTTCACCAACTACAACGACTTCGTAAACAGCGTCCCCAACATGTATATGGAGGACCAGGGCCCCGGCAAGTCGCAGATCTACATCCGCGGCCTCGTCGCCAAGGGGTCTTCCGGATTCCCGGTGGCCACCTACTTCGGCGAGGCAGTAACGAGCGTCGTTTCCAACAACGGCGGCTTTGCAAACCTGCGCCTCGTCGACATCGACCGGGTCGAGATTCTGCGCGGACCGCAGGGAACCCTGTTCGGCGCCAACTCGCTGGCGGGTGTGCTGCGCGTGGTGCCGAACGCGCCCAACCTGAACAAATTCGAGGTTGAAGGCGCCGCAAGCGGCTGGTCGACGGCCCACTCCGGCGACGGCAGCGAGCATTTTGAAGGGGTGATCAATCTCCCCCTGATCAGCGGTCAACTCGCCGCGCGCGTGGTCGCTTATCAGGATCACATTGCAGGCTTTCTCGACAACATCGTTCCGGCTGCCGCCCCGAACGACTACAGCGCCGGCTTTGGTGCGCCCGATGGCACGCTGGTGATTCCTGGCCACGACGCATTCACCCGCAAGGACATCAACTCCCAGGACACCTGGGGCGTGCGTGGTGCCTTGGCCTACAAGCCTACGGACGCCTTGCACGTTGACCTGAGTTATGTAGCACAGGAAGTCCGACTCAACTCTCAAGCAGGTGCTCAGCCGGCGTTCGGCGACTACGTTGTGCAGCGCTCGCTGGATCTGTACTCCCGCGGCGAAGAAATGGAACAGGAGCGAATCGGCCAACTCGTGGTCGGCTACGACTGGAGCAAAGTCTCCCTCACCTCGGCAACCAGCTACACGCGCATGGCCCGCTATGAGAACGCGGACATCGGTTTCCTCGCCGACGCAGCCGGCCTGGGTAACCAGCTCTGGCCGCTGCTGGATCGCAGCAAGGCCGAATCGTTCACGCAGGAAGTCCGTGTGCAATCCCGTGGCGAGGGCCCCTTCCAGTGGCTCGCCGGCTATTTCTACACCAACACGAACTTCGATCTCGGTCAATACGTTCCGGACTATTCCTGCCCGGCCTGTCTGCCGGAAGTGCTGTTTCAACAGCCATTCGCCATCCGCACCATCGGCAATACCATCGGCCAGAAGGCCAAGCAGCAGTCGGTGTTCGCCGAGGTCAGCTACGACATCACCTCGCAATTCACTGCAGGCGTCGGCGGTCGTTATCTGAGGGACTATATCGAGTCCTTCAGCCCCGCAGCGGAAGGACTTCTGGTCGGCGGCACCGAGGCCGCTTCACCGCCCGTTGGTGGGCGCAACACGGACTTCAATCCGTCGGCTTACCTGCGCTTCAAAGCCAACGAAGATATGACGTTCTACGTGCAGGCAGCACGCGGCTTTCGCAGCGGAACACCGAACCAGGCTCTGGCCTACGACCCGAATGGTCCATGCGGCGCCACCGCCGCGGCAGACGGTGTCGGACCTTTGACCGACCCCGATACGTTGTGGACTTATGAGTTGGGAATGAAGTCCACCTGGCTCGAAAAGCGACTCGCGGCGAACGTCGCTGTGTTCCACCAGAAATGGGAGGGCGTGCAGCTGCCAGCCACCCAGCCCTGCGGATTCAACGCCACAGTCAACGGCGGCGACGCCTCCGGCAACGGCGCGGAGCTGGAGATGACCGCCCAACTGACCAAGGCACTGAGCGCCAATCTGACTGCCTCGTATGTCTATAACAAGTTCAACAGTGTGAAGCCGAGCGTGGGCTACGAAGTAGGTGACCGTGTACCCGGCGCCCCTGAGGAAAATGCAAGCGCCGGTCTGCAGTACAACTTCGCCCTGAATCCCGCGTGGAGCGGCTATGCCCGCGCCGACTATGTATTTGTCAGCGACGTTCACTACGTATTCGGACTCGGTGCGGCGCAGACCGACCTCCTCCAAGGCGGCTATGGACAGGCGAACTTCCGCCTCCAGCTGCAGCATCAGCAGTTCGGTGTTGAATTCTTCGCCCGCAATCTCACGAACAAACGGGCGGCGGAAGCCACAGACGATCCGACACAAGGCGGCTTCGTATACATGCTGCGCCCGCGCGAGTTGGGAGTGGAAGTTCGTTATTCGTTTGACAAGCCTATGTAAGGGCCGATGATGCTCGAGTTGCCTTCTCCCTATCTCGTGTTCCTGGGGGACACGCAGGAACCCCTGTTCGCCAAAACGGCGTTTGGTCTGCGCGACTGGGCGCCCGATCGCTGTATCGGCGAATGGTCCTGTGGTGACACCTCAGTCACAACCGGCCTTCCGCGCGTATCGCCCCAGGAGGCAAAAGCCCGAGGGGCGCGCAGTCTCGTGATCGGAGTGGCGAATTACGGAGGCATCATCCAGGAAAACTGGATGCCGACGTTGTTGGAAGCGCTGCAAGCAGGCCTCGACATCGTCGGCGGAATGCATGCAAAGCTCCATGACATCGAGCCGCTCAGAGCGGCAGCCGCTCGGCTCGGCAGGCGTTTGATCGATGTACGCATCCCTCCAGCCAACATACCGGTGGCCAACGGCCGCAAGCGAACGGGAAAGCGACTCCTTACCGTCGGCACCGACTGTGCGCTGGGCAAGAAATACAGTGCACTCGCTCTCACCCGCGCCTTCAAGGACCGCGGCGTGGAAGCCGACTTCAGGGCCACAGGCCAGACCGGCATCCTCATCTGCGGCCGTGGCATTCCCATGGATGCCGTTGTTTCGGACTTCGAGGCGGGAGCCGCGGAGATGTTGAGCCCCGACAGCCCCGAGCAGCATTGGGATGTCATCGAAGGACAGGGCTCGTTGTTTCATCCCTCCTATGCGGCCGTTTCCCTGGGACTGTTACATGGGAGCCAGCCGGATGTGCTCGTGGTGTGCCACCAGGCCGGCCGCACGCACATCCTGGGCAAATCGGATTATCCCCTGCCCTCCCTGGAAGAAACGATTGATCTGAACCTGCGGCTGGGAAGCCGTACGAATCCGGCCATCCGGTGCGCGGGCGTTTCCTTGAATACGTCCCAACTCGAGGACGGCGCGGCTCGTGACCTCATGGCGATGCAATCACAACGGTTAGGGATGCCAGTGGCGGACCCGATCCGCGGCGGCGCGGAGTTCGAGCGCCTGGTCGACGCCTGTCTGGCCTGAGGCTGCAAAAAATGCGAATCCTCAAAAAGCTGCTCATCGGTTCCCTGGCCTGCGGTATTGCGCTTGCCAGGGCACAACAGCCTCTGACTGAGGAGGACGCGAATGCATGGCTCGATGGATACATGCCATACGCCCTGCACTGCGGCGACATCGCCGGCGCGGTGGTTGCCATCGTCAAGGATGGCAAGATTCTGACCGAGCGTGGCTACGGCTTCAGCGATGTCGACAAGCGAACACCTGTTGATCCCAAGCAGACTCTATTCCGTCCCGGCTCAGTATCCAAACTGTTGACCTGGACCGCGGTCATGCAGCTCGTCGAGCAGGGCAAGATCGATCTCGATGCCGACGTCAATCAATATCTGGACTTCAAGATTCCGGCCTACGACGGCAAGCCCGTCACGATGCGCAACATCATGCAGCACACTGCCGGCTTCGAAGAGCAGGCCAAGGGAATCCTGACGGACGATCCCAAATCGCCGAGCTTCGAGTCGCTGCTCAAAGCCTGGACACCGAACAGAGTGTTTGCTCCCGGCACGACCCCCTCATATTCCAACTACGGCGCCTCGTTGGCCGGTTATATCGTCCAGCGGCTCTCCGGCGAGCCGTTCGATGCCTACATCGAGAAGCACATCTTCGCGCCGCTCGACATGCAGTATTCGAGCTTCCGCCAGCCGCTGCCTGCGAATCTAGTCCCCTTGATGTCGAAGGGTTATCCCCGCGCCTCGGAGGATCCAAAGCCCTACGAAATAATCGGTCCCGCGCCTGCCGGCTCGCTGGCCGCGCCCGCGCAGGACATGGCGCATTTCATGATCGCTCACCTGCAGAACGGCGAGTATCAGGGCCAGCGAATTCTCAGCGCGGCGACCGCCGAGCAGATGCACAACAGCCCCCTGACGGTGATACCGCCGCTCAACCGCATGGAGCTGGGCTTTTTCGAGACCAACATCAACGGTCACGAAGTGATTGCTCATCTCGGTGACACGGATAACTTCCACACCTCGCTGCATCTGTTCCTGCAGGAAGGTGTCGGCTTCTATGTCTCCTTCAACAGCCTGGGTAAGGAAGGGGCCGCCGGGAAACTGCGCAACGCCCTGTTCTTCGACTTCTCCGACCGCTATTTCCCGGCCCCCGTGCCGGCGACCCGGGTGGATGCCAAAACCGCGGCGACCCATGCAGCCATGCTGGCCGGGAGCTGGGCGAACTCGCGCAGCTCGAAAACGACCTTTCTGGCCGCGCTCGACCTGGTCAGCCAGACCCACCTCGGAGTCAATGACAAAGGCGAGCTGCTCACCCCGCCCTTCCCGGGCCTGAATGGCGAGCCGCGCCACTGGATCGAGTACGAGCCCTTTGTCTGGCGCGACAGGGACTCGCACGAGCGACTCGCCGCAAAGGTCATCGACGGCAAGGCGGTTCGCTTCAGTATCGACGAGCTTTCGCCCTTCATCGTGTTCGACCGCGCGCCCTGGTACCAGGACACGTCCTGGCTGCTCCCGGTGTTTGTTGCGAGCGCAGTTGCCCTACTCCTGACTGTGATCTTCTGGCCCGTCACGGCGTTGGTCAGGAAAAGTTACGGTGCGCCCCTGACGCTGGATCCCCGCTCCTATCGCGCCTACCGGCAAAGCAAGCTCGGAGCGCTCGCGATTGTGATCGCCATCGCTCTCTGGAGCACCACCATCGGGTTGATGCTGTCCGACCTCACCAAGCTCACCTCGCAGTTCGACGGCTTCCTGTACTTCACGCAGGCGTTGGGAATCGTTGGCTTCATCGGCGGATTCGTCCTGATCCTCCAGAATCTGAATGCCGTGTGGGCGGGGCAGCGTCGCTGGCCTGCCAAGGTCTGGAGCATCGTCCTCGTCCTGTCCGGATTTTTCGTTATCTGGGTTGGATTCGTATTCAACCTTTTGCGCATCGGAGCGAGCTACTGATGTCCGGCGTTAGTTTGGAAGTCAGGGTCGAGAAGCTGCGGCTGGCCGCGCCATTTCGTATCTCGGGATTCGTGTTCGAGGAACAGGATGTCGCTGTTGTAGAGCTGCACGACGGGGGTCATCGCGGTCGTGGTGAGGCGTCCGGTGTCTACTATCTCGATGACAAGATCGAGAACATCGTGACCAGCATCGAATCCCGGCGGACTGCGATTGAATCGGGGCTGGACCGCGGATCGCTGCAACGACTGCTGCCACCCGGCGGCGCACGCAACGCCGTCGACTGCGCAATGTGGGAACTGGAAGCCTCCCGCAAAGCAACCCCCGTGGGCGAGCTGGCAGGCATCGGCACCCTGCACCCCTTGACTACCACTTTCACGCTGGGGGCGGACGAGCCGCGAAAGATGGCCGACGGCGCGCGCAAATACAATCACGCCCGCCGCATCAAGCTGAAACTGACTGGCGATCTGGACACCGACATAGCGCGAATCCAGGCGGTCCGCGCCGCGCGACCCGATGTCTGGATCGGCGTCGACGCCAATCAGGGCTACAGCATCGAAACCCTGAAAAAGCTGCTCCCCGAGCTCGTCACCGCCAAGGTGTCGCTGCTCGAACAACCGTTGCCGCGTGGCCGCGAGACGGATCTGCAGGGCTTCATTTCGCCCATACCCGTTGCAGCGGATGAGAGTGCGCTGTGCCTGGCCGACCTGCCTGGCCTGATCGGCCGCTTTCAGATCGTCAACATCAAGCTCGACAAGTGCGGCGGCCTGACAGAAGGGCTGGCGATGGCCCGCAAGGCCCGCGAGATCGGTCTCGGTGTCATGGTGGGAAACATGGTCGGGACGAGCCTTGCAATGGCGCCGGGCTTTGTGTTGGGACAGCTTTGCGACGTGGTGGATCTGGACGGGCCGATCTTCCTGTCACGCGATCGCACACCCGCCGCGACCTACGTTGACGGGCAGATCCGGTGTGGCGAAGAGGTGTGGGGTTCCGGTCGCTCGCCGACAGCATGAGATCACAGCCGGCCTGGTTCGGCCAACCCCGTGGGCTGACCATCCTGTTTCTCACGGAGATGTGGGAACAGTTTTCGTACTACGGTATGCGCGCACTGCTCGTCTACTACATGACGCGGCAGTTGATGATAGGTCAGGAGAAGGCATCGCTCATCTATGGCGCCTACACGGCGACTTCATTCTTCACGCCCATCTTTGGCGGCATCATCGCGGATCGCTGGCTCGGCAACCGGCGTGCTGTCCTCATCGGCGGGACCATCATGGCCATCGGCCATTTTCTGATGACGTTCGATTCCCTTCTGTACGTGGCATTGGCCACGATTGCGCTGGGCAATGGCCTGTTTCTTCCGAGCCTCCCCAGTCAGATCAACGATCTGTATGAGCCCCACGACACGCGACGTGCCCGTGCTTACAACATCTATTACGTTGGTATCAACCTGGGTGGGTTTCTCGCACCGCTGGTGTGCGGGACGCTTGGTGAGTTCTACGGCTGGCACTGGGGGTTTGCGGCGGCCGGCGTGGGTATGTTTCTCGGCCTGCTTGTCTATGTCGCGGGCGGCAAGTACCTCCCAGTCGTTCAACGCGTCCCAAAAGCAGAGCGCAAATCGGCACCCACGTCAAAAGACACAGTCCTCCTGTTGATTGGGATCGGCGTGGCCGTCACTGTGTTTCGAGGTGCATACGAACAGGTGGGCAATACAGTCGCGCTGTGGGCAGAAACCGGAGTTGACCGTCAGGTAGGTAACGCCGTCGTACCGATGACCTGGTTCCAGGCCCTGAACCCCTTGCTGGTGTTTCTGATGACGCCGCTGCTGCTCGCACGCTGGCGAAAGCGGACCGAACCCACTGCTACGCGCAAAATGGCGACCGGAGCATTTATCGTCGCACTCGCCTATGCTCTGCTCGCGGGCGTGGCGGCGCTGGCCACGACTGCGAGTTGGATCTGGCTGGTGGGGTTCTTTGTGGTTTACACCTGGGGTGAGTTACACATTCTGCCGACCGGCCTCGGCTTGTTCGCGCGTCTGGCCCCGGCAGGTCTCGCTGCGACCACGGTCGCCGCCTGGTTCCTGGCGACCTTCTCGGGAAGCCTGACCGCAGGGGCCGTGGGTACGCTCTGGAGCAGCGTGAATCACGCCCAGTTCTTTGCCATGCTGGCAGCGCTGGCGATCGGCGCCGGCCTCCTATTGCTGACACTGGATCGGTCGACCTCCCGAATCGAATCTGAGAGATAACCCATGTCGTCGCGATTCCAACGCTTCCTGTTACCGGGGTTCGCCTTCAAGGCGGTGGTTATTGGCGGCGGATACGCGACCGGACGCGAGCTGGCCGAGTTCTTCATGCCCAGTGGGCCGTGGGGCGGCGTTGCGGCCATGTTGCTGGCGACGGTGATCTGGGCAGTCGTCTGCGTGGCCACCTTCCTCTTCGCCCGGCGTTATGCGGCACTCGACTACCGGACATTCGTCCGGGCTCTGCTGGGGCCCGCCTCGATTGTGTTCGAAGTGGCCTACCTGCTGTTTGTTGTCTTGATACTGGCGGTCTTCGGCGCGGCGGCCGGTGCGATCGGCAAGGCGACTCTGGGTGCGCCCGAGATTTTCGGGACACTGGCCCTGATGGGCGCTATCGCATTCGTCGTCGCTTTCGGTAACACGTCAGTGGAACGCCTGTTCAAGTATGTCTCGTTCCTGTTGTATGGCGTGTACGTGCTGTTCGTGATCCTGTCGTTCACGCATTTCGGCGACAGGATTGTGGCCGGGTTTGGAATATCGGTGCCCATGGAGGGTTGGGCGATGGGGGGCCTGACTTACGCCAGCTACAACATTGTTGGCGCGGTCGTGATATTGCCCGTCCTGCGCCATCTGACGAGCGATCGGGACGCGGTCGTCGCGGGGTTGATTGCCGCACCCCTGGCAATGCTTCCGGCGTTGATGTTCTTCTGCTGCATGGTCGCCTACTACCCGGGTATAGCAAACGAGACTCTACCGTCCGACTTCCTGTTGCAGCGCCTGAACCTGCCGCTGTTCCATCTCGCGTTTCAGTTGATGATATTCGCGGCTCTCCTGGAGAGCGGCACGGGCGCAGTGCATGCGATCAACGAACGCATCAGCAACACTCTGCGCAATCATCAACGGCCATCCCTGACACGTCCGGCGCGTCTGACCATAGCGCTCGTGATACTCGCCGGCTGCATGTTGCTGGCGCAGCGGTTTGGGCTGGTCACTCTGATCGCCAGGGGTTATCGCGCCCTGGCGATCATTTTCCTGCTCGTCTATGTACTGCCATTACTCACCGTCGGCGTCGCCCGGCTGTTGCGCGGTCGCACGGTCAAACTCGCGCACTGACGAAGTTGCCGGCAGGTGTTACGCCCTGCAGATCGCTGGCCAGCGTGGTCAGGAAGTTGTTCATCGTGGTCTGCGATGAATCGGTGCTGCCTCCCAGTGCCGAGACCAGATTGTTGAAGCTCGTCTGCAAATCCGAAGTCGCGGACGTGTCGCTCGTGTCGGACGATGCGAGCTGCTGCACAGCTGCCTGCAGATCACCGCCGTGATGATGATGGTGCCACCCGGTCGCCGTGGACGCCTGGCTGGTCGAACTGCCTGAGACCGCTTGGGTGCTGGAGCTGCTGCTGGCGTCAGATGTGGCGGCGCCACTCGCCGCATTCGTGCTCTGAGCCTGCAGGCTCGCCATCAAGCTCTGCATGAACTGCTGCATCGCGGCAGCTACGTCCTGGCTGTTGCTGTTGGTGCTGCTGCTTCCGGTAACACCAATCTGCGAAAGTGCGTCCATTACGGAGCCCGTCAACCCACCGCCCGGCGGCGGCGGTTGCGACACATCGGAGCTGGTGCTCGTCGCGTCCGGTAGAGCACTGCTGGTGCTGTTGGTCGAATCCAGTTGGGCCAGCCAACTGTTCATATTGGAAATGCTGCTGATCGTCATGTCACTCACTCCGTGGGTCGACTGGAAAGTCAATCCAACATAGACCACCCCAGGGCGCTCATTTGTGACCCAGCCAACAGAACACGGCCCGCCGCTCGTGAGCAATTGTGTCCAACTTTTATAGCGGCAAACGCTTGCCGGCCGCGCTTTCGGCCCGCTTTCAAACACGCACTGCAGGCGGCAAACCGCTGCCGCTTGCGACGCCCCAAACAAAAAGGCCGCGACTCACGCCGCGGCCTTTGATTCTCGGAACGCCGACAGGTCGTTAGCGGTTGTCGCGAACCTTCGCGAGCAATCGCAGCACTTCCATGTACAGCCACACCAGCGTGACCAGCAGGCCGAACGCCGAGTACCACTCCATGTAACGCGGCGCACCCTGACGTGCACCCGACTCGATCAAGTCAAAGTCGAGCACCAGGTTCAGAGCAGCCACAGCGCAGATCGCGAGCGACACGATGATGCTCAGCGGGCTGGAGGAAGCCAGGAAAGGCACGCTGATGTGGAACAGGCCCAGCACCATGCTGACCAGATACAGCAACGCAATGGCGCCAGTGGCACCGATGACGATCGTCCGGAACCGCTGCGTCGCCTGGATGATGCGCATCGAGTACGCGAGCAACAACACGGCGAGGACGCCGAAGGTCAGGCCGACCGCCTGAATTGCGATACCCGGATACTTACGCTCCAGGATCGCGGAGATCCCGCCAAGCACCAGACCCTCGAGCGCCGCGTACGGAATCGCGAGGTACGTAGCCGTCGTCGGCTTGAAGCTGATGATGAGCGCCGTGATGAGCCCGCCGACCAGACCGATCAGGGTTGTCGGTCCAACCACGGACGCATCGCCCGTCTCAGCAAACTGCGACCAGGGATAAAACGCAGTTGCCATCAGAACCACGAGCAGCAGGAACGACTTATTGATCGCTCCCTGCAGGGTCATCCGATCGCCAGCGGCCATCGGCCGCGGCAGTCCCGAGAACGTCTTATCGTTCAGTCCTGGGTTACCGGATCGCACGGGAAGGGGCATCGACATCTCCTCAATTGAAAGGCGGCTAATTGTAGTCCACCGCAGGAGGACGTGTGGTTTCCCGCCCTGGTTTCAAGGCCTGGATTATGTCTAAACGGCCGCCGGGGGCCCGGTTGCCACATTCTGGGGCAGCGGCTTGACCGAAATCAGCCGGATGGCCACCGCCAGCGCCAATACGAGCAGCACCATCGTGAACAGCGCGACGCCAGGCCATTTCGCCCTGCTCCACGCTACACCGCCGGCCGACCCTAGAACGCTGGATCCCACGTACATGAAGAACGAATAGAAAGCAGCAGCCTGAGCAGGCGCAGCGTGCCCACGGCGGCCCACCCAGCTCGACGCTACCGAGTGCGCTCCGAAATAGCCCGCGGTGGCTACGCCGATTCCGCTGATGATCATGATCAGAGGGCTGGCTGCCGTCATTGCAACACCGATGAGGAAGACGAGGATGGGTATCCAGAAAACCCGTCGTCGTCCCAATCGGCCGGCGAGCCGTCCAAACCAGGTCGAGACAAACGAACCCACGATGTAGAACAGGAAGATGGCGCCGACCGCGGATTGGCTCATCGAGTACGGCGGCGCGAGCAGGCGGAAGCTCACGTAGTTGTAGATCGTGATGAAGGCGCCCATCAGCAGGAAGCCTTCAGAGTAGAGCCAGGGTAAGCCGGCGTCGCGCCTCAGAATATGCAGGCTGGCGAGGAAGGACGCCAGGTCGTGTCTGCGCGAGACAAATGATCGGGACACCGGTGCGGCCCATCGAAACACAAATGCGCCGATCAGGCAGATGACTCCAATGGATCCGACGGCCATGCGCCAGCCCAGCCAATCGGCAATGACGCTCGAGCCTATGCGGCCCAGCATGCCGCCGATTGCAGCACCGGCGATGTAGAGCCCCATTGTTCCGCCAATGGTGCTCGCATCAACCTCCTCGGCGAGATACGTCATTGCGATTGCGGGAATGCCTGAGAGGGCGATGCCGGTGAGGAAACGCGTGAACAGCAGAGCGTGCCATCCCGGCAACGCCGCGGACACGATGGTCAGAATCGATGCAGCGAAGAGCGAGGTAACCATCATTTCGCGCCGCCCGACCCGGTCGGAGACCACGCTGGCAATGAGCAACATCAACGCCATCGCCCCGGTGGCAAGCGAAACCACGAGACTGGACTCCGCCGCGCTCACATGAAAATCGCGAGCGAACACCGGCAACAGGGACTGCACGCTGTACAGCAGCGCGAATGTCGAAAGACCTGCGATTACCAGTGCCAGTGCGAGCCGGCGATACGCCGGAGTGCCCGCGGAAATGCGAGTTGAAGCTGAATCGGTAGCCATCGTGCGGCCGACGAGCATGCCCGGAAATCAGCGGCCTGCCAAATCAAGCTATGCAGGCCGCCGCAATTACATGCTGTCAGCCGACGGCAGCCGGGTGAAGGGTCACATTCTTAGCATCGCGCTGCGCCTTGATGGACAGCTCGGCAGCGAGCAGACACTGCGTCTGGTCCTGCGCGACATGAGTCCGATTCACAACGTCCGCAACGAACTGGGGCCCAAACGGTAACGTGAGGTTACTGCAATCGATGTACCGGGCTTCCTTCTGATCAACAATGAACAGATTGTTACCCTGCTTCGCCACCGCAACATTCGTGTACTTGCGCAGCTCGATATACCCCTGCGTACCCAGAACAAACAATCGCCCGTCACCCCAGGTACCGAGCCCATCCGGCGTGAACCAATCCAACCGCACGTAACCCATCCCGCGGTTACCGCGCAACATCATGTCGCCGAAGTCCTGAAAACGCGGCCGGTCATGATGTGCCACATTCGCAATCTGCGACGCCACCACCTCCGCCTGCGTCGATCCCGTGTAGTACAAAAACTGATCCACCTGGTGTGACCCGATGTCGCACAGAATCCCGCCGTACAGATCGGGATCCCAGAACCACTCCGGCCGACCGCTGCCGCCACCCGCATCACCGTGCCCCTGGTGAATCTGGTGAGGCGCAATGTTGATCGTCTGAATGACCTGCCCGATGGCCCCCGCCTGAATCAACTCGCCGGCTTTGACCGCAGCCCTGACCTCCAGCCGCTCGCTGTACATGATCGCGTAGATACGCTTCGTGCGTGCGATCGTCTTACGGACCTCAGCCAGTTGCTCGAGAGTAGTGATACCGGGCTTATCAGCGAGGAAATCCTTGCCATGCTCCATCACGCGCACACCCAGAGGCGCGCGGTGGCTCGCAATGGCCGAGCTCAAAACCAACTGAATGGACGAGTCATTCAGAATCTCGTCCTCACTCTTGACCATTTTCACATCGGGATAGCGCTTGGTGAACGCCGCCAGCTTGTCGGGCTCTTCGCCAAAGGCAGCCACCAACTGGCCGCCCCCGCGCTGAATGGCTCCGACCATGCCATAGATGTGGTCGTGGCTCATGCCGCACACCGCGAAGCGGATGGAGTGTTCGGGTTTGATCTCCGGCTGACGCGGAAGCGTCTCTGCCACAACAGCCTGCGGCAACAGTGTCGTCACTCCGAGTGTCTGTAGAATCTCGCGTCGGTCCATCTATTTCCCCTTTGCCGAATTCCCGAGGGAACGCCAACCGCATCTCCCCCCGTTTGACAAAACACACGCCGCGGAGAGATAGTCTTGGTAGCGCTACCGCCGACGGATATCATACATGCGGAGCGTCGATCGAGGGGGAAACATGATGTTTCGATCCGCGCAGGTCTCTTTTTGCCTTGTGTTCCTGTCCGTCCTCTGGAGCAATCCAGGCACCGCTCAGGTCATCGCCCAATACGGCTTTGAAGACTCGACCCCTCAGGGTTGGGTGTCCTTCAACAACGCCACTACACCCGTCAACTCAACGGCGGCGGCCCACACCGGGACGCAAAGCCTTCTGACTACAACCAACAGCTCCGGTGGCAGCAGCGGACCGAGCATCACGCTCACCAACCTCGTCCCCGGCGCCACCTATACGATCACCGGGTTCGTACAACTCATCAGTGGTGAAGCGGCGACGAACGCCAACTTCACCGTGATGCGCAGCGACCCCGGATGTTCCGGGGGCACCTGTTTCGATACCGTCGGGGCCTTTCAAGTCCCCGTGTCCGACTCCGGGTGGGCGCAGATTGGTGGAACCTACACCGTCAGCACGACCGCAACGTCGATGGTGTTGTATGCCCAATTGGTCGGGCCCACTTCGGCGCAATCCTTTTACCTCGACGACGTCGTCATCACCCAGATTGCCGGCCCTCCGGGCGGCCCGCAGGACAACTCCGGTATTGCCGCCAATTTCGAGGACGGAGCGCTGGACGGCTGGAGCTCCCGCGCCGGGTCGGTGTTAGGCAACACGACGGCAGATGCTCATGGGGGCACGCACAGCCTCCTGACGACCAACCGGGTCGCGGCCTTCGATGGTCCGCAGATCAGCGTCAGCAACAAGATGTACAACGGTTCGCAGTACTCAGTCAGCGTGTGGGTGAAACTGGGACCTTCAGCGACACAGAACGACACAGTGAGAGTAAGTCTGCAGACCACGCTTGCAGGCACAACCACCTTCCACACCGTCGTGAACAACACGCCGGTACCACTCGGTTCCTGGGTGCAGTTGACCATCCCACAGTACTCGATGGCGTTCGCCTACGACCCCGGCCAGGCCTTCCTGTACGTGGAAACCAACAGCGGCACCCAGGACTTTTACATCGACGACTTCCAACTGACCTTCATCCCGCCGGTACAGATCCAGACGGACATTCCGTCCATCTACCAGACGCTGGCCGCATTCTTCCCGGTCGGTGCGGAAGTGGACTCCACCGACCTGAACGGACCGCACGCGCAGTTGCTCACCAAGCACTTCAACAGCCTGGTGTCCGGCAATGACATGAAGTGGGACGCGATCGAGCCGCAGGAAGGTAACTTCACCTTCACCACGGCCGACGCCCAGGTTGCCTTCGCACAGAAAAACTCAATGTTGGTCCGCGGGCACAATCTGGTCTGGGCTAACGGCTCGCAGACACCGGCGTGGGTGTTCAAGGAGGCGGATGGTGTGACCCCGTTGTCGGCATCCAAGCCGGCAGACGTTGCGTTACTCACTCAACGGATCCAGAACCACATCAAGAACGAAGTCCAGCACTTCGGTAATGCGGTGTACGTATGGGACGTCGTGAATGAGCCACTGGATCCCAGCCAGTCCGACTGCCTCTCACACGGACCGTTCTACCAGGTGCTCGGAGCGAAGTATCTGCAGGTCGCGCTGCAGGCCGCCAGGCTGTACGCGCCGCCGGGAACCCAATTGTTCATCAACGACTTCAGCACCACGGACAATAACCGGCTGGCCTGCCTCATCCGCGTTGTCGCGGAGCTGCGCCTGAAGAAGATCCCGCTCGACGGTGTTGGGCACGAGATGCACAACCACATCGACAATCCGTCACCCCTGTCGATGTTTGTTGCGATCGAAGCGCTCGGAACCCTCTTCCCGCATCTGCATCAGCAGGTCACAGAGCTGGATCTGAGCATCTACAAGGGCAGCGACAACACTTCCAACTACGGCGCCAACGGCGGTACGGTGCCGCAGACACTCATCACCCAACAGGGCTACCTGTACAGAGACTACTTCAAAGTCTTCCGCGCTCTGAAGGGCAAGCTCGATGCCGTCACCTTCTGGGGGATGGGTGACGACAACACCTGGCTGGACAGCTTCCCCATCAACCGCCTGGACCTGCCGCTTCCCTTCGACACCCGGTTGCAGGCCAAGCCGGCTTACTGGGGGATCGTAGATCCCTCCAAGCTGCCGCCGAGGAATTAACGGCGCCCGCCGACCTCGTCCAGATGATCCAACAGGTCGGCGGGATCTTCGTACACGCGATAGGCACCGGCCCGCTCCAGCTCATCGAGGCCGTAGCCGCCGGACAGCAATCCGACACCCAATGCCTGGCAACGGCGCGCCGCCAGCATGTCCCAGATGCTGTCACCCACGACGATGGAGCTGGTGATCGGGACGTTCAGTTTCTCGGCCGCGGCCACGAACAGGTCCGGATCCGGCTTGGCGTATTTGACGTCATCGCGCGTGATGACCGCATTCACCGCCGGGTCGACCCCCAGCGCCTGAAGATTCTGCCCGGCCGTGGACATGCGTCCGCTGGTGGCGATCGCCCAGGGAATCTGTGCTTCCGTCAAAGCATCCAACAACGCCCGCGCACCCGGTAACGGCCGGATTTCCCCCCTGAACCGCTGATAAGCCTCGGCATGCCGGCGCTGCAGCCGCTCGACGCGGTCCGGGGTGATATCCAGCTTGGTCTCGCGCAGCAGTTGATTCATGAAAAGACCGCCGCTCATGCCGATCTTGCGGTGAATTCGCCAGACCGACAGCTCGATGCCCTCGGACGTCAACGCCTCCTGCCACGCCAGCACGTGCTCGTAAACGCTGTCGACGAGGGTACCGTCCAGGTCGAAAAGAAATGAGGGCCGGATCGTCATGGGAGTCTCCTAGTCGGACAGTGGCCAGGTCGGACAATGGGCTATTCTTGTATCCGGCGTCGTCCGCCGCAATGGCTCAAAAGGATCATCGTCTCCAATGAAAGTGCTCGTCGAAGTCGTCGGCTGGGTAGGCGCGATCATGATGCTGAGCGCGTATGTGCTGCTGACGCTGGGGCGTCTGAAATCGCAGTCGCCGGTCTATCACTGGCTGAACATCGTTTCCGGCGCCGGCCTCATCGTCAACAGCGGCTGGAACGGCGCCTATCCGTCAGTGTGCATCAACGTCGTGTGGCTGATCATTGGCCTGTACGGCGTCTTCGCCCGCCATTCACATGAGAGTGCCGTAGCCAAATGAGACGCTTATTTGTCCTTTTTCTATGCATTGCTGCACAGGCGAACGCGGATCCCGTCGATTGGGTCAACACCTACATCGGAACCGGCGGCGGATCGGACATCGGCCCGGACTACGGGGGCACGATGCCGCTGGTCACGACACCCTTCGGAATGACCAACTGGACACCGCAGACGCGCCAGAACCGGATCAGTGTCAGCTCCTACGCATACGAAGACAACACCATATCCGGCTTCATCGGGACACATCAGCCGGCAGTCTGGATGGGCGACTACGGTTACGTCACCCTCATGCCGCAGTTCGGCCATCTCCAGACGACGGTTGCATATCGGCAGATGCCGTTCTCGCATGCCGATGAGGTCACAACGCCCTACTACTACTCTGTGAAAATGGGCGCCGACCCCGCGCGCAAGATTTTTGCAGAGATGACGGCTACGGATCATTGCGCGCACATGCGCTTCACCTATCCCGCTGCCGAAACCGCCAGTGTTGTATTGCAGGCCACGAGAGCAGGAACCGTTGGGTATGTGAAAGTCGACCCGGCCCGGAAGGAAATCGTGGGGTACAACCCCGATCGCATGGATACCTACCTGAGCAACGTCGAGCTCCCCAACTTCAAGGGCTACTTCGTGGCCCGCTTCCGGCAGCCCTTCGTACAGCAGGGTGTCTACCGCGGTGTACTGCCCGTCGATGGCCAGACTGAAGTCACTGGCGAAGAAGTCGGTGGCTTTGCCAATTTCAACTCCAAGGTCGTGGAAGTGCAGATCGGCACTTCGTTCATCAGCATCGAGCAGGCCCGGGCCAACCTCGACAAAGAGCTGCCGCAGTGGCAATTCGAGGCGACCAAAGCCGCCCTGAAAGCGAAGTGGAACGAGAAGCTGGGCATCGCCTCCATCGAGGGTGCCACTGACGACGAACGACACATCTTCTACACCGGCCTGTATCACGCCCTCCTGTATCCCAAGTTGTTTTCGGAGTACGGTCGCTACTACAGTGCGTTCGACGACCAGATCCACAACGGCGAGTCCTATACCGCCTATTCGATCTGGGACACCTTTCGAGCTGAAAACAGCCTGTTGACGCTGTTCGCCCCGGAGCGGATCGACGGAATGATCACCGCGCTGCTGCAGAACTACCAGGAAGGCGGCTGGCTGCCGAAATGGCCCAACCCCTCCTACACCAACATCATGATCGGCACGCATGCGGACTCGCTGATAGCGGAGGCTATCGCCAAGGGCTTCAAGGGCTTCGACTATTCACTCGCCTATGAGGCGGTGTACAAGGACGCCAATACCCCACCGGACGGCGACACCACGCGCCGGTGGTTGGACCGCGAGCCCGGAGTGCCGTATGAAGCCCGTGCCGGCCTGACTTACGCGCGCAAGCTCGGCTACATCCCAGCCGACAAGGTGTCAGAGTCGGCTTCGAGCACCCTCGAGGAAACCTACGATGATTACGCTGTCGCGCAAGTGGCCCATGCCCTGAACAAGAACCGCGACTACCAGGACCTCATCCAGCGCTCGCGCAACTACAAAAACCTTTTCAACCCGAAGCGCGGCTTCATGCAGGCGCGCAACTCAGACGGCAGTTGGGCCAATCCCGCTGACGGCTGGACGGAAGGCGACGAGTGGGTGTACCTGTTCGCACCGCTTCACGACATACCGGGCGTCATCAAACTCCTCGGTGGCCCGAAAACCTTCAATGCAAAACTCGATGAGCATTTTGCCGGCCACCACAACCATCACGACAATGAGCCCAGCCACCACTACGGCTACCTGTATGACTTCGGCGGCCAGCCCTGGAAGACACAGGCCACGGTGCGTCAGATCGCACGCGACGCCTACTCCAATACGTCCACAGGCGTGTTGGGGAATGAAGATTGCGGGCAAATGTCCGCCTGGTACATTTTCACCGCAATGGGGTTCTATCCAGTCAACCCGGCCTCGGCCCAGTACATGATCGGTAGCCCGCTCTTTACCCGCACCACCTTGAACCTGCCGAACGGCGAGCGGTTTGAGATTTCGGCTGCCGGCAACTCGGCTGAGCACCCGTATATCCAATCCGCGCGCCTGAACGGCAAGGCGCTCACGGCGCCCGTCATCAGCTATCAGCAGATCCAGGCGGGCGGCAAGCTCGAGTTTGTCATGGGACCCCGGCCGTCGAGGTGGGCGTCCGACTGGATGCCCTGATGGCGGATGAGCTGACATCCAAACATGTCGTCTATGCAGCCCTGGCGGCCAATGTACTGATTGCCGTTACCAAGGCCGCCGCCGCGTTCTGGACGGGCAGCTCTGCAATGATGAGTGAGGCGCTGCACTCACTCGTCGACTCGCTGAACGAAGTACTGCTGCTATATGGGCAGCATCGTGCCTCGCGGCCACCTGATGCGCAGCACCCGTTCGGACACGGCCGCGAGCTCTATTTCTGGAGCTTCATTGTCGCCCTGCTGATATTCGCCGTCGGCTCCGGCGTGTCCCTCTACCAGGGCGTCGAGCAGTTGATCGATCCGCATCCGCTGGAAAGCCCCTGGATCAACTATGTCGTGCTCGCATTTGCACTGGTATTTGAGGGGATCTCCTGGGGCATCTCCCTGAAGCAGTTTCACCGCCACCGCGGCCGGTTGACTTTCTATGAAGCCTTCCGGCGCAGCAAAGATCCGCCCTCTTTCATGGTATTGTTTGAGGACAGCGCGGCGTTGCTGGGCATCTTCATCGCCGCCGCCGGGACCTTCGCGGCGACGCACCTGCAGAAGCCCGAGTTCGACGGCGTGGCCTCGTTGCTCATCGGCCTGGTGTTGGGTGGCGTTGCAATGTTGCTGGCACGCGAGAGCAAAAGTCTCCTCATCGGCGAAAGCGCCAGCAGCGAGCTGACGCACTCCGTCAAGGAGATCGCAGCGAAAAACCCTGCGGTGCTGCGGGTCAACGGGATGTTGACGGCGCAACTGGCACCCGACCAGATCGTCGTCGCCCTGAGCCTGGAATTCAAGGACGACCTGCGCGTACCCGAGCTCGAAGAGCGGGTGATTGAGATCGAAACCAGTATCCGCCGGCAGCATGGTGAAGTCACGGCGCTGTTCATAAAGCCCCAGACGCCGAAAGTATTCTCGGAAACGCTCCGCGAACGCTTCGGAAACGAAGGAGACGGTTGATGAGCCGCACGGACATCCTGATTGTCGGCGCCGGTCCCACCGGCCTCGTTTTGGGAAACTGGCTCGCCCGACTGGGCATCCGGGTGAGAATCATCGACAAGGCCGCCGAGCCCGGCACAACCTCCCGGGCACTCGCGGTTCACGCGCGAACACTGGAGCTGTACCGCCAGCTCGATCTGACACACGCGGTTGTCACGGATGGCCACCGGGTGCCGGCCGTCAATTTATGGGTCAAGGGCAAACCCGAAGCCCGGGTGGCCTTCGGCGACTTCGCCAGCGACCTGACACCCTACCCTTTCATTGAGATGTTTCCGCAGGACGAGCACGAAAGGCTGCTCATCCAGCGCCTGAAATCATTCGGCATCAGCGTCGAACGGCCGGTTGAGCTGGTTGGGTTCACGGACGCAGGCGACCGTGTGATCGCACAACTGCGCGGGCCCAGGGGAGACGAAACGGTGGAGGCCGCTTATATCGCCGGATGCGATGGCGCGCGATCCGCTGTCCGCAAGGCCACCGGCACAGGATTTCCGGGCGGCACCTACAACCAGGTTTTCTATGTTGCCGACACCAGAGCATCGGGACCGTCCGTGAATGGCGAGGTCAACATTGACCTGGACGAAGCTGACTTTCTCGCGGTCTTCCCGCTGCAGGGACAGGGCCGCGTGCGACTCATCGGTACCGTACGCGATGAACGCGCCAAGCACGCCGACACCCTCACCTTCGCGGATGTCAGCGGCCGCGCAATCGAGCACCTGAAAATCCAGGTCGAGCAGGTGAATTGGTTTTCCACCTACCACGTGCACCATCGAGTTACCGACCACTTCAGGAAGGACCGCGCGTTGTTGCTCGGCGATGCCGCACACATCCATAGCCCTGCCGGTGGGCAAGGCATGAATACCGGTATCGGCGATGCCATCAATCTCGCGTGGAAGCTGGCGGCAGTGTTGAAGCAGGGCGCGCCGGAAGAACTGCTGGATAGCTACGAGGCCGAGCGAATTGCCTTCGCCCGCAAGCTCGTCAAAACCACCGACCAGATTTTTACTGTGGCCACGGCGGAAGGACGCATTGCGGATTTGATCCGCACGCGGCTTGCACCCCTGCTGATCCCAACGGTCACCCGGGTCGGTGCGGCACGCGAATGGCTATTCCGCACAGTCTCCCAGCTCATGATCAACTATCGCGACAGCGAGTTGAGCACCGGCCGGGCGGGTGAAGTGCATGGGGGCGATCGCCTGCCCTGGGTCAAATCGGCCGACAACTATGACTCGCTGTCAGTCCCCGTGTGGCAGGTCCATGTGTATGGCAAAGCCAGTCCGGAGCTCACCGCCTGGTGCGTGAGCCGTAACGTGCCCCTCCACGTGTTTGATTGGACCGAAGCCCACGCCGCCGTGGGCTTCGCCCGTAATGCCCTCTACCTCATCCGGCCGGATACCTACGTCGCGCTCGCCGAAAGCTCAGGTGCTCCGGAGGCGATCGAGGTGTATTTCAAGGACCGCGGTTGGGACGACTTCATGCAAACAAGGGACTCTTGCGAGGATTCGGAAACAGACCACTGAGCAAGGCCGCCAGCGGAAAGAGCACACACCCCGCGATTCCAACGCCCCACGCGCCAATATCCAGCGTCCGCAATCCGAAGACCGCCACGAGCGTCACGCCCATGACGAAAGCGAGGCGGACGATGTTCATCCCAAACAGCGAATGCGAGATCTCGTGACGCAGAGCGAACGCGCAGAGCACATTCACCACCGCACTGCTCAGTAGAACTGCGAACACGGCTCCTGTTGCACCGTAGGCTGGGATCAGGGTGTAGTTCAACAGCACGATCAGGGCTGTGCCGACGGCCAGCGCAGCCAGATAGGTGTTCTGCTTCTTCACCGCGTAGAGCAAGCGGTATAGAACCACTTCGACCCCCTTGAAAACGGCCAGCACGGCGAACAGCGGCAGCAGGTGCCCCGCCGGCTGGAATTCATTACCCAACAGGCGAGTCAATACGAGCGGTGCCAGACAGTACAGACCGACTGCCAGCCAGCCGCTTGCAAACAACACGCTGCGGAAGAAATCCCGCGACAGGGGCGCGAACTCCTGAGGCCCGTGAGCGGCGCTGCGGCTCAAGACCGGATACGCCGCTGTTCCCAGTAACACGAGCGGCATGAGGCCTACTTCGACGATCTTGATGTCCGTGGCATACCAGCCGCCATTGGCCTTGCCCAACAGAAACACAATCAAGAGAAGGTCGACGCGCATGTAGAACTGCCCGAGCGCCTCGCACACAGTAAATGGCGCAGCGCCGCGCACTGTCTCCATCACCTCTCGCCAGCGCGCGCGCAAACCAAAGTGGGCGCCATGCATAGCGGCGTTGCGCAGCGAGAGCACCACGAGCACCAGCCCCGCAATCGGGAATCCGGCGAGGATGACCGAGAGTGGAATCGATTTGTACAGACACATCGCCAGCGCGAACAACGTGCCGCCCAGCCTGCAGGAAAGCTCCGTGAACGCAGGGCCGACCATCGCCTGAGCCGCGGACGCAGGAACGTACAGCGTGCGGGACAATCCCCATCCAACGAGGAACACGGTCAACTCGAGAATCACAACCGGGCTCGCACGCGACCTGCCGGCAACGAGCATCACCGCACCCATTACAACCAAGCCGATTGAAAGTTGAATGAACTGAGTGACCAGCAGGCTATGCCAGCAGTCGGATTTTTCCTGCGGCGATTTCAGGCAGGCCAACTGTCTGACACCGTATTGTTCGATGCCCGACGTGGCCAGAATCGCGATGAACGCCCCCAACGCGAAGGCGTACGAATACTCGCCCGTGCCCATGGGCCCATAACGTCGGGAAATCACGGTGAACAGCACCAGACCCGACAGGTCCGCGGCAATCCTGCATACGGACAACCAGACAGTATTTTTGATGACTACCATGGAAGAATCTCACGAAAAAAGGCGTGCGGCGGCGGTCGTGGATTCGCCGGATGTGCCGAAGCGCGTCTTCGTGAGAAGTCAGGTTGGGAGCGGCGCTGAAGCGCAGGACGCTCCAGAGCTCAGCAATGCTTTGCAGCCTGTATTGGCAATCAGGGATCGGCCAGGAAGCGTGTACGCAGTCTTTACGGCGGCCCCGACAACACGTCTGACATACCCGTGCTTGCGCTTGCGCCAGGCAGAGTGATCAAACAGTTGAAATGGGGCCCGCGTCATGACTACCCCAGACTAATTTATGTCGCGTCGCGTGACCAGAGGCGCCACGCAACGCGTGCTGTAGGCACGCTCCTACGTAGACTTTCCGCGAGCTTTCATCATCAACGCGTGAACGGCTGCGATGCGCGCTCACGCCGCCAATTGCTGGGTGTTGAGCCCATCGTGCGGCGAAACTGCCGGCTGAAGTGTGCTTGATCCGCGAAGCCGCAGTTCATGGCAATTTCGCTGAGCGGCGCATCACTTCCCAACATCTGCTCCACGGCCATCGTGATTCTGCGCTTCATCAGATACGCATGCGGTGAAGCTCCGAATGTCCGTTTGAATGCGGCGCTGAAATACGATGGGCTGCTGCGAGCCAACGCACTGAGGTCGGACACGCGTATGCATTCGGTCAGGTGCGCGTCGATGAACGTGCGCACGCGGTTGATCTGCCAGCGCGCGAGCATCCCGTTTTGATTTTCGGAAGCCCGAGTGCCACGGCCCAGATGCGAATCCAGAAGTAACGAGGCCTCGGCGACGATGCGCTTGGTTACTTCGTAGTGCGTATCCGCGTTGTCCCTGGCGGTCTCGAGCATTTCAGCGAGGCGCGCGACCAGCAGCGCCGAGCCCGCAGGCAAGGCTCCAGGCGACGAAGTCTGATTCTCGAGTAGCATTTGAGTTACACCGATTGGCGAGTGGAACGATCCCCTGAGAGGGAAATTACGTTAACTCGACCGGTGTGCCTATTAACGTGACGGGGACGTCACGAGTGATCCTTTAGAGTTATCGGGCGGCAACCCTGACCAGATCATCGAGCTCCGCGGGCTTGGCCAGATAGCGGTCGATGCCAACCTCATCCGATCGCTCCCTGAACTCCGGGGTATCGAACGCGCTCAGCGCACACAGGGTAATTGCCTTGCCCCAGCGGCGGCGGCGAATCCGCATGGCGGTCTCGAACCCATCCATCTGGGGCATTGCGAGGTCGAGGAAGATGACCTCAGGGTGTAGAAGCTCGGCCAGCTCGAGGGCCCGCTGGCCCGTGTGGGCCACGTGGACCTCGTGTCCGCAGGACTGTAACAGCGACGCCAGCGCCCAAGCGGCATCATCGCTGTCATCGACGATCAGCACTCTGTTCTGTCTGGGCGATCGCGGCGGCTGAGGCTCGTAACGCATACCTCATCCCCGAAGCACATTTCGTGCCGCCGCTCAGTAACGCCAACTCGTCACATCGGCGCCCGCAGGCGCCGTGGCTTTGATGCGCTCCAGAATCACCGGAAGGTACTGGTAGTTGTAATGCAGGCGTGAGTAGGCATTCGGCGTGTTCGGATCCCCATTCCAGCAATGCTCGGCACGATCGCCGTAGGCCACTGCACCTTTGTATTCCGGTCGTAACGCTTCGAGCCGCTCCTGCGCAAAATACACAGAGTCGGTCAGATAGTAGTTGTCCCCGTTGCCCACGTAGATGTGGATCTTGCCCGCGAGCTTCGGGCCCAGAGCGGCCCAGTCACGCTCGATGATGTGCGAAAGATCGTAGTGTTCGCGCCAGTACGCAGCGACAGACTTGTCGATCACGCCCGTCACCTTGTCAAAAATGGGTTTGGGATACCCGTCGGCGCCGGCCGGACTGAATACGGCCTGCCAGATGTCGTACTGGCCACCGGACCGACTTTGGTCTCCCTGCGCCAACTCCATGTAGTTCATGTCACGCTGAGTGGCGAACACTTCACCCAGATAGTTGCGGAACCCAGGGCGCTCTACACTGGAAGCCTCGCCTTTCAACGTGTAGGCGTTGGCATCCTCGTAGAGGTTGATCACCGTGTACGCCCGGAAATCGATCGGATCCGGACACGCTGCGAATGCGCCGTTGTACATGTCGGGATAAAAGACCTGAGTCGCGAGCGCCTCCCAGCCTCCCGTGGAACCACCGTAGGTGAATCGAGCCCAACCGGCGCCGATACCCCGAAAGCGCTTTTCGATCTCCGGGATCAACTCTTGGTTGATGGCATCGCCGTACGGCCCGAGATTCGCCGAATTGACGGCATAACTGTCATCGAAGTACGGCGTGGCATGCTCGATTTCAATCACCAGGAAGCGCGGGAAATCGGCCGAGATCCACTTCTGGTAGAACGCATACGCTTCCTGCTGCTGAATCTGGTTGTATCCGGCCAGATGGAAACGCTTGGAATAGTCCGGCTTCAGGTTGGGATCCGGCGGCGTGGTGCGAAATCCCGAGATGTCATCCGGATAGTGCCCGTGGAACACCATGAGCGGGTAATGCGCTTCAGGATGTTGGTCGAAGTCCTTCGGCAGCAGTACATGCGCCCCGATAAACACATCCCGACCCCAGAAGCGGGACAGCAGCTCGCTGCGGATGCGGATGTGACGGATGAACTCGGAGTCTTTCTTAGCCTCGATAGGCGGGATCTCCTGGTCGAGGGACAAAGCGGTCTGCCCCGTGCGGCCACGGGTGAGCGTCACCCGCAGGGGCTTCGAGTACAGATTGCCGGGCTTCTCAGCCCACTTCTGACCCTCGCCCTTGTCCGGGGGCAACAGCAGCTTGCGGCCGTCGGCCAGGTGATACGGTTCGTAGCGATTCAACACGGCCTGGACAAAATACTCACCGGGAGGCAGCTGCGACACCTTGCGCAGAGGCCAGCCGAACGCGTGATCATCCAACACGGCCGGCGTCCCGGGCGCGAGGTTGGTCACGGTGAGGCCGAACAGGTAGGGGCTGTCGAGCGGCTCGTTGGGCTCCACGTGGCTGCGCGGCTCGCGTGAGAAGTCACGACTGACCAGCAGGATCACGCGTCCACTGAGCGGTGCGTTGCTGCGCAGGCCCGGAAAGCTGACCGCGAACGAGGTCGGCTGTTGAGCGCAGCACACGCTGCTGAGTAGAAGAGCGAGCCACATCCCGAGTGCTTTCATGCTGACCCTCTACGGGGCAACCGGCAATCCCAACGCCTTGCTGGTCGCAACCCGCCATTCGTCGATCATTGTTGTGTAGTGCGGTTGGGAGAGGAACTGAGCAACAAACGACTGCCCGGTCTCATTGACCGCGGTCAGAGTGTATCGCACCGAGATATCCGTTCCACCATCGGCGGCCTCAGTGCACACGACATCGACGATGCCGATGTTCGAATCCTGCACCAGGCGCGCATAACTGACTCGCCCTTCGGCCGGGCGGTACTCGGTGACGATCCACGTAACGGTGCTGCCGCTGTGTGCAGTTGTTATGAATGCGGAGCCACGCTCCCTGGAGCCGCTCAGTATCTTGGGCTGCCAGCCCGGCGCCCAGGCGCGTTCGCCCTCGGCCGTGAACAATGGAAAGACCCGTTCGCGCGGCGCGTTCAGATGGAATGTTCCGACTTGGGTGGCCGCAGCCAGGAGTGCCGGGATGAGCATGTGAACCTCGGTTTTCTGTGGTACATTGGTACCAATGTACCACCAAGGAGATCCCTATGCCATCCCCCCAGCATCTGGTCGAGCGCGTCCAGACCGGCGTGCGCCTGGAAAAACGCCTGCTGAAGGTCCTGAAAGGCCTCGCGGAATACCTGGATCTATCGCTGGGCGATCTGCTGGAAGGGATTGCGCTGCATGCGCTGGAGAACGAGCCGCCCTTCAAGGCGTCGACGCTGGAGAAGATCGCCGACCTGAGGAAAATCTATGAGTTGGACCTCAAGGCCGAGGATAGTCACCAACTGCGTGAGAAGTAACCGGCTGCGGCGTGCGCAGATAGGCCGCTACCCGTTCCTCCACCTGCTCCGGGTCCACAGGCTTGGTGAAGTGAAAGTCGAAGCCGGCGGCTTTCGCCTTCTCCTTGTCGTCATCCTGACCCCATCCGGTGACCGCGAGCAGCAGTGTGCCGCGTCCCCAGGCCTGCTGGCGGATTCGGCGCGCCACCTCATAGCCGGTGATATCCGGCATGCCCACGTCCAGAACAAACACCTGGGGGTGCTCACGGACACCGAGATCCAGCGCCTGCTGGCCGTTGTAGGCAACAAATACATCGTGTCCCGCAAACTCCAACAGTATCTTCAGGCTGTCGGCGGCGTCCCGATTGTCGTCGGCGACGACAATCTTGCCGTGCAGCCCGTGAGTCACTGACACAACTTCAGCAACGCTCGGAGCCAGAGCCTCAGGCTCGACCACGACCGAGCGCGGCAACTGGATCGTGAACTCACTGCCCTTCCCCAACCCCGCACTCCTCGCCTGCACAGTACCGCCGTGCAGCGCGACCAGTCCCTTTACCAACGCGAGTCCGATTCCCAGGCCGCCCTCCGCCCGGTCAATCGCGGAATCGATCTGCGAGAACATCTCAAACAGCCCCTTGATGACCGAGGGCTCGATGCCGATACCGTTGTCGGTCACGCGAATCGACAGGCCCTGCTCGTCCTGGCAGGCCGTCAACGTGATGTGACCCTCGGCATCGGTGTATTTCGCCGCGTTGGTCAGCAGATTGGAGAGCGCCTGCGACAAGCGCAGGGGATCCACTTCCAACTCGAGCGGCTCAGGCGGCAGGTTCACCGTGAGGCTGTGGTTCTTTGCGTCGATCAAGGGACGAGCGGTTTCCACCGCTGAGCCCACCAACGTCAGCAGATCGACGGAGTCTCTGCGGAGCTCGAGTCGCCCGCGCGTGATGCGGGAGACGTCGAGAAGATCATCCAGCAGCAATGCCATTCTCTGGACCTGGCGGGCAATGACTTCACGTCCCCACAGCCGCTGTTGCTCATCGGCGGATGCAGACTCCATGAGTTTCACGGCATGCATCACAGGTGCGAGCGGATTGCGCAATTCATGCGCAAGCGTCGCCAAAAACTCATCCTTCTTCCGATCCGCCTCGCGCAACGCGGCCATGGTCATCTCGAGTCGCGCGTTGGCCCGGGCCAGCGCTGCTTCAGCAGTTTGTCGGATGCGGACCTCAGTCGTCAGGGCTGTGTTTGACTGCTCGAGGTCACGCGCGCGCGTCTGAACTTCATCCAACATGCTGTTGAACGCTTCAACCACGATACCGATTTCATCGTCCGTTGATGAATGAGCGCGCAACGAATAGTCACGCCTGGATGTGACCCGCCGAGCTACATCGGCCATGGAATCGAGCGGCTCGGTGATGACCTTCTGTAAGGCTGTCGAGAGCAGCAGCGCGACGAGCATGCTCAACAGCGTCACGAGACCGAAGATTCCGAGATACGCCAACGCGCGGGCGCCGATGTCATGATGGGCGCGAAGCAATATCGTTCCGAGCCGCTGCCCGTCCTCGACGATTGGCGCTGTCAGCTCGACATTACTTCCCGAAACCCGCGATGAACGCACCACAGCCTGCAACTGTAGGGGCGGAGCAGCCTCACCCGGGCGCACGAAGCTGGAGAACAACTTCCCATCCGCCGAGTACAACGCCACCACCAGCAGCGTAGACCTCCAGCGCACGGCATTTACGTTTCGGTCCGCGGCTGTCTTGTCGCCGGCAATCAACGCTGATGCAGTTGAAGTGGCGAGAATGCTCGACTGAGTGTCGAGATCGGACACCCAGGAATCGCGGTAAGCAATCAGATCATGCGTGAGCATGCCCGTTCCGGCCGCAAGAAGCGCAATCGCCGTGGTCATCACGACGATGCGCATCATCTTGCTGCGCACGGACCGGGCAGCACCCGATCGGCCAGGCCGAATCAGTTCACGTATATCCACCACGTGGCGCAGCATGCCCGATTATAGGCACCGGGAACATGCGCCGACACGTGTCGCTCTTTCAGGGCGATCCGGCCGCCTTCGGATAGGCGGGCAGCGCCGGCGGCGGTGGCGGCAAGCTGGCCGGATGCTTCTTCATCTCGGCCTGAATGTAGTCAATCGCCGCCTGCAACTGGACATCGCGGCCGGCCATCCAATCGCCGGGGGTATCGTCGACCGGGATGTCGGGATCCACGCCGTGATTCTCAATCGCCCATTGCGAATCAACACCATACGTGGCGTCTTCCGGAATCGTGATGTAGCCGCCGTCGAGCAGCAACCATTCGCCCCGGATGCCGCGGACACCGCCCCAACTGCGTGTTCCCATGAGCGGCCCCAGCCCGTACTTGCGGAAGTAGTACGGGAAGATATCCCCGTCCGAGGCGGAGAAATGATTCAGCAGGCAGATCTTGGGCCCCAGGATCAACTGGTTGGGGGTGGGAATGCTCGCACCCTCCCGGTTGGTATCCATGCCGATCAGCACGCGCCGCAGGCGCTCGAGGACGATCTGATCGATGAAACCGCCGCCGTTCCAGCGGTCGTCGATGATCAAGGCCTGCTTGTCCAGTTGCGCATAGAACTGCCGGATGAACTGTTCCATACCGAGGCCGCCCATATCGGACAGGTAGATATAGGCCACCTTGCCGCCGGAGGCCTTCTCGACCACTTCCCGGTTGTGATCGATCCACGCCTGCTCACGCAGCGACAGCTCGTTTTTCACCGGCTGCACGGTCACATCGCGACGCTTGCCGTTGGGAGCATCGGCTACGGTCAGTCGCAGAGTTGAATCCTGCTTGCCGACCAACAGACTGAAAGGATCGGTCGGTGCCTTCAACTCCTGGCCGTCGATTGCCAGCAGGAACTCGCCGGCCCGGACATCCACGCCGGACGCGGTCAACGGCGAGCGATATTTGTCGCGCGTGTTGTCTCCCGCGAAGACGGTCGCAAATTTATATCTGCCGGAGGCAGCATCCAGCGCGAAGTCGGCACCGAGGAAGGCCGTCGGTACGTGCTTTTCCTCCGGCATGTCCTCACCACCACCCACATAGGTGTGGGAGTTGCCGAGCTCGCCGATGATCTCACCGATGAGATAGTTGAGGTCACTGCGCGAGCCGACCAGGGGCAGCAACTTTGCGTAGGAGGCACGCACGGCCTGCCAGTCAACACCGTTCATCTTCGGGCTGAAGAACAGGTCACGCTCGAGGCGCCATGCCGAGTTGAACATCTCACCCCACTCCTGCGTGGGCTCGATGCGAATGCGCATATGCGACAGATCCAACTTCTTTTTCCCGTCATCGCCTTTGCCTTTATCGGCGACGGCATCCGCGATGAAGTAGTCCTTGTCGACCTTGTAGAGCACTTTCTTGCCGTCTGCGGACAGCATGTAGGTGCTCAGTCCTTCGACGATCTTGTCATCCTTGCGCTCCTTGAGGTCATAAATGTGGAGAACGGGCTTTTCCCCCGGCAGCGGCCCGTCAATCATCTGACTCGGCCCGGTCAGGTAGAAGACTTTCTCATCCCGCACGTCCAGGGTGGCAATGTCAGAAGGCGCGATGGGCATGGGGACTGCGCGGCTCATGAGGCCATCGAGGTCGACTTCCAGCGCCTTCACCGGTTGCGGCCTGGCCTCCTTGCCCTCCGGCTTTTTCTCTTCCCTGGCGCCGGCCCCTTCGTCGGATTGGGGCGCGAAAGCGGACGGTGCACCGCGCTTCAGGGGCGCAACATAGATGCCGGTCGTCTTCAAGGTGGCAATGTTGAATTCCGCGCGACTGAAGGTGGGGTTCTCGTGCCGCGTTGAAATAAAGAACAGGTATTTGCCGGCCTGATCGAACGCGGGCTGAAAGTCGTTTGCGCGCGGATCGCTGACCAGCGTGGCTTTGCGCGTATCCACGTTATACAGCCAGATTCCGGACTGGAAGTTGGCCGCGTTGACACTGTAGGCGAGCCAACGGCCGTCGGGAGACCACGTGTAATCATGGATCTCCGCGAACGTGTCCCGTGCAACCTGGACCGGCTCGCCACCGGCAACCGACACCCACCACAGGCGGTGCTCGTGATCGGAGAACGCGAGGCGCTCGCCGTTGGGCGACCAACGCGGCGTGTAGAAATAGCCGCGCTCAAAGTGAGTCAGGATCTTCTCAGGACCGCCTTCGGCAGGACGGATCGCCACCTGTTGCTCTCCGGAGATGTCCGTCGTGTAGGCAATGGTCTTGCCGTCAGGCGACCAGGTCGGATGATCCTCATCCGCGCCCGAGGTCTGGGTCAGGTCGCGGGTGTTGCCGTGCTCCGCAGGCAGCGTAAAGATATCGCCGCGGGCTGAGAAAACCGCGCGATTGCCGTTCGGGGCAATATCGAAGTTGGTATGTTGTGAGGTGTCCTGCTCGCGGATCGAGTCCTTGGCATCGACCCAACGGGGGCCGGTGCGGGTACCGTCATCGGCCACGCTCACATCGATGTCATGAAGCTGTTCCGACGGCACGTCGAGGACGTGCAGCTTGCCGCCCTGTTGGAACACGATACCCGCTTCGGACCCGGCTCCGAGGCTCGGATACTCGATGTCATAATCCGTGAAGTGGGTGATCTGGCGGAACTCACCGCTGCCGGTGTCGTAGGCCCAGATGTTCTTGCGCCGGTTGGCATCGTGATCGGCGAGGAAGTAGATGGTCTTGCCGAACCACATGGGCGAGGTTTCCGTACCCACCCAATCCGTCACGTGTTTGAGCTGCCTGGTCTCGAAGTCGTAGATGTCGATGTTCTGGGCGAGCCCACCGTCATAACGCTTCCAGGTACGGAAGTCCTGGAAGATGCGCGTGTAGGCGATCTGCTTGCCATCGGGGCTGTAGCTCATGAAGCCGCCGCGATCGATGGGCAGCGGCTGGGCCAGGCCGCCCGCGAGCGGCACGACGAACGGCTTGTTGATCCAGGTGTTCCAGGCCTCGCGCCGGCTCAGGAACACGATGTTGGCGGAATCCGGCGTCCAGGTCAGCACCATGTTGTTCGGACCCCAGCGCGGCGGGGCTTCGTTGACGACATCGGAAGTGAAAGTCAGCCGGCGCGCGGTACCACCGGCCGCGGGCATGACATACACGTCACGGTTGCCCTGGTACTCACCGGTGAACGCGATCCAACGGCCGTCGGGAGAAAATCGCGGCGTGACATCACGCCCTTCGTCCGCAGTCAGCCGGGTCGCAGCGCCACCCGAACGCGGCACGGACCAGAGATTGTCGTGAGCCGCAAAGACGATCGTGTTTCCGTACAGAGTCGGATAACGCATGAAGGTACGGCCGCTCGGTTCTGCGCCCTGCGCAGCCAACCCGACAACCGCAAACACCAGCCCCAGCACACGCCCCATATTCATCTAGCTTCCTTTTTTAAAGCGGCATACCGTCGCGGGCGCGATCTTAACAACGGCTGAGCCCCGAAAAGCGTCGGTTGGACGTGCTACCGCGTCGGACCGGCCGATCGTTTCGTCCGTGATATGCTGCTGGCTGAACCATGAATTTTTGCAACCAGTGCGGCGCCAAGGTCGAATTTCGGATCCCGCCGGGCGACCACCTGCCGCGACATATTTGCGATTCGTGTGGAACCATCCACTACGACAACCCCCGGATCGTCGTCGGATGCGTCCCCGACTATCAGGGGAAAATCCTCCTGTGTCGGCGCGGTATCGAGCCTCGACGCGGCTTCTGGACGGTGCCGGCCGGGTTCATGGAAAACGGCGAAACCCTTCAACAGGGCGCCGCGCGCGAGACCTGGGAAGAAGCACTGGCAAAGGTGGAGATCGGCTCTCTGCTATCGGTCGTCCACGTGCTGCATGCGCATCAGGTTCACGTCTTTTTTCGCGCTATGCTGAGGGAGCCGGAATTCGGGGCCGGGCCGGAGAGCCTGGAGGCGATGCTGGTGGACCCGAAAGACATTCCCTGGTCGGATATCGCCTTTCCCAGCACGGTCTACTCCCTCGAGCGCTACCTGGAAGACCGGGCCGCCGGGCGCGACGACCACTATTTCACTGAACTGGACCGCCGGCTACCGAGATAATTATCATTGGCGGCTGGCTTCTCGAGGATCGTTCATGACCTTTGTCGTTACTGAAAACTGCATCAAGTGCAAAGAAATGGACTGTGTGGAGGTCTGCCCCGTGGACTGCTTCCACGAGGGGCCGAACTTCCTCGCGATCGATCCGGATGAGTGCATCGACTGCACCCTGTGCGAGCCCGAGTGCCCGATTGAGGCGATTTTCTCGGAGGAAGAGCTGCCGGCCGGCCAGGAAAACTTCAAGCAGCTCAATGCGGAGCTGGCGAAGCAGTGGCCCGTGATCACCGAGAAGAAAGAGCCGCCGGCCGACCACGTCGAGTGGCGCGGCAAGCCGGACAAGCTGAAGCTGCTCGAGCGCTGAGCTCCGGCTTCAGCTCCTGAGCTTCAGCGCGACTTTTGCAGCTCGTGTGCCAGCTCGCCTGGCGTCATGTAGCCGCCGATCAGCTCACCGTTGCCCAATACGATCGCTGGGGTTCCCTGTAATGCGAAATCCTGCGCCAGCGCATAGTGCTTGGCGACAGGATTGGGGCACGCCTTCGCCCTGAGGGGTACACCCCGCTTGGCCTGCGTCAGGGCCTCATTGCGGTTGCTGGAGCACCAGACCTCTTCCGCCTTCGTCCAGGACTCTGTGTTCGGCCCCGTGCGCGGATAGAACAAGTAGCGGACGCGAATACCCAGCCTGTTGTAGTCGGCAATCTGACTGTGCAACTGCCGGCAGTAGGCGCAATCAACGTCGGTGAAGACAGTCACCGTGTACTTCGGGTTCTGCGGGCCAAACACGAGCATCTCGGATTCCGGCATGGCGCCGATCAGTTTGGCGCGCACGGCACGGCGGCGGTTTTCGGTAATGTTCTCGTTGTTGTTGGCGAGGTTGAGAAGATCGCCGCTGAGTGCGTATTTACCATCAGCAGTGACATACACGATGTCAGCGCCGTGGGTCAGCTCGTACAAACCTGCTACCGGCGTCGGGCGGACATCCTCCACGCGCGTGCCGGGAATTTGCTTGGCGATGACTGCGCGGGGATCATCCTCGGCCTGAGCGGCCGAGGCGATCAGAAGGAGCGATACGAGGGCTCTTGCTAGCATGAACTCAGTGTAGCAGAAGGCCCGGGAGGCACCGATGTGTGCCCTTGGAGACGGGCATCACCCTCGCGGGTGGTGCTGACTGTGCATCTCTTTCAAACGCTCGCGAGCCACGTGTGTGTAGATTTGTGTAGTCGACAAATCACTGTGACCCAGCAGCATCTGTACGACGCGCAAGTCCGCGCCGTGATTCAGCAGATGCGTGGCGAACGCGTGCCGCAAGGTATGCGGCGAGAGCTCTTTGGAAATACCGGATTTACGGGCGTAGCGCTTGATGATGTGCCAGAAGGCCTGGCGCGTCATTCGATCGCCCCGCCGCGTCGGGAACAAGTAGTCGGTCTGGCGCTCGAGCAGAATCTCGCTGCGCGCGCCGTTGAAGAATTCCGTCAGCCAGCGCATGGCTTCTTCGCCCAGGGGAATCAACCGTTCGCGGTTGCCCTTGCCCATGATGCGAATGACACCCTGGTTCAGGTTGACCTGCCCATGGCGCAGGTTGACGAGCTCGGACACTCGCAACCCCGTCGCATACAGAACCTCGAGCATCGCCCGGTCCCGGTTGCCGAGCGGATCGCTCACAACAGGGGCCGACAACAACGCTTCGACTTCTTCCTCGGTCAGCGACTTCGGCAGAGAGCGGCCGATCTTCGGCATGGCGATCTGCGCCGTGGGATCCTCGCGGACCACACCCTCACGCACGAGGTAGCGGAAGAACCGGCGGAAGCTGGAAAGCTGACGTGCAGTCGAGCGCGGTCGCGCGCCGGCATGCACACGCCAGGCAATAAAATCCTGGAGGTCGGCGCGAGATGTCGACATCATCGCGATGTGGCGCTCGGATAGCCATCGGGAGAGCGCAGTCAAGTCTGCGCGGTAGGCTGCCAGAGTGTTTGGCGACAGCCCGCGTTCCAACCACACGGCGTCGAGAAACCGGGAAACAGCCGGGTCGGCGGCATCGGTACCGGACGTCATGGCGATTGCAGTAGCCTGCTTCGACAAAATCCCATCTCGCTGGAGACCCGCGAGTGCCACCCGGCAGCTCTGATATGGACAGGCCTCTTGCTGTAGTCAGCGACATCCGATGTCGCCTGCGCAGTATGGTCAGCCCTCAGATATACCTGCGTGATGATGATCACATCTGCCGTGAAGCATTAACATAAAGAGAACCACATCACATACCGCGACCGCTGCATTAAACGATATACAAACGATGACTGAGGAAAACACCGAGCGACCTGTGAACGGGGTCCGCAATGTGCTGCTGGCGCCCCTGCGTTTGGCTTACGGAATCTATGCGATTGCGGCGTTCCTCGTGTTCGCGTTATGTACGCTTTTGGCGACAGTGCTGCTTCCAGGGGTGCAGCGCCGCCGCTGGGCGGCACGCGCCGGGGCCCGTGCATTTTTGTGGGCTGCCGGAATGCGGTTGACGGTGCGTTGCCTCGAACGGCTCCCTGAGGGGCAATGCGTGGTGGTTTCGAACCATGCGAGTTATATCGATGGAGTGGTGTTCACTGCAGCGCTCCCGCCGCGCTTCGGCTTTGTCATCAAACGGGAGATGAACAGCGTGCCCTTGGCCGGCCTGTTGCTGCGACGGCTGGGGTCGGAGTTTGTTGAGCGGTTCAACAGGCATCGCGGTGCGTCAGACGCGCGGCGCGTGGTGCGCAATGCAGTCAGCGGCAACTCGTTGGTATTTTTCCCCGAGGGCACTTTTCCGCGCGACCCGGGTTTACTGAAGTTTCACACCGGGGCGTTTCTGACCGCCGCCCGGGCGGGCTGCCCTGTTGTACCTGCGACGGTCAAAGGCACCCGGGTAGCGCTGTCCCCACGCGGCGGCCTGCCCCGGCCGGGGCGGATCATTGTTGAGATCCTGCCCGCCGTTGCGGCTACCACCGAAAGCTCGGAAATGGCCGCCTCCGAGCTGCGCGACCGGGCCCGCGAGTCCATCCTGCGCGAGTTGGGCGAACCTGACATGGCAGTACCACCTCCAACGAGCGTTGCGGCCTGACACACCAAGCGAGTTGCGCCGCTGGCCACATGGCCCGACTGCTCGCGCCAGCCCGCCGACAACGCCTGGATTACCGCCGGCTGACGGCACGCAAGGCCGACCGCCGTGTGACCGGCTGTCACGCCTTTGCGTACTACATGTTACGCCGGTACTGCCCCCCAACCTCGTACAGCGCATGTGAAATCTGCCCCAGCGAGCAGTACTTCACGCTCTCCATCAACTCCTCAAACACGTTACCGCCGCGCGAGGCCGCTGCCTGCAGGCGCTTCAGCGCCGCCGCAGAGCTGACCTCATTGCGAGCCTGGTAAGCCCGCACCGCCTTCACCTGGTCCTGCTTCTCCTCCTCCGTGGAGCGAATCAACTCGGCACCCTTGTGCTCCTCTTCCCCGCCGGTCTTCGACAGGAAGGTGTTGACGCCCACGATGGGGAAGCTGCCGTCGTGCTTCCTGGTCTCGTAGTACAGCGACTCCTCCTGGATCTTGCCTCGCTGATACATCGTCTCCATCGCCCCCAGCACGCCGCCGCGCTCGGACAATGAATCAAACTCCTTGTACACCGCCTCCTCCAGCAAGTCCGTCAGGTACTCGATGGCAAACGATCCCTGCAACGGGTTCTGGTTCTTGTTCAGCCCCAACTCCCGGTTGATGACGAGCTGAATCGCCACAGCTCTTCTGACGCTCTCCTCGGTCGGCGTGGTCAACGCCTCGTCATACGCGTTGGTATGCAGGCTGTTGCAATTGTCGAACAACGCATACAAAGCCTGCAGCGTCGTCCGAATATCATTGAACGAAATCTCCCGCGCATGCAGGCTGCGGCCTGAAGTCTGCACGTGATACTTCAACATCTGACTGCGTGGGCCCGCCTTGTAGAGATCACGCATGGCCCGAGCCCAGATGCGTCGCGCCACTCGACCAATGACCGCGTATTCCGGGTCCATGCCGTTCGAGAAGAAGAACGACAGGTTGGGCGCGAAGTCGTCAATCTTCATGCCGCGCGCCAGGTAGTACTCCACAATCGTGAAGCCGTTTGCGAGCGTGAACGCAAGCTGCGACACGGGGTTCGCACCCGCCTCGGCAATGTGATAGCCCGAGATGGAAACCGAGTAGAAATTCCGGACTTTCTGGTCGATGAAGTACTGCTGCACGTCGCCCATCATGCGCAGGGCAAATTCAGTCGAGAAAATGCAGGTATTCTGGGCTTGATCCTCTTTCAGGATGTCCGCCTGCACGGTGCCGCGCACGGCCTGCAGAGCCTCGGCCTTGATCCGTTGGTAGACCTCGGGCTCCACGAGCTTGTCGCCCGTAATTCCCAACAACGCCAAACCCGTTCCGTCATGGCCTTTGGGCAAGTCACCCTTGTAGGTAGGCTTCGAGTCTCCTAGGTGAGCCGCGATCTTTTTCTCGGCCTCCGCCCACTTGCCTTGCGCCTTCAGGTAACGCTCGATCCGCTGATCGATGGCTGTGTTCATGAACATCGCCAGCAACATCGGTGCGGGACCATTGATGGTCATTGACACTGATGTGGTCGGCAGGCACAGATCGAAGCCCGAATAGAGCTTCTTCATGTCATCCAGCGTTGCAATCGACACGCCGGAGTTACCCGTGCGGCCGTAAACGTCCGGACGAGTATCCGGATCTTCACCATACAGAGTCGTCGAATCGAACGCCGTTGACAGTCTCGCCAGCCCGTTCCCGGCAGCCAGATAGTGGAAGCGCCTGTTGGTTCTCTCCGGCCCGCCCTCTCCTGCGAACATGCGAGTCGGGTCTTCGCCTTCGCGACGGTACGGGAACACACCGCCCGTATAGGGATACGAACCGGGAAGGTTCTCAGTCGCGAGGAAGTGCAGAATCTCGCCCCAGTCCTTGAAGCTCGGTACCGCCAGCTTGGGGATCGGCTGACGGGACAGACTCTCGGTGTAGTTATCTCCAACTACATCCTTGTCTCGCACCTTGTACGAATACTTCTCTGCCGTCGCGGCCGCGGCGCGCGCGGGCCACGCC